>VFSW01003215.1_pt1 | contig 24504 bp, 22 predicted proteins | sample 5358111 | NCBI WGS metagenome assembly VFSW01 (sample SAMN11554181, study PRJNA540505) | mine drainage metagenome | isolation source: sediment from site ElyBrook_90M | place: USA: Ely Copper Mine, Vershire, VT | collected 2017
AGGAGGGTGACGCTCGCACATTCCCATCTGGGCACAATCCCATCAACTGGCCTCGAAGTGCTAGTGACAAATCGTTCGCGCGATGCGCACTAGTCCCAAGGGCCTCCTGAAGGCCTTGGCTAGTCATACTCTGGAAGGGAAAACTTATACCGGTTGACCACGCCCGCATTCTGAATCGCTTGCTCGAGCAACGTGATTTCGAACATCCATATCTGGTGGCTGCATGAATAGGCGTGACTTCCTAAAGGCAGGTGCGGTCTTGGGCGCGGGCGCCGTGGCCGCGGCCGCCTACGCGACGCTGAGCCCGGGGGCGGGCTCGAACACAGGGACGCAGAGCGGCAGCAGCACGACGACAAACCTCGGACTTGATTCTCGACTCTCAGACCCCAACATTCCCACCGAGTACAAGGACTTCCTCAGGTGGCTGCAGTCGGTCTCAGGGAAGTACAAAGGGACCAAGGTTGCGATAAACCTGCAAAACGAACCCGACTACAGAGCCGTCCAGAGGCTCGACATCGATTTCTATTCTGCCTCCGGAATAAACTCCCAATACGACCTCGAGCCCTACATCCTCAACTTGGAGAAAACCAGGCTCGCGGTTCAGACCTCGTCACCCGCGATAGACATAATCGACTTTGATTCTCTGGACATCCCGACATTCAAGGATTACCTGATCCCCCCGAATGTGTTGGCCGACACCTACCCTGACCTCACATATCCGGGGTTCACGCTAGACGATTTCGAGCAGACGCCGATGAACCTCATCGGGAGCTATCCGCCTGTGCTCCCGGATGCGCCGACCCCCCAAGGTGAAGTCTTTTGTTTCCCCTTCAACACCCCGCTGATGATTCGATTCTACCGGACCGACATATACGCCAAGCTCAAGCTGCCCCAGCCGGTGACCTGGGACGATTATTTCGACAGCGTGAAGGCAATCGGCAACACCTCCAATGTTTTTGGCTGCGTGAGCCAGGCGTCCCCCACCACCCCCATATTCCACGAATTCACCAATCACGTCTACAGCTTCGGGGGTCGCCTCTGGGATATCAACGGTGAGAGCATCACCCCGACCGTCAACGACCCCAAGAACGTCCAGGCGCTGGAGAATTTCGCCAGGTTCTACCCCTACACCATCCGCTCCTCGATCACGAACACTTGGGAGGACTGCGTCACTGACATGGCCCATGGGCTGGCAGCAAACGCGATCACGTTCGAGGACTTCGCAGTCCTGATAGACGACCCCCTGAGATCGATCGAGGTTGGCAACATGGCGTACAGCGTCAACCCTTCAGGTCCCAGCGGGTCGTATTCAACCTACATCGGGGACGGCATAGGGATTTCGAAGTTCTCAAGAAACCCGGAAGCGGCTTGGCTTTGGCTCCAGTGGGCCACTTCGACGGGCACGCAGATGATGCTCGTCGCAGACACTCTGGCGAGGTACGTCCCGAGCAGAAAATCGGCCACGGACTCGTCCTTCGTCCAGAATCTGATCGCCACGCCCACGTACGACCCGGTGAGGCTTTCGCAGCAGATCCTGGCCTCGGGGCAGATCGCGCACACGCCCGCGTTCAAGGGCTCGGACGAGGCTTCAGCGATAATCGCGAACCAAGTCTTCAACGTCTACACGGGGGCATCGACCGCCCAGGCCGCCCTGGATGCGGCTCAGGCGCAGCTAGCGTCGAACGTGTACACCTTCTAGCCTCGCAGTTTCTGTCCCCAAAAAGCCCGTCGCCGTCCCTAGCCATCGGGAGGTGAATTGGGAGCGGCAAGAGAATTGGACAGTGAAAGATGCCGACGGAGGGAGGGTTCCCAAGGATGTCCTAAAATCAAGGGGTGGGTCTCCCGCGCGTTAGCGCGAGGAGAACCCGTTGCTTCGTGATGGACTAGGTACCGGGCTTCCTGCGCGTTAGCGCGAGGGCGCCCGCCGCCAGGATGGCGATGACGGCTATCCCCGCCACGACGTAGAACGTCGTGGGGTCGATGCCACCTGTACCCGATGTCGTGAGAGTCGACACTGACGTGGTTGTAACCACTCCGCCCGACGGCGCTCCGCCGAGTGGTAGTGACCAGGTCATGACGCCTCCTGGCACTTCAGCCCCTCCGCCGAGCGATCCTGCTGCCGACCAGCGGCCGCCGCCGAAGATGGCGACCATTCTGAGTTGGCCGTCGGACGTCAGGCCGAGAGTTGGCTGCACGAAGAGCGAGGCACCGACATGGAGCGAGGTGATCTCGTTCCCTGTGGTGGTGTTCAGGAAGTGGATGTTGCCGTCTCCTCCGGGCATGATGAGCATGCCGTTGGTTACGGTCATTCCTCCCCTGAAGAGGAGGTTGTTGTAGGGGTGCATCCAGACTATCTTGCCTGTGTTGGCGTCGAGTGCTGTGAGTGTGATGTTGATTGGGTTGTTGATCGGCTTACCTGTGAAGGGGGCCGACTCGGTCTTGGGGTTCATCTGGATTGTCGAACCCCCCTGGTTCATCCACGCTCCGAAGATGTAATGGCCGTCGTAGGTGACGTCTGACTCGAGCGACCCAGTCAGGAACGGTAGGCTGACCCACGTGCCGTTGACGTCAGGCCATGTTGGGTATGGGTGCTGGAGCCAGTTCTGGTTGAGCGGGCTGCCGAGAGCCATACAGGAGGTGTCTCCGTACTTCCCGTAGGTACTCGACATGGAAGGCACGCCGTTGATTGGATTGCCGTTTGCCCATGTCGTCATGCCGGGCACGGTGCCGCTTGACTTGCACTGGCCGTAGACGTCTGTCGGGTTCTCCATGATCCAGATTGGCTTACCTGTCAGCCTGTTGAAGGCGAACAGTACGCCCAACTTGGTGGCCTTGAAGACCGCCGGTTGGCCTTGCGCTGTGCCTAGGACCGGCGCCCATGAGGCGTCCCAGTCGCTTACATCGTGCGGTGCCATCTGATACCACCAGACCATTTGGCCTGAGGTCATGTTGACCGCTACGATGGCTGAGCCGTAGAGGTTGAGCCCCGGCCTGACCGCGGGGTTGTAGTACGGGTAGGGGTCTTCTTCACCCGTGCCGATGTACATGATGCCGGTCTTGTTGTCGATGACGTACTGCCCCCATGACGTGGAGACTGTCGCGTCGACAGACTTTGGATAGCCCCAGTCGTTCGTCTTGACCGAGTCCGGCAGCGATGAGCACGTACGCCCTAGCGAGCCGTTGGTCCTCCAAGCTGGGTAGTCGAAGACCATCCCGACAGCGCAGTTGTGGTAGTCCCATTGTGGGTCGCCGTTATTTGGTGGGTTGAAGAACACCTGCCAGAGAGGCCCCTGGCCGGCCGTTTCGGGCGCGCACGGCGTACTGGTTGACGACGCCGCGCATGCACCGTCGAACGTCTTGCCTGCCTTTCCAGCCGTGAGCACGGCGTTGTAGTTGTAGCCCACGAGGAAGCTCCTGCCGCCGCTGTTGGTGTAGGCGCCCATGACGTATGCCAATATTGGACCGTTAGGCCCCTGCCATATCATAGGCGGGTCTGAAGTGTAGGTCGCCGGATACGCGCCTATCGGGTTTCCGGGCACGTTGACACATATGTTGTTGATGTGGTACGACGTTGCACCGGTGGTCGCGTTGAACCCCCAGAGCTCACACGCAAAGCCCGTGACATGGATGACTCCGTCGATGTAGTTGATGCCGTGTCTGTGCATGACAGGCGATTTCGTCGAGAAGAGGCATGTCGTGTTCATCTGTCCGGGCGAACACCCGTGTAGGGCTCCGTTCGCGATCTGTGTTTCGAAGATTGGGACTGTCTTCAGCGCTGCGGTGTAGTTAAGGGTGACCGAGCTAGCCCAGAGGATGGAGCCGTCCTTCGCGTTCATCGCGTAGACCGTCCCTTGGTCGCTGACCACATAGACTATCCCGTTGACGATCAGTGGAGGCGCGGACGAGCCGGGCTCGACGCTCCATGACGCCCCGGGTGCCTGCTTCCAGGTCGTGTCGACGTTCGGGAATGGGACGACCCATTGCACTTGCATCGATGCCGCGTTGGCGGACGTCAGCTGCGTCTGGTTGGACCAGTTCGTTGCAGCTATGTTCCCGTTGATGTACGGCCAGTTTGCCCCAGCGAGTGAGCCGGAGGGCGAGGCGGCCGCTGCAGGAGCTATCGCGAACGCTCCCGATATTGCAGAGACCGCCAGGACTGACATTAAAGATAAGATTAGCGCCTTCTGTCGCTTAAGCATCGGGCATCAATTCTGAATTGCCGCCTAATAAGCGTGCGCATAAGTCAATTATCTTCGATATAACAAACGTAATATTTCTACTATCGAATGTCCTGGAAGGTAAATATGAAGAACGCGACAAGAAGCGAGACCGCTATCCACAAAGCCATCGTTACCCACAGGACCATGAGCGCGCCGCCGCCGAAGATGTACGTCATGGCCATCCCTGTGGACCCGAGGTCTCCGATACCCACGTTCATCGAAAAGATCGCCAGCAGCCTGCTGACTTCGACGGGGTTCAAGAATATCCAGGGCAGAAGGATCCAGTACTGGTTGGCCGCGCTCAGGACCGGCGCTGCGAGAGCCGTGTCACCGGCGTAGGTGAAGAGGAACCAGATGAAGATCGCCGCGCCGTGGGCGGTCAACCTCTTCCTCGCCAGGACCGACACGACCATAGAGATTCCTATCATAGACGCGTTGAGCACGCAGGCGGCCACCGTGACATACCACAGCTGTATCGCACCCGGGGACAATTGGAACGCGATGAGTGCAGCGAGGGTGAAACCGAGCACGATGATGCTCGTTGTGGCCGCGAAGAGCCCCGCCGCTCTCGCAGCCAAGAACTTGCCGCGTGATATTGGCGTGGAGAGCACGTACTGAAGAGAACCGGACTCTCGTTCTTCGACGATGCTGACTGCCCCGAGGGGGAGCGCCAGGAGAGGCATGAGGTTGAAGGAAGTGCTGATCACTATTTGGATGAAAGAGGACATGTAGTTCTTCGGAATGAGGTTGAGGAGCTGAAGCGAGAGGAACGGGAGGTTGAACGCGAAGAAGAAGAAGACGACCGTGAACATGATTAGCCATTTTGACCTGATGGTCACCTTGAACGTCTGGACGAATATCCCGAGGATAGCTCCCGCGCTCATCTGGCCTGAGCACTCTCGTCGAGCAGTTTCACGTACTGCGACTCGATCGTTGACGGCTCGATTATCATGTCCTTTATCTCAAACCCTGCATCCTGTATCTCTTTCAGCAGCTTTGCCTTCATTCCCGGCGGGAGAGAGAAGACGAGCCACTCATTGTTCTGGCTCACCTTGTGGCCCTGCGAGGGGTCTTCGTCATGGTGATGGTCCAAACGGCCCTCCATCATCTCGACGACCTTCGGGACGTCTTTCACGTTCAGCCTGATGTAGAGGGTGTCGGCCGCGTTCATCTTTGTGAGGAGGTCTTTTGGTGTCCCCTGCGCGACGATCTTCCCACGATTGAGGACTATGGCCGTGGCCATGAACTCGCTCAGGCCGGAGAGGTGCGTCGCGATGAGGAGGGTCTTCCCCCTCTTTGACAGCTCCAGCACCCTCTCCCTGAACTCCAGTTGACCTTTCAAATCAACGTTGTTTATCGGCTCGTCGAAGATCAACAGGGGCGGGTCCGTAAGCATCGCAATCGAGATGCCGAGCTTCTGCCTCATCCCGTGGGAGAGAGAAGTGACCTTCCTCCCGCGTATCTCCCAAAGGCCCGCTTCTTTGAGAGCGCTGACCGCGTCTTCCTTTTGAGCGTGCTTGAGCTTCGCCATGAGGAGGGCCTGTTCCTCTATCGAGGTATCGTAGCCGAACGATACCGCCTGCGGGACATACCCTATCTTCTCCCGGGCTCTTCCGCCGTCGTTGAAGACGTTGGCAGAGTCAACGAATATGCCTCCCTTGTATCTCAGAAGGCCCAGGACGCACTTTACTACGGTTGTCTTGCCGGCACCGTTGGGGCCGATGAGGAGAGCTGCCTCCCCTTTTTTGACCTTGAAGGAGACTCCGTCCAGAGCCTTGTACTTGCCGAAGGTCTTCGTGACGTTCTCGATGGCAAGCAAGGATTAGGAGGGCTTAAGCTGCCTTAGCTCGCGTTTAACCTTTCGCAGCGAAATTCCAGTTTTGATGGACCTCTCCCAGATGGGGACTGCGACGAGGGGGACATCGGGAGGTAGGCGGCTCTGACCGTCAGGCGGGCGACTTCTGTTCGGAGCTGCCGCAAGCTGGTTCTTGGCGGCCTGGATTGCCGCAGGACAAGCGGGGGTCATTCACACGGCTAACGAATGCTTATCTAAACATCAGAGGCAACTTGGTCGCTTACCCGAGAACATCGACCTGTTGAAAGTGAGTTGGGACAAGCCATGAACCACAAACGGACTTGGACGAGGATTCAGCTGCAGGTCTTCGTCTGCCTCCTAATCGGACTGATGCTAGTCGGGTCAGCACCGAGAGCACTCGGCGAGTCGGGGAGCGTCACATACACCTTCGGCTCGAACTTGTCCCAGAACCAGAGCAACTACACGCTGTTCTACTCCGTGCCTCCGGTAATCCAAGCAGGGGCGAAGACGAACCTGACGTTCTTCGTCTACATCACCGAGCTCTCGGGATGGAAGATACAGAGCCAGAGGCAGGTACTCCAGGTCATCGTCAATACCCCAACGAAGTCCGTCACAACCCAGGAGGTTCAGAACACCGTCACCCTCTACCAAGGTGCCAGGTGGGGCCCGTTCAACGTGACCATCGACCTCAACGACTCGCAGGCCGGGCTCTCTCCCGGACAGGCCACGAACGCGACGGTCTTTGCGAGGCTGATAGTCTATGAGCAGTATGACAATCCGGTCAACCCCTTCCTGGAGGATGACGGCGCCACCTTGAGGCTCACCGATTTGCAGATCGTCGCGACGCCCGGGGGCTCGGGTCTCCCCGGCGACCGCCTTCTCGCATCGCTGGCGGTAGGAGGAGTGGTCGTCGTCGCCCTCGCCGGAGTCGCTCTGGCGGCCCGGAGGAGGGGAAATGCACGGACGCGCGGTCAAGGCTCGGCTGTGCAAGCCGTGGCGTGAGCGCTCTGGCCCCCAGGGCTCTTCCTTCCTCTAGAAGAGACCTGGCTCCCGTCGTCGCGTCGGAGGGCCTGCAAGGGAAGAGTCGCTCCAAGTTCGCGCAAATTGCCTGGTGATCCGCAGTCAGGTACGGAGGCGGCTACGCCCCGCCGCCGTAGACAGCCACCATGCACGCCGTGGCAGGGGTTGAGCACTGGTGCGTGTACGGGTCGCAGCTCAGGTCTCCACTGCAGCCCGCGTCGAAGACGCAATTGCTGCAAGTCTTCCAAGGCTCTTGGGAAGCGCCGACGCCGTTACCGCAGGTCTGTTGTAGGAGGTTGCACAGCGCAGGGGCCGTGCCAGCCGGGCAGGCGAAGGAAGGAGAGTTCGCTCCCTTCTCTGGGACCTGGTAGGTCGTCCCATTATACTTCACCGCCATGAGCGGCCTCCCCGAGCCTTGGCTGGTGACCAGGCTGGTCGCGCCGGGTGAGCTCAGTTGACCGCCGTTCGATGCGTTCGAGTTTCCGGAGGAGTTCGGGGGAAGCGTGAAGTAATACACCGCCAAGCCGCCGCCTGCGATTAACCCCAGGGCGACTCCCAGAGCAGTCACCTTGACAAGAGCGGCGGTCCTTTTCACGTCCGATTTACCTAATCGAATCGGCCAATCCACGTATTAGAACTTTTTTCGCTTTATGGGTGAGGCGCGCATGGCCCTTCGCAAGGGGTCTCGAATTGCGCTCGGTCCCGCCTCCATCGTGACGAGCGGGGGATGACTCGCGCCCCCTTGGCGGTCAATGCGCGTATGACATCCAACAAGTATAGTAGACTCTTGAATTTGTCCCTCTTTCGCGGGGTTCGTCGGGGTTTGGATCAGCTGCGCGCGCGCAAGGTCTGTTCGCATGACGGAGCTCTCACATCGGTCTGGGGGAAGCCCTGATGGTGGGCACTCACATCGCGGAGACGACCTCGAAAGTCACTGGATACATCATGGGGGCGGTCAAGAGAGTCATCCCCGCATCTGCCCAGCCCGGCGCCACGAGGCTGTTCGACAAGACCACGAACCTGGTCGAGAGCGCATTGGGCTGGAGAGAGGAGCTCACTCCGCCGCTGCGGATTCGGCTCCACATAGGGCCGTTCCTCGACCCTCGGCTCTACAGGTTCGCGGGCGAGAGGAACGTCGCGGGGTTCAGGGATCTGGCCGGGCTGAGGCCGGACGCCGCATTCCTTGACATCGCCTGCGGGTGCGGGAGGGTGGCGCGCGCCCTGACGCAGTACTTCGATGCGAGCGCCACCTACGAGGGGTTCGACGCCTCAAAGAAGCCCGTCGAATGGGCCCAGAACGTAATCACCCAGAAGTTCCCGAACTTTCATTTCCGGACTGCCGACACCTTCAACAAGAGGTACAACCCCGCGGGCAAGACAGGTGCGGCCGACCTCATCTGCCCATATGACGCCTACAAGTTCGACTTCGCGTTCGCGGGGTCGCTCTACACCCACATGCTCCCCGATGAGGTCGCCAACTTCGTCAAGGAGACGAAGCGCGTCCTAAAGCCAGGAGGGACCACGTTCGCGACCTTCTGCCTCCTCAACGAGAGGACCCTGCCCTTGGTTGATGCCGGGAAGAGCATGCCCCGCTTGATACATAGGTTTGGAGACTGCAGGGTGAGGACCATCGCCGATCCGGCCCACTTCATAGCGCACCCCGAGTCGTGGGTCAGGAAGCTCTATGAAGAGGCAGGTCTATCAATCGTCGAGCCGGTCGTGAGGGGGACGTGGGCGGAGACGACTTCCAAGGCGCTCGAGCTCGAACAGTACCGATTGGGCGGAAGCCCGAGCAAGAAGGCCAGCCAAGACGCCGTGATAGCGGTCAAGCGATGATGACGACGGCATGCGCGCCCACTCAATTCCGCGAGGCTAGGCTGCCACGATGATGACCAAGGCATTCGGCAAGACCGGCGCAGTCGTGACCGAGATCGGGATGGGGACATACTACGACAAGCCGTGGATCAGGGTGGCCAAGCACGGCTGGTCGATCGGCGCCTCGCGGAAGATCAAGTCGCTCCGCGCCGGGCTGGACCGAGGGATCCGCCTCATAGACACCGCAGAGGCCTACTACTCCGAGCCGTTCGTCGCGAAGGCAATCCGAGGGAGGAAGAGAGACGAACTCTTCATCGCCACGAAGGTGTGGCTGGACCACCTCCACCACGACGACCTTGTGATGGCCTTGGAGAAAAGTCTAGGGAGGCTGGAGCTATCCTACGTGGACCTCTATCAGATACATTTTCCGAACAGCAGCGTCCCCATCCGGGAGACCATGGGTGCGATGGAGGAGATGATCCGAAAGGGGAAGATGCTGGCCGTGGGGGTGAGCAATTTCTCGCTCGACCAGATGGTGGAGGCGAGCTCCGCCTTGTCCAGGTCAGAGATAGCCGCGTGCCAGGTGAACTACAGCCTGATCCACAGGAAAGTCGAGAAGGACATCATCCCACACTGCCAGGAGAACAACATCGCCGTTCTCGCTTACTATCCGCTCGGGCACGGGCTTCTCGCGAAGCCGAGCCCCAAGATGGAAGCCGTCTGCCGAAGGAACTCCAAGACTCCGGCGCAGGTGGCCCTCAATTGGCTCGTCTCAAAGCCAGGGATCTTCGCCATTCCCCGGGCGTCGAGGCCCAGTCACGTCGTGGAGGACCTCGGCGGCAGCGATTGGCGCCTCAGCGACGACGACAAAGCCGAGCTCGAGAGGGAGTTCCCGGTTGACGGGATTCGGCCGAGCGCCCCCGCCTAGATGTCCCGCGGAAGCGGCCCGCGTCGCGCGAGTCCCGGCTCTAGGCTGATTTCTTCCGGTTGCGGCCGCTGATCACGACGTTGGCCACCGTGATGACTATGGCGAACGTGACCGCACCGTAGGCGATGTAGTTTAGCGGCAGGTTGGATGCCATTGCGACTACGGTGGTCGACGTGGAGACCGTCGAAGTGCCGCCACCGCCGCTACCCAGGGTGAAAGCCATAAGCGCCCCTGGCACGGTGAATGCCCCTCCGGCCTGGCCAGCGGCAATCCACCTTCCTCCACCGACTATCTGCAGGAGCACGAAGTTGCCGTTCGCCGTCTGCCCGATGGTCGGGTCGACGAAGAGCGGCGCGCCGATGTGGAGCGTGTAGAGTATCTTCCCCGTGGCCGCGCTAAGGAAATAATCGTTCCCGTCGCCTCCAGGCATTATGATCATGCCGTTTGTCACTGTCATCCCGCCCCTGAAGACGAAGTTGTTGAAGAATTGACTCCACACGACCTTGCCCGTGTTCGCGTTGATGGCGTCGAGCGTGATGTTGTCTGACCATTGGGGTGCCGGGAGGGTCCTCAGAGTCTGCGCGTACTGGGTCTTGGCATCCACAACCTCGACGTTGGGTGAGCTGTTGAACCAGGCACCGTAGATGTTGTGCCCGTCATACGCGAGGTCCATCTCGAGCGAGCCCGCCAATCCTGGAGCCTGTATCCAACTGGCGTTGGGATAGTTGGGCCAGGGCGTCAACATCTGCGTTACGTTGGTCGGGTCAAGCGGCCTGAGTCCGGGAGCCCACTTCACCGCCGGGTTGTCGAACACCCAGTTCGGCGCCCCGTTCGAGGCGTTCAAGGAGAACAGGATGCCGGCTTTGGACGCCTTGAAGATGGACTCTGTGCCGTTTGTCGTGCCGATGATGGTGGACCAGGAGTTGTCCCAGTCGCTGAGGCCGTGGGGGACGAGTTGGAACCACCATATGATCTTGCCGGTGTGAAGGTCCACGGCCATTTCCGTGGAGGAATACAGGTTCAGCCCTGGCCTTTCGTTCGGAGTGTTGGGGCACGTGGGTCCGTAACAGTACTCGAACGGGCCGGCTTCCCCGGTCCCGATGTACATTATTCCCGTCTTATTGTCAATAGCGTATTGTCCCCAGGAGCCCGAAACACCGGACGCAGCAGCCTTTGGGACCCCCCAGTCTCCGCCTGGCGATGACGAGGTCGCTCCTATCGACTTTACGCTGTTAGGAATGGCTGAGCAAGGCAACGCCTTGGTCCCGTTCGCCGCAAACGCTGGGTAGTCGAAGACCCACCCCACGTTGCAATATTGGTAATCCCATTGCGCGTCGCCTGTGCTCGGAGGCTGCAGGAAAATCTGCCACATCTGGTGGCCGGTAGGATAGCTACCGTCGAAGCCCTTCGCGCCGGCGGCGATGACCTGGGTGGCGTTGTAGGCCACGATGAACGACCTTCCTCCCATGTCAGTATACCCGCCCATCGCATAGACGAGCATCCCGCCATAATACTCTGGAGGATCAGACGTGTAGGTGGCAGGATATGCGCCGTTGCCGTCCCCAGGCACGCCGACGCAGATGTTCGTAATGTGGTAGGCGACGTCGCCCGTGGTGGCGTCGAAGCCCCAGGCCTCACAGGCGAATCCTGTGACACTTATGATCCCTTCACCGTTTGGAAAATTGGGAGAGGGAATCGTTAGGTAATTGATCCCATGCTTGTGCTGCACTGGGGAAGCGCAGTTTATGCTTGGGTTTGTGGTGGTACTGCACCAGAAGGTATCATTGTAGGTACAGGCCGTGCTGCTGCACGGTGAGAGCGCACCCGAGGCGACCTGCGACTCGACAATCGGCACGGTCTTCAGTGCCGCCTTATAGTCCAGGGTAATCGTCTTGGTCCAGACCGGGGCGCCGGTCGCCGCATTCAGCGCATATACGACTCCCTGATTGGTGACTACGTATACGAATCCCGCCACAACGAGGGGAGGAGAGTCTGCTCCCGGTTCGACCGCCCACGTGGCGCAGTTGGGATAGCAATAGGGAGCGTTCACCGACGCCCAATTGGGGTCGTTCTGTGGGAAGGGCACCGTCCAAGACATTCCGAGGTTTTGGACGTTGTTGGCACCGATTGACGTCTGCGGTGAGTCGTTGGTCCCGTTGAGGTTGTAGTTGATCATGGTCCAGTTCGCTCCCGGAGCGACCGTCTGAGCAGACGCGTTCAAGGGAGTCGGAGCCGCAAAGATTCCGAGGATTGTTGAGACTACCAGCAACGGGATAATGGATATCGCAAAGGCGCGATAGCGAACCATCATTTCTTCGTTTAATTTTTCGGCATTATATAGTTTCTCCCTAATCTGCGCGATTCAAGCTCCACAACAAACGAGGTGCCCAGCAATCAGCGCGGCCCTCGAAGAGCGAAGCCGTGCGGTTTCGGGAGCGATCTTGATGGAAGGCGCGCTACGGCGCGTTCTCTCACGTAGAGCAGTGCGGAAGCTTGCGGCCGGTCTTCGATTGACGGCCGAGCGACAAGAATGGAAGCGCGTTTAGAGTCCTGGTCTGTCTCGACCGGACTAGGCGGGCCGTGCCCTTCTCCGATAGGTGATGAAGCCTATCGCGACCACCCCTCCCAGGAATGCGTAGATTGAGGCCGCCACATACGGCCCGGCGTGCCACTCGAAGCTCTTCTCAGAGACCAGGTTCGGGTTCTGTCCGGTCTTCAACGCCGCCAACTGCGGGAACGTCGTTGCGGAAACCGGGTACTGCACCACGAAGGGCTGGTAGTTCCAAGTCTCTTGCACGCTCTGCCACTGCCCTCCCACGAAGTTCCACTGCTGCGTCGCTGCGACGGTCGAAGTCAACTTCCCCACGACGCTGCTGTTCCCCTGCATGTTGAGGTCAAGCGTCACGTTGATGTTCGACGGGTTGGTAGGCTTCTCTGCGTAGTTGGCGATGCTCGCGTCGAGCGAAGTCGTCTTGCCGATTGAAGAGCCGTAGAGTATCCTTACGTTCGCCTGACCGTTATAGGTCCCGGCGAGACCTGCCGCCTGCCCGGTCCAAGTCACGGCCGAGTCCGTTGAATAGAAGTTGCCCAGCCCCTGCACGTTCCGGCTATTGAAGTCCTGGACCCACTGGTCGACCGCGGTCTTCACCGGGGTCGAGGGCGTCGGACAGCCGCTCGCGCAATACACCACGGCGGAGGTGGTTGTCACAGTACCGGTGGACGGCGCCGAGGCCTTTGGAAGGAAGACCAGCTCGACCGCGATCCCGACGACCACGAAAACTACCACTGCAATCGCAAGAGCGGAAATCGCCAGCCTCCTGCTAGAGGCCCGACCTGAGCGCGTGTAACTTTCCAAAATCATGCACCTGTAGTAGGATGTGTATCGAAGGGGAATATTAACCCTTGGGCGTCACCGTCGCGATTTGCCATGACTATGCAGACTCGGATGGTTTTGAGTTCACGTAGTTGAGGATGCCCAGGAACACGCCGAGTATCGCTATCACGATGAAGGCCGCCTCGACAATCACGGGCATGTCGTTGAAGATCGACGCAGGGTCGTTCGATAGAGGCGGGAAGATGTCGAGGGCGATTGCCTCCGCAGCGACTGCCGCGCCTCCCCCGGTGGCGATGACGCCGCCTCCGACGTAGCCGACGGCCGCCATGCATGCCGTAGCGCCCAAGACTCCGACCTCGAACAGGATTACGTGCACGCGCGAGAAGAAGGTGCTGATTTCTGTCTTACCCCGCAGGGTGTCGCCCAAGTAGTAGAGGCCGGCCCATCCGAAAGCGCCGAGCACGCCCGCGATCAGCCAGGTGAAGTATCCTATGAACAGCCATGTCCCGGGCCAACTAGTGACCATGTTGTCATGGCATCCGAATTGTCCGGGTGAAACAGAGACGCAGAGGAAGGGGTCCAAGACGACGGCCGTGAAGACCACTGAGAGCACGACGTTGAAGGTCCCCAGAGCGAGGAACCTCTTTGCCAGATCCACGGTCTTCAAGCTTCAGGACTCCTTCCAAAACCATTCCGAAGAAGGTTTGGTTCCAATTACAGCTACGACGCTTCCATTCTAAATTATTAAAGCATTACCCCTCATCCGTGAGCTATGGTCTTCACTCGGCAAGGACACGCGAGCGAAGCCAAAGTCGAGCTTGGGGCTCCAGAATGTCCTGGGTCGTTGCCGAGGCTCTGGAGTCCCCGATCCCGGGTATGCCGTTAAATACGCGCGGCTTTTCGCCGGATAACATGGCATTGATTAGCATGAACAGGCTAATCAGGTATTTCATCTACACCACGATATTCAATGCGTTCGCGGCGGTCGCGTTCACGACCCCTGTGATAATTCCCGAGCTTGCTTTTCCTCTCAAGCTGACCGTCTGGCCGGGGACATGGATGTTCATCGCCTATTTCGTCTTCCTGATCGTGGGGGTCCTCGGGACATTGGGATGGGCGGTGCTGCTGGACCTGGTGAGGCGGACGACGGGGGTCGAGACCTGCGACAAGTTCCTCGCGACGACGAGCATCGTCCTCATAGAGCTGGCGGTCTATGTCCAGACGACCTTCATGTTCACCGCGGGCTACGTGGGCGGGACATACGCGTTCGCGGGGCAGTTCGGCCAGGCGGTCATCACGTACATCATCGGACCGCTCGTCATCCCCATCGGAGTCTCCATCTTCATCTACATGGTCGGGACGCTATTGGGCCTCATGAACGTCGTCCTGATCTTTGGCCAGATGCGAAGCCCGGCCGCTGAGGCCATCGCCACTGTCCCCGCATCTGCGGCTCCCGTGTGAACGATACAGCCGCCCAGATCCTCAGGCGCGAGCCGAGGACACTGTGGCAGGGACCAAAATCGGTAGACAGGTCGCACCTTCTTCCGCTGAATTTGTCGAAGCGGTCGCTATCGGCAGGATCAACCGGTCACGACGACCTGTCCGGTCATCGATGGTTGGGCGGCGCTTTGATACTGGACCGTCCCTGCCGCGGCGAACGTGTGGCCATAGATGTCGTACTGCCCAAGACTGCCGGTTCCTGAGGAGAATGAGTGATCCACGGCGGTGACGTCGTGCATATCTGGCCCGAGGTCTGGGCTCACCGACGGGTCGAGATTGAGCCAGTACACCTTCGTCCCCGCCGACACCGTCACCGAGCTCGGAGAGAACGCGTTACCCTTGATCAGGACCAGGGCCGGGACGCTCATCAGCGAGAACTTTTGGGTGAACACGCTCGACCCGGCGGTCGCTTGGACGCTCGCAGTAGAGTTGACCACCGTAGCCACACTTGCCGCGGTCAGCGTCACCGTCACCGCGCTCTGGAGATCGGCTGGAAGGCTGACCGAGCTGGGCTGGAAGGTCACGGACACACCGCTGGGGAGGGACGATGCAGACAGCGAGTAGTTGCCAGAGACCGTCCCGATGGCCGCGAACTTCAGGGTGACGGTCTCACTTGTACCCGGCGCGACTATTAGCGGCTGCACGATGTTCATCGTGAGCGTCCCGGAGGTGGCGCCGCTGGTCGTTGAGGACGCGCTCGAGGAGCTGGTCGACAGGCTCACGGAAGTGACCGTCGGAGGCAGCCCCACCATCGGTATCGTGATGTAGAACGCCGCCGCGATGATGATTACTACGACGACCAAACCAGTCAACGCGCCGATCCCTGACCGGTGCTTTGTCAAACAGCGGCACCCCCGCTTTCAGGAATTTATCTCTTTCCCACAATGGGTGAGGTCCGAACGAGGGCAGGCCGCGTGGCGCTCCGAGCGCAGAATCCGCTCTGGCTGTCTGGCTTTCGCACTTGGACGCGTGGAGCTGGTCGTCAAACTCCAACCTTCCCCCGCGCGCGGAAGGCCTACCCACGATGTCGGTCAATCCACCCCGTGGTCGCTGACGCTTATATCCGCGGCGAGAGAAACCATCACGCATGCCCAAGCCCATGTCGAGCAGCGGCCGAGGAGCGAAGAAGGGCTTCGGCTCGAACTGAGGGGCAGAGCCGGAAGGACATTATGATCAGAGCATGACTCAGGATGGATCCGCTTGAAAGCCAAGCACGCCGATGGGCGGTCAGAGGCGGGCCGCTGCAGTCTGTCGCACCATAGGAGCGAATTTCGATAGTTGGGGAACATTCTCTTCTTCACCCGAAAGGAGCTCGCGGTGGTGGTTGGGATAGGGATCGTCACCGGACTGATGGACGACAAAGCCGAGATGTTGGAGTTCGCGTCGGTCGCCCATACTCACATTCTGGTGCTGGTCAATGATTACCTCGCTTACAAATCCGGAGGGCCCGTGTTCGGGGACTTCCTCGAGACCTGGCTGGAGTACGGGGGGGTCGTTGCAGCATGCCTTGTGAGGAAGCCAGCGGCCGGAACGATCGCGCTGACGATCAATGGCCTTTGTCAGGTGTTTGCGTATGGCGCGCACGATCCGCACCTTCTGTACGGGGTCCCAGGCCTCGGTGCGGACGTCGTCTTCGCGCTGTTCCGTTACAGAAGGTACGACGCCCCGATTGTCTGCCTCGCCGGGATCGCGTGCGCGATGTTCTGGTATCCTATCGTCTGGTTCACGCACGGCCTCTACCTGTATCCTCTCTCCTTCATCGTGTCAGACCTTGCATTTCGCATCCTCGGAGGCGCGGTTGGGGACGGACTGCTGGGAGGCGCCATCGCGCTGATGATCATGACCTTGGTCGGTCGAACGTGGGGAGAGCCCCGGGCATCGGCGTTTGGAAGTGCGCAAGAGTCCACAAGACTTGCGAACGCCGCCGGGCTCCTGATAATCTCGCTTGGAGTCCTTCTCATCGCGCTGACCCACGCCTTCTCATCTGTCTCGAGCCTCTTCCTCAGCATCGGCCCCAAGATTCCGAGCGGGATTCCATCGATGGAGGAGTACAACCCAGGATATGTCATCGGAGTGCTAATGATCTTCCTAGTCCTGACTGTGCTGGCCTTTTGGAATCTCAGGTCTCGGCATTCCGACTAGCGGAGGCGGAGGTCGCGCCCGAAGCGAAACCGCTCGGAAGCTCACCCATCTTCGGCGGGCGCTTTCGCGGGCCTCAATCCTAGGAGCACGAGCCTGACCAACAAGTAGAGTCCGAACGCTATCGCTGTTATGAAGAAGCTGACCGGATACGGCGTGTAGAACGCGACGAAGAGCCCTACCCAGGTGGACCCCAGCGCGATGAGCACCGAGATTGTCATCGCCCGCGCCGGTTGCCTCGCCAGGTACTGGGCGGTGGCCGCTGGAGTGACCATCAGCGAGAAGATGAGGAGGACGCCTGTGACCTGCACGGCGAAGGATACGGCGACCGCGACGAGGAGCATGAAGACGGTGCCGATGAACAGCATGGGCATCCCCTTCGCCTCCGCGACGTCCTCGTCCAGCGACGCGAAGAGGAGCGGCCTGTAAATCAGCCCGACAGCGCCGACGATTGCCACCCCGGCGCCAAGGGTCAGGAGGACTTGGCCGAAGCTGATCCCCAGTATTTCCCCGAACAAAATCGAGTAAGCCTCGGTGGCATAGCCGGTGTACAAGCTGATGAACAGCAGGCCGAGCCCAAGCGTGAATGCCAAGACGATCCCGATTTGGGTGTCGCGGTTGGTGGCGCGGCGTCCGAGGGCGGCTATCGCCAACCCCCCCAGGACCGAACCCAAGAGAAGTCCCGCGATTGGCGCGATTCCCAGCAGGACAGCCCCCGCCGCTCCGGCGAAGCCGATCTCTGAGAAGGCGTGAGCCGTGAATGCGGAACGACGCAGCACCACGAAGTAGCCCGTGATTCCAGCGATGATGGCGACTATCGTCCCCGCCTCAAAGGCGTGCTGCATGAACTGGTAGCTCAGCATCTGCTGCAGGTCGCTGATCAGATTGAAGCTGAATGCCATGGCACGATTCACTTTCGAAGGTGTTCTTCGACGCCGATGATCGCGACGTTGCCCTTGGAATCACGCATGACCTCCACCTGGACCCCATACAGCTCCGTGAGGCGCTCTGACGTGAGCACCTCGTCTGGCTTGCCAGTCGCCACCCTCCCGTTGGCGATGTAGATCACCTTGTCGAGGTGCGGGAGGAGGGGGTTGATGTTGTGGGCTATGAGCAAGGCCGTCACGCCGCGGGTGTGGACGACGCCGTTGACGAGGTGCAAGAGGTCGCTCTCGCGCCTCATGTCGAGGTTCGACAACGGCTCGTCGAGAAGCAAGAGGTCGGGATTGCTGACGAGCGCCTCGGCCAGGAATATCCTTTGGAGCTCTCCGCCCGACAACACGCCGAGGGGGCGATGCGCCAGCTCCTGCGCGCCGACCGATTCGAGCGCGGCGGAGGCGACTTCGCGGTCCGCGTGGGAAAATGGGTTGAACCCCCACTTCTTTCCTGAGAGCCCGAGGCGCACCAATTCGAGCGACTCGACGTTGGTCTCGCTGTCGATGACGTGTCGCTGGGGGACGTACCCTATCTGGGGGTTGCCGCGCCTTGGCTGCGCTCCGAAGATCTTGATCTTGCCGCTGATGGGCTGCTGGAGGCCCAGGAGGAGGCGAAAGAGCGTTGTCTTTCCAGCGCCGTTGGGGCCTATGACCGCCACGAACTCTCCGCGGCCGATGGAAAAGTTGGCGTTTTGCCAGACGGCCTTTTCCCGGTACCCGGCTGTCAAGTTCTCAGCCGATACGAGGCCGGACTCCAACCCAGCATCGACGGCTTTGGGCGCTAATATATTCATTCGTCATCGACCAAGCGTTTGTGAGTTGAGGGCGTTCTGAAGGGAGACCACTTCCGAACTCATCCACTCCTGGAAGCTCAGATCCGGAGGTTGAATGGTCTCAGTCACCGCGGTCGTTGGGATCTGGTGACTAGCCGCGAGCGCCTTGATGCTTTCTGTGAGCGGCGTCACTGTCTGCTGATTGTAGACGAGGACTCGGACCGTGCCGATTCCGCATTTGATTAGCTCCTGCATGCCAGCCACCTCCTGCGCCGTTGGGTCGTTTCCTTCAGCGACTGCTTGCATGAATCCGGGGGGCGAGACGACGTCGAGGCCTGTGGCGTTCGCCATGTAGACGAATATGTCCTCCGTGGAGGCGACCGGCGCGCCCGCGAACTGCTGCTTGATCTCGACCTCGCGGCTCATGAAGGACTGCCAGAGCGACGAGTTCAGGGCGGCATACTGCTGGTTGAAGTAAGGAGTATCGGCGGAATCGATTGCGACAAGGTCGTTGTAGATGGCTTTCACCGTGTCGTTCACGTAATATGGGCTGTACCAGAAGTGAGGGTTGGCATCCACCGGCTGGCCGATGAGCTTTTGCACGTTCAGGATTTTCTGGTTCGCGTTGTTGCTCGACGAGATGATGTTAAGTGCCCACGTGTCATATCCGGCTCCGTTGACGATTACGAGCTGGGCGTTAGAAATCGCCCGGGCATTAGCAGGGTTGCTCGTGTACTCGTGGGGGTCCGCGTTGGGGTCCGAGAGCACGCTCGTCACGTTGACGTGAACCCCGCCGAGCTGTGAGGCGAGACTGCCCCAGAAGTTCTCGGCGGCGACGACCTGTATCACCGTGTTTGAGCCTGACGGTATCGGACTCGAGACCGACGAGGAACTTGAGCTGGTCGTTGCGCTCGCGCTGACCGACTGACCGGAACCGGAGGTCGAGCTCTGGCCGGAGGTCGAGCTGCAGACCGACGAGGAGCTGGCGGCTGGGCCACTCGTGAAATACACGCCTGCGCCTACCGCCACCAATAATACGACGATGATTGCGACCGGCACCGTGTAGTTGCGGCCAGACTTCCCGGTGCTGGCGGACATGTCTGGTGGCTGGGCAAACCCGTTAATAAGGATTGTTCAATATGTAATAATCCTTCTAGTCCCTCCGGTGCCCCAATGAATAACTATTATCGGCCCCATCCAAGGCACTCCACACCCACCTTGTACGGCGAGCCGTTTGGCAATCGAAGGCAGAGCGAAGCCGCAGCCAAGCCAGGAGGGATGAGTGGGCGGGCGCTCGCTTCTAGATTGGTACGAACTTCGTGCTCTTCATCTTGTCTTCGGCCTGGAAGGACCTGCTCATCGCATTGATCTTCTTGGCGTCGCCCTGGAGCAAGAATATCTCGATGCACAAGGACGACTTTGTGTTGTTGTGGACGTGCGTCGTGATTATGTCCTCGTACTGGTGCTTTAGCGTTGTCACGGGTGCCTCCTCGTCCTCGTCGTGAGTGACGATGAGCAAGCCGTTCATCTCTCCGACGGCTGTCGCCTTCTCCCTCGAGTCTTCTAGGAGCATGCGGATGGCCGCGCGCACCAGCTCAGACCTCCCGGTGAACCCCGAGTTCTTCTGCACGTCGTTCATCTCCTTTAGCATACTTTCCGGAAACGAGAGGCTGACTACGGTCATAGGACTTCGGATTATTGATAAGAAAGAGGTATTTAACTTATGTTTCTATTAACAATCGTCGAATGCGAGGCGCTGGCGAAGTGCTTCCGCAGCATGATGGTGTCGCGCGTCGCCCGTTGCAGCGGAGACTCTCCCCGATCGGCCTTCAGTCTTCAGGCAGTACCTGTGAAAGGTTTGAGCGGGCCCGGTGGGATTTGAACTCGTGGGCGTTTTTGCGCCTCCCACGACATGCTGGTTACTCCCAAGAGCTAGCTAAGAGCCAGCCGCTCTGACCTGGCTGAGCCACGGGCCCGCTTCCTCGAAGGCCAGTTGAAGCGTATTTATTGTTTGATTTCCAAAAGCAAATTCGAATGATGTAGCTCTGCGTGGCAATTCTGGCATAATAACGCCAGACCTTTCAGCTCGGCGGCTTCGACAGCTCTGTCTCGCAAAATTGCCGATGCGTTGTGATCCTTCAACCGCGGATCAGGATGGTGAAAACAAAGGGCTGCCAGATTCCTAGCGTAACCACAGAGACTGCATCTCCCTCCGAGTAACGAAACCAGGGCCATCTTTCTTCTGTGCATCAGGACCAATCTTTTTCGATGGACTCTCAGGATTTGCTCCTTCCGATGTTTGAGATACCAACGTCGGTATGCCATGCGTTGCCTTTCCTTGTCCTTGTATGGCAACTGGTCGTGAAGCAGCTAGCGATTAATAACCACCCACACAGATTTCCTCTCGATCTCGAGCGTCGAGTATTATTAGGGAGGTGACGACTAGCCTTGTTGAGAATTGGTGGAGCGACTTTGGGGGAACTAGTATTCGTAGGCCTGGGGCTGGGGGACAGAGGGATCTGCTTGGCAGGAATTGACGCGATAAAGGCCTCGGACATTGTCTACTTTGAAAGATACACTTCTCCACCCTCGCCGACACTCGTCCAGGGCATTGAGGCCGCGACGGGGAAGGAGATCTTGGTCGTCCAGAGGGAGTTCGTAGAGGACGGCAAGGAGATACTCGAAAGGGCAAGAGCGTCGAGGGTCGTGCTGGCAGTCCAGGGAGACCCCATGATAGCGACGACGCACACCGACCTCCGCGTGCGGGCGGCGTCACGGGGGATTCGCACCAGCGTGGTCCATGGCGCCACAATCCCCGCAGCGGCGGCCAGCGAGAGCGGGCTCCACTACTACAAGTTCGGGGGGACGATCACGTTCACCCTCGAGAGCGCGTCCCATCACCAGGACGTCTACAAGCGCGTTCACAGCAACCTCCTCCAAGGCCAGCACACGCTCCTCCTGCTCGAGCACGACGTCGAGAAGGGCCGGGGCGTCGACCCCAGCTTCGTCTTCAAGAGGCTGCTCGAAGCGGAGAACAACTTCAAGCGCGGAGTCCTCTCCGAGGGTACGATGGCCGTCGTGCTAGGTAGGGTGGGGATGGAGGGCGAGGCGGCATTCGGAGGGAGGTTCGGCGTTCTTCGCGATCGGTCGTTTGGGCCGCCTCCTCACTGCGTCATCATTCCTGGAAGGCTGCACTTCACCGAGGAAGAGGCGCTCGCAGCAATCGTTGGGCTCGAAAGGGAAGACATCGTCGACAACTCTCTGGCGGTGAAGCTGACGGCGCAGGTGCTCGTCCCTCGCTACGTTGAAAAAGCCAGGAAGGCCCTCGCGGAGGCCAGGGAGACTTTGAAAGGGAGGCACAGCGAGCTGCTTGAGAACGCCGAGCTATACCTCAAGGACTCGGAGAGCTTCCTCGCGAACAACGAGGACGAGCTGGCCATGCTTAGCGTGGGGTACGCGGAGGGGCTCATCGACGCCCTCTCGTTCACGGGCGAGGTGAAGTTGTCCTGGTGATTCGACAAAAGACGGGAGGCGGACCGAAGGGGGAGCGTCAGCCTACCTTGGAACTCCTCAGGGAGGTCTATGTCGAGAATCTGAGGGATGGGCGCGCCTCGGCAGGCTCGATCGGAACGCGGCTCGGAGTGGCTCCGGGCTTGATACGGTCAGCCCTCCGGGACGCATCCGCGCGGAAGCTCGTGAGGACGGCCAAAGGTCTGGTCGAACTCACCCCCGCTGGGAGGCGCCGGTTGAAGGTCGTGATGATCGGAGGCGCTTTCGAGATAATCCACCCCGGCCACGTCGACGCCCTCTCGGAGGCGAGGCGGCTGGGGAACACCCTGGTCGTGGTCGTCGCGACCGATGGGAGCGTCGAGAAGAACAAGGGGAGGCCTCCCGTGACCAACCAGGCCTTGCGAGTCGGGCTGGTCTCGTCGATCAGGCAGGTGGACCTCGCGCTGCCCGGAAACAAAGGGAGCATCTACGAGATACTGTCCAGGATAAGGCCCGACGTGGTCGCGCTCGGGTACGACCAGCACCACAACGGCGACGAGATTGTCCAGGAGGCGGCGAGGAGGGGCATCCGCATACGCGCTTCGAGGCTGGGGTCGCAGCTCCCGGACCTCAAGACCTCCAAGATTCTGGTCTCGCTCTGAGGCCGTCAGGCAAGCGTCACGGACACGTCCAGGCGATCGCCGTCCTTCAGGCCGATGGCGCCGCGCAGGAATTGCGGGGCGATGATCTCCATGACGCTGTCGTCGTAGTGCGTCCTGTCGATGACGAGGACCGAGGCAGGCAGGTGCGCGTTCCCGACCGTCGCCCTATAGCACCTCGCGCCTCCATAGGTCCTCCCTTCCCTCTGAAAGCCCTCTATCCGGAGGCCGTCGAACCCGCGCAGTTGTTTCTTCTGCTCGGTCTGGATCGCGCTCTCCAGCTTCACGTTGAGCGTGCCCGGGTACGGGTCGAATCCCAAGGCCTTCGCGAACTGGGTCTTGTAACCCTCGAGCCCGATGTAGTAGGCCCCTTCGCCGAGCCCTTTGAAGACCTTGCCGACGAACCTCATCTCTTTCGGTCTGCCCTCCAATGCTACCCTGAGGCTCGAGTAGTAAGCGCGGACGATGTCCTGCCCTGCGTCCGTGAGCCTCACCGCGAACTTGGCTCCCGACCGTTTGCGCTCCACGTAACCGAGCTTCTCGAGCTGCTGCAGGTGTTGAGAGGCCGACTGCTGGCTTTGCCCGAGCTTCTCGGCTAGCTCCTCTGTGGAGAGCGGGACGAACGCGATGTGCGCGTTGACCTTGACCAGCTCGACGAGGGTCGGGATTAGGACGGGCCTGATCTTATCCAATTGTCTAGTCTCTTCCGCTGCGGTTGAGCGGGCGAATCCTCTTTGGCCGGGATATAAGTCAGTGGGGTTTGCTCGTCGTAGCAGTTCTCGGTCGCATCTCTTTTAATAGCCTCGGTATGCGTCGGAGGCAGGTCATACCAAATGGGGCAGGACGACTCTACGCCGGAGGTCATGCTCGCGCAAGAGCAGGCGGTGATACACAGAGGGCAGGGGATCCGCAAGGGCGTCGAGGCCGCCTTCGGGCTCGGCGGAGAGACGGAGGGGACCCTGGTCCTCACCGACCTCCGGCTGGTCTACGTCAATAGCAACGAGAAGGAGGAGGGCATCAGGATCGGCGCGTTCAGCGCAAAGCGGCTCTACTTCTCCGACGTGCAGAGCCTTAGATCGATGGCTCTTGACTCCGCGAGCGTAGAGATTCCGATTTCAAAGATAGTCGAGGTGGTGGGCCACAACGGAGAGGCGATCGCACCAAAGCTCGAGGTGAGCTGGACAGACGCCGGGGGAGCTGCGCACTCCACCGAGTTCGTGCAGCAGATATCCGGGGCCTCGAGGCGGAGGAACCTCAACGACTGGGCGAAGGTCATTGAGAAGCTGAAGGCTAAACAGCTGAAGATCGCGCCTCTTCCTCCCGCGCCGGGCGGCGACACCCTGGAGGCGCGGATCCTCGGCGTCCTTGGAGACATGCAAGAGAAGGGGCTGATGACGATCGAGAGCGAGGTGGAGGAGCGATACAAGGTCGACCTCGACCCTGACGACGTCGAGGCTGCTTGCGGGAGGCTTGTCGCGGCGGGGCTCGTCCTGAAGCCCGCGGCCAGATACGAGGACGTATACTACAGGAAGGTCTCCCCGTTAGGTGAATATGACCTGAGCGCCTAGGTTCGAACCCCGGCTGATGTCAGGAGACGGCCTTCGCTCGTCTGGTTCGAGTGTGTGTACCCTTGCGCTCGAGCGAGCCCTGCAGCTCCTTCATCGATGATACGAGCTTCGACCTTCTAGCTTCCTCCGCCATGACTCCCCTCACGTCCTCGGTGAGCATGCGTGCGACATCGATCTTCCGCCTCACCCCGTTAGCCACGTGGTCGTAGACCGCGAAGGGCGAGAGCATGGAATACAACCCCTCCATCACGTCGAAGTACCCTCGCGCCTTCTCTGTCTCTGACCTCATCATCGCGTCGAGAAGGAGC
>VFSW01003216.1_pt1 | contig 24502 bp, 25 predicted proteins | sample 5358111 | NCBI WGS metagenome assembly VFSW01 (sample SAMN11554181, study PRJNA540505) | mine drainage metagenome | isolation source: sediment from site ElyBrook_90M | place: USA: Ely Copper Mine, Vershire, VT | collected 2017
ACTTCGCGGCGAGGTAGGCTCAGCGGCGAGGGCCCGGGATTATTGTCCCAAGGCCCCTTCCGTTCGATAGGCTTATCGGAGACCCGAGAGGTCGGGGGGATACCGGGGAGGAGGGAACCGCTGAGCCGGTACGGCGCACTGTTTCGACAACGATCGTTCCCGTCGTTCCTCGCGGCGGGGGCGCTCCAGTTCGCGGCCCCGGCGGCGGTCCTTGTCGCCCTCCTCTACCGCGTGGCGTTCGCCTACCCGGACGTCCCGGCGGTCGCGCGGACCGGGTACATCGCGCTCGCGCTCGCCTTCCTCGGGCTCTCCTCGGCGATCCCGACCCTCGTGAGCGCGTTCTTCAGCGGGGCCCTCGCCGACCGCCACGACCGCGGCCACCTCATGCGCGTCGTGAATCTCGTCGCCCTCCTCGCCACCGTGGGCCTCGCCGCGGACGTCCTGTACGCGCCCACGACCCCGGTCGCCGTTCCCGGGCCTCCGGGTTTCTACCTCCCCCTCTGGGTGCTGCTCCTCTACCCGTCGTGGGCGCTCGTCACGACGACGTCGACGCTCTTCCGGCCCGCCTTCAACACTTCCGTGCCGCGGATCGTCGACGCGGCCGAGCTCGGCGCCGCCAACGGCGTCATCTACGCTCTCGCGGCGGTCACGAGCCTCTTCGCCACCCTCACGGTAGGGGTCCTGCTGGCATATGCCCCGACCGTCTACGCCCTCGGCGTACCATTCGTGCTCTACTTCGGCACCCAGGTGGCGCTCGTCCTGGTCGACGTCGACCTCTCGGTGAGGCGAAAGACCCCGCACCGTTCCGTCCTCACCGAGGCCCGCGCCGGGTTCGCGTACCTCGCACGCCGTCGGGAACTCCTCGAGGTCACCGTCGCGGCGCTCGTGGTCAATTTCCTCTCCGCCCTCGCGTTGGTCGAGGTCGCGCTGTACCTCCAGGACTGGCTTGGCCTCTCGAACGGGATCTGGTACGGCGCGCTGGTCGCGGTCCTCACGGCCGGCACCGCCACGGGATTCGTCCTCATCTCCCACCTCCCGTTCGAGCCCCGTGCCGGCCAGGCGATCGTGCTGCTCACCCTTGCCATGGGGGTGGCGCTCCTCGCCTTCGGGCTCGTTCGGTCGATCTGGCTCGCGCTGCCGATCGCGTTCGTCTACGGACTGATGCCCGGGATGATCATGACAATCTTCTTGTCCACCGTTCAAGCGACGGTGCCCGACGAGATGATGGGACGGGTCTTCTCGGCGGACGAGGTCGGGAGCTACGCGCTCGTCCCGGTCGGCCAGTTCGCCGGGGGATTGCTCGTCCTCGCGGTGGGGGTCCAGGGGACGTACCTCACGGCCGGAGGCGCGATCGCCCTCTTCGGGGTCCTCATGATGCTCTCGTTCGGCGCGCTCCGCCGATTCGGCTACCGCCCGAGAGGTTCCCGCACGGCCGGGGATCCTCCGGTGGAGGGCCCGCCGCTGGGCGCCCGCTAGTCCCCGTCCGGCCGCGCGGGGACGAGCGCGGTGCGATACCACTCGAGCGTGGGACCGATGCTCCGGACGAACCCGAGCCGCTCGTAGAGCTGTACCGCCCGTCGGTTACCTTCCGTTACCACAAGACGGATCCACGTCTCGCCGCGCTCGCGCAGCGCCGCGATCGTACCCGCGACCGCTGCCCGGCCCACGCCTCGGCCGGCGTGGTCGGGCGCGACCGCGACATCGGCGATCAGCGCGCCCCGGGCGGTCCGCACGACGAGCGTGCCCCCGACGATCTGTCCCTCCCGCTCCGCGACCATCGAAGCGAACGAGAGGAATTCTCCCCACCGTCCCCGGCGAAGGTCGCGCAGGGCGGAGCGCGCGTCGACCAGTGGGTCGAGGTCTTCGAGGAACAGATAGCGATCGAAGCGACCCTCGTACGCGGCGGCATGCGCGCGCGCGAGGGACTCGGCGTCCTCCGCGCGGAACGGTCGGACCCGGATCCCCTCGGTCCCGGCGGTCGAGGGCGCGCGCCCGCCTGCCGGATAGGTCATCTCCGACCGGGCGTACGTCGCGAAACCGAGCGGCCGCAGGGTCGCCCCCTCCTCCTCGTCCGAGAGCCCGGCAAGGGATGCCGGTAGGAAGACGACCGGACCCGCGACGCGCTCCACGAGCTCGAGGAAAGCGCGATACTCCGGCCCCGAGCGGGTGGCCGGACGCAGATAGAAGAGGCGGATGGTGAGCCCGATCGGTCCCGGGCGATCCCAGGTCGTGAACCCGACCGCTTCCCGGTCGCGGCGGAGGACGCCGCCGAGGACTTTCCCGGCGCGCAGCTCTTCCTCGAGGAACGGCCAGAGCTCCTCCGGGTCGATCCCCTCCTCGCGGTGCGCGAAGAGCGCCTCCCTCCCGAGCGCGAGCGCGGTGGGCAGGTCTTCGGAGAACGGAGCGAGGCGGTCGGCCATGCCGCGGCCACCTCCGGGCCCGTAAAAGCTTCACCTCAATGCTACGAGAGGATAGCTTGAAATTCTCTCCGTGCCGCCTCTAGCCCGGGAACGGTCGATGCGGAGCCTCGCGGATCTCGCCGGAGCGCTGGGGTTGGGGCCGGACGACGTGCACCCCGCCGGCCGGAACGTCGGAAAGGTCAGCGTTTCGGCGGTCCGGTCGCGACGCGGTCCGGGGCGTCGGGGAAAGCTTGTCCTCGTGACCGGGATGACCCCGACCAAGCACGGCGAGGGGAAGACCGTCACCGCGATCGGGCTCGCGGATGGGTTCGCGAAGATCGGGCGGAGCGCGGTGCCGTGCCTGCGACAGCCGTCGCTCGGCCCGGTCTTCGGCGTGAAGGGAGGGGCCACCGGAGGCGGTCGGTCGACCGTTGAGCCCTCCGATGAGATCAACCTCGGCTTCACCGGCGATATCCACGCCGTGGCGGCCGCGCACAACCTGCTCGCGGCCCTGATCGACAACCATCTGTTCCACGGCAACCCGCTCGGAATCGACCCCGCGCGGATCACCTGGCCCCGCACCCTCGATATGGAGGACCGGGCGCTGCGGCACGTCGTCCTCGGGAAGGGACCGGACCCGCGGTTCGTCGCGCACGACGGCTCGTTCCTGATCACCGCCGCGAGCGAGGTCATGGTCGTCCTCGCGCTCGCACGCGACTACGTCGACCTCAAGGAGAGGCTCGGCCGGGTGCTGGCCGCGTACACCCGTGCCGGGAGGGTGGTGCGTGCCTCCGACCTCCGAGCCGTCGGCGCCATGGCCGCGCTCCTCCGGGATGCGCTCGAGCCGAATCTCGTCCAGACCTCGGAGGGGGTGCCGGCACTCGTCCACGCGGGGCCGTTCGGTAATCTCGCTCACGGGACGGCGAGTCGCCTCTCGATAGAACTCGCCTTGGCGACCGCCGACTACGCGGTCGTCGAGGCCGGGTTCGCCACCGAGCTCGGAGCCGAGAAGTTCGTCGACATCGTCACGCCCACCCTCGGGGTCGACGTCGACGCGGCGGTGATCGTGGTAACTCAGCGGAGCCTGCGTTTCCAGGGGGGGGCGAGCGACGAGGCGGCTCTGCACCCCGCCCGTCCTGCCCTGGCGAAGGGCCTCGAAAACCTCGGCCAGCACTTGGCGAACCTCGACGCGCTCGGGCTCGCGGGTACGGTCGCCCTCAACCGGTTTCCTGGGGACAGCCCGGAGGAGGCGGAGCTCGTCCGGGCCTTTTGTCGGGCCCGCGGGGTCGAGGTCGTGGAGTCCCGAGCGTTCGAGGCGGGAGGCGAAGGAAGCGAGGAGCTCGCCCGGGCGGTAGAGCGCTCGGCGGCACTCGGCCGAAGAAGCCGCCCACTCTACCCCATCGGAACCCCCGTCGATCGCCAGCTCGAGACGATCGCGACACGGCTCTACGGCGCGGCGCGCGTCCTCGAGTCCGCCGAGGCTCTGGAGGACCGCGCCCATCTTGCCGAGATCGGCGAACTGGCGGGGCCGGTCTGCGTGGCGAAGACCCCGCTCTCCCTCTCCGACGACCCGCATCTCCTCAACCGACCCGAAGGGTTCACCGTGACCGTGCACCGGTGGATCCGCTCGGCAGGTGCTGGCTTCACGGTCGCTCTCCTGGGCGCGATCGAGACGATGCCCGGGCTCCCCAGCCGTCCCGCGGCCGAGACGATGGATCTCACTCCGGACGGCCGGGTCCTCGGTGTGCACTGACCGATCGGCCCTACGGTTTGTCGAGGGACCTCTCCCCGAAGAGCACCGTTTGCGCGGTCCGGAAGCCGAGACGTTCGTTGATGGCCCAGATCGCGGTGTTCGCGAAGTCATTGCCGGCGGTCATCCAGCGGTAGCCGTGGAGTCGAGCGTACTCGACCGAACGACGCTTGAGCTCGGTCGCGATCCCCTTGCCCCGGAAGCCGCGGAGCGTTCCCGTGAATCCGACATGCACCTCGTCGGGCTTGGACGGATCGTGTTCGAGCGACGTCACCCCGACGTACTGCCCTCCGGCCTCGGCGAGGACGGTTCCCTCCGCGAGCCGACCCGGGGCTTCGATCTCGAGGCGAAGGAACTGCTCGTAGGAGAGCTCGGTCGACTCTCCGAGGATTGGCGTGTCGAGCCCCGCGCTCCGGTGGAGCTCGTAGTAGCGTTGTCGAACCTCGGAGCGGTCCGGACCTGCCGCGGCGAGGGTCGTGAACCGGATCCCTTCGGCCGCAAGCGCCTCCGTCCGATCCGGCAGGGGGGAGCGGCCGATGGTCGAAAGGTCGAGGCGCGAGCGCCGGAACCGCCGTCGCTCGACGAATCCCTGGCGCCGGAAGAACGCGAGGCCATTCGCGTGGTCTAAGCGCACCTGGGCCCACAGGACGAGCGCGCTTCGGGAGCGCGCCACGGCGAGGAGTCGGCCGAAGAGTTCGGAACCGATCCCCCGCCCCTGGAGCTCCGGTGCGACCGAGACGTGGACCCAGTACTTGTGCGGATGGAAGTTGAACGGCGTTTGATCGATCGTGGCGTACGCCACTGGCTCCGGGACGCCCTCCGCGTCCGCCAGGAGGACCCGGCGGTAGAGCCCCGGGCCCGAGAACGCCCGGTCGAGGTGACGGAGCTCCTCTGCGGAGCGAGGATCCGTGGGGTTGTTGAGGTTCCGGAGTCGGGCGATCGCGGCGTAGTCCTCGTCCCGGCCCTCCCGGACCTGGATGCGCGGCGATCTCATGGATCTCGGGTGGAGTTCCGGGGCCGTTGCGGGGAAGCGGGAGCGGCCGGGGTCTCGCGGGCGAATACGAGAGCGCGTATTCATATAGTTGGAGTCCGATATGTCAATCGTCAGACAAAGAAAGGGGTGTTGTCTGACGAGCATGGTCGACACTTCGGAGCGGGTGACGGTGCGGATCCCGCAGGAGCTCCTCGAGAAGCTGAAGGAGATTCAGCAATCGAAGGAGACGCCGACGATCTCCGACACGATCCGCGAGGGGCTCGAGCAGTACATCGAGCTCAACCTGCCTCCCCAGAACATACGGAAGGTGGTGGTCGAGCTCTCCCGTCAGGACAACAGTCGACTCGAGGAGTTCGTCCGCGAGGGAAACTCGGTGAGCGTCGACGATGCGGTCCGCTCGGCGGTACGGGAGTACATCCGCAGTCGTCTCGAGCAGTTCGGTCCGTCCGGTCGCGCCCCGCGTCGCGAGGGCGAATCGGTCGCGGCCGAAGGCTCCCCTCCGCCCTAGGCGGTCGGGACCGATGTCGTCCGAGCAAGAGCCCTCCGATTCGTGGGCCGGCTTAGCCCTCACTCCGGGGATCGCCGTCGTCGGCCTCGGCGGAGCCGGTAGCGAGGCGGTCCACGACCTGGTCGGCCTCGGCATCCCGGGCGTGCGGACGCTCGCCATCAACACCGATGCGAAGCACCTCGTACGGATGGGGGTCGAGGAGCGGATCCTCCTGGGGCAGCGGGAGCTGCGTGGTCGGGGCAGCGGCGGAGACCGATCGAGCGTACTGCGGGCCGCCGAGGACGGGAAGGAGGAGCTCCTGCGTCGTCTTGCACCTTTCGAGATCGTCTTCTTGCTCGCGGGCCTCGGCGGGGCTACGGGGAGCGCGCTCCTCCCGTTCCTCTCCCGGGCGCTCCGCACGACCGAGACTTTGCCGATCCCCGTGGTCTTCCTGCCGTTCCAGGTCGAACTTGAGACCAATCCGACGCGGCGGGAGAACTCCCGCGCCACCATCGCGGAGCTCGAGGAGATGGGCGGGCTCCTGGTCGCGCTCGCGAACGAGAAGCTCCGCCGCTTCGAGCGCCTGCCGATCAACCGGGTCTTCCAGGTGCGGAATGCGTACCTGCACTCGCTCGTCACGAGCCTTGTGGACATGGTGGAGAACCCCTCCCAGCTGAACGTCGACCTGGCGAGCCTGAAGAACCACCTGCGCGAAGCGGGGCTCTCGACCCTTGTGGTCGGCGAGCACCATATCTCCGAGCCCGAACGGCTCGTCCAGCAGGCGCTCAGCGAATCGCTGCTCGACTATCATCTCGCCGAGCGCTCCTCCGCGCTGGTCCATCTTGATGGGGGCTCGAACCTCACGTTGCGCACGCTCGATCGCGTGCTGCGCACGATGCGCCATGCGCTCGGCGAACCCGAACGGCTCGTCTTCGGCACGCGCGTCCGGTCCGAACCGCGGGAGGTCGTCCACCTCACCGCCGTCGTGGGGGGTCTGCGGCCGCGCACCGTGCGCGACGCGGTGGGGGGCCCATCGGAGGAGCTCGACGCGCTCCTCGCCCGCTAGGGCGCCCCGGCGGCACTGCGCGCCGCCTCCCGCAGGTCAAGCTCTCGGTGTACCGCATCGATCACCTGGCTCGTCCTCAACGAACGGGGCCCGACCGAGACGGGGGGCGCACTGCTGGCGCGCCAGAGCGTCACTTCCTCGGGCGTGGGGTCGTACGGGTCGGAGACGACCGCCGCCAGTTCGGAGACCGGGCCCGTCCAACCCGCGATCGGTCCTCCCTCCTCGGTCAGCCAGACCGCACCCGGTCGGGCGAGGAACCCCCGCAGCTCGGACCCGGGGTCCGCGGGCGCTACCGTGAGGCCGGGAGAGGACTCGACCTCCCGGGGATAACCCGCCGACCGGACGAGGGCATTCTTGAGGAGCGCGGCGGTCGAGCGTTCGTCCGGATTGAGGTAGCGCAGCCGGGAGCCGAGGAGGGTGATCCGCCGGGCCTGCGGCGGCGGTTCGGCGACGAAAAGGACGGTTACTTCGGTATCGCGACGCAAGTCGTTCGAGAGCGTGAACGCGGTCGACACCGCGCGGGCGACCTCGTCCATCCGGCCCGCTCCGCCCGCGAGGTCGTTCAGCGTGAACGCCCCCGACGGAGGAACTCGGTGGGCCAGGATCAGGAACCGGCGCATGCGGCCCCGCCGGACCGCGGCCGGAGGGAATAACAGTAGCCCTTCGGGTGGGACCCGGCGTGGAGGAAAGTCTACGCGTCGTTCGGGGTCGGCCGGCGACCTCGAACGGGGGGCTCCGGCTGCGGGCTTTGGCGGCGCTCGAGCCAGATCTCGTCGCCGAGCTCGTGGTAGACGGCGTGTGCCGGCAGCCCGGTACCGTGCTCGCCGTGCGGAAGCCGGAACCCGCCCGAACGGTTGTGGTTCGAGGAGTAGACGACGTCCTGCTCGCCGGCCGCCGCCATCGCAGCCGTCTCTTCGCGGGCGAGGTCGAAGATCCGGTCCTTACGGAACATCCAGTAGTGGATCCGCCACTCGCGACCGTCGTAGAGCGTCGTCTCGTCGCGCTCGGTCTCGAGGATCCCCGTGTCCTCGAGCATGTAGAACGTGTCGCGGTCGTCCGGTTCGAGAACGTTGTCGATGATCCGCTCGTTGAAGCCGAAGAAATTGAGCACGTGGGCCGCGATCGACCGGGCGTCCTCGGGACGCATCCCGTCATGGCCGACCGACCGACGGATCGCTTTCGCGAGCGAGTCGAAATCGACGGGACCCGCGACTTCCGCGAGGACGGCGTCCGTGGGGATCCCCGCCCGCGTGGTCGTCACGTCCACCTCCGAACGAAGCGGCACCGGATTGCGAAGGGTGTAACGTGCTCCCGGCTGTGCCTTCCAGGTCCCGCGGTCCGTGCCCCGCATGGCTAGAATCTATCCTTCGGGACGGTATAAATACCTTCGGCAGCCCCTCAGACGACCCGGAAACAGGGCCGGTTGCCCTAGAGAACGACCCGTCGGCCGCGCCCCACCCGCTGCAGCGCCTCGACCGCCGGACGCCACTCCTCCGACTCGATGCGGTACTCGAGCTCGGCGAGCAGACCGAGCTCCCGAGGGAACGGCACCAGCGACTTCGTGACGTAGACATGGGCGAACCCGCCGCCCGAGGGGCCGGTCCACGCCTTTCCGGCCTCGACCACCGCGCGGTACTCGTAGTACTCGGGGGCCGGAACGAACCAGAGTAGCGTGTCGTCGGTTCCCCGCAATCGGGGGCCGCGTGAGTAGACCTGGAGTCCGAGATGCTGGACGGCCGGCGCGGGGAGCGTGAAGAGGTGACGGTCGCCCGGACGCGCCGAGGCGATGAGGCGGTTGCGCACGGTCTCGACCGCGAGGGCCTCCCGCGCGGGGTGGCTCGCGATCACCCGCGCAATGCCGGGGCCCCGCGCGAGGAAGGAGATCGTTCGGCTCGTCTCGCGTTGCGGGCCGTCCGCCTCGGGCCGGAACAACAGGAGGTCGGCGACCTCGCCCGGCAGCTGCATCGTGAGCCAGGTCGGATGCGTGGCTCGGACGATGACGTACTCCATCGCCGTCCCGCCGATGATCGGGTCCGCGCTATAAGAATCCTGTGTACCGCGGCGGCTCAGCGTTCACGGGCGGGGCGCCATCGTCCGGAGGGTGTCGACGACCTCGCAGAAGTCCCGGGTGCGCAGGACCCGGTCGGCGGTCCGGTTCACTTCCGGCAGCCGCGAGTTGAGCGCCACGCCCCCACCTACGACTCGGAACACCTCGGCGTCCGACCAGCCGTCGCCCACATGGACGACCTGGCGCGGCTCTACCGGGTGTCGCGTGATGAGCCGCGAGAGGCCTCCGAGTTTGTCGGCCCGCACCGAGTCGATGGGAGCGATCCGACCGTCAGCGTCCGTCGGGACAACGATCCCGTCGCCGTCGTCGAATCCGAAGGTACGTCGGTAGTAGTCGACGACGTACTCCGGGTTATGCGTCAGGAGGGCGACGGTCGCTCCCAGACGGTGGAGTTCGGCGACCCCCTCGGCGATCCGAACGAGCTTGGGCGTGGCCTCGAGCACGCGGTCGACCTCGGCGACGGTGTGGCCGGCTGCGAGGGCCAGGAGGGCGGAGAGATGCTCGTCCTCCCCGACCTCGTGCGAGACGAAACGACGGTGGGTCGCCTCGAACTCGACCTCGCGACCGAAAGCGTGGGCGATCTCCTGCCAACCATGGACCAGGGTCAACGTTCCGTCGATATCGACGGTCACGAGACCCCAAGGGAACGCGACCACTCTCCGGCCTCAGGAGCGGCTGCCGATCCCCATGAGGACCCCACCGGCCCAGAGGGTCACGATGCCGACGGCGGCGACGGGGAGCACCCAGGAGAGGGCGCCGGGCGACGTGGGGAAGAGCACCACGAGGCAGAACAGGCCGATGAGAGTGAGTAGGAGGCCGAGCCCGATCCGTACCGACTTAGAAAGGCGGGGGGCCGACCGCGGGGGGTCGGCCGGTCCCGCGCTTTCCGCGGGCCGCAGAGGCGCGGACACGGAGCGACAGTCGAGAGCAGGGAGATAACCCTACCCGATGGACCGCTGCCCCCGCCGAGACTTTGCCCGACCGGAGCCCCCGACGCCCCCTCCCGAGCGGTCGACCTCGTGCCGGGCGACCCGTCGACCGACGGGTCAGAACTCGCGGGGCGGCAGCGACGGCTCGAGCGGCCGGGTGGAGGAGCGCTCGTCGTGCCCCCGTCGGTAGGCCGTGATCGAGCGCACGAACGGCCGAGCCCCGATCGGCGCGAGGAGCGTCGTCACGAGACCGACCCCCGCGACGATCGTGAAGATCGATGGGCCGATGATCCCATCGCTCAGGAGAATGACGGCCATGGCGAGCTCGACCGCACCGCGGCTGCTGAGGAGGAACCCGGCGCACATCGACTCGTTCGCCGTCCAGCCGAGTCCCCGGGCGACCCCCCCTCCCACGAGGACCTTCGAGAGGAGGGCGAACGCGGCGAGGCCGGCAAATGCGAGGATCGGACCGACCGAGAGCCCGAGGAGGCGGAAGTTCATGCCGAAGCCGACCAAGGCGAAGAACAGCGGGATGAAGAATCCCCACGTGATCGCGTCGAAGACGAAGCTGATCGACCGGTGCTCGCGACGGCCCGCGCTCTCGGGCGTCACGAGGAGACCTGCGTAGAACGCCCCGACGAGGAAGGTAAGACCGAGGAACTGCGAGTAGAGGGCCGCGCCGAGGCCGACGACCATCAGGACCGCGAAGCCGGCCTCCCGGCTCTGCCAGGACTCTCGGAACCGTTCGACCCAGCGGTACCAGACCCGGACGTGACGCAGGCTCTCCAAGCCCATGTGCACTGCGAGAACGCTCGAGAGGAACAGCGCGACCGTGACGATCGCGATCGCGACTGCGCCCAGGGTCCCGCTCGGATCGCTGTGGATCCGCAGAAGGATCGCGAACGTCGTTACGGCGGCGAGCTCGTTGACGAGCGAGGTGTTCATCAGGAGAGTGCCGAACCGGCTGTCGAGGAGGCCGAGCTCCCGCAGCATCACTCCGAGGACGGGGAGGGCCGTGATCGAGATCGTGAGGGAAACGAACAAGGCGTTCATCGACGACTCGGCGGGATAGAGCAGATGGACGACCACGGCACCCGTGAGGAACGGGAGCAGGAAGATCGCGATCCCGAGGACGGTGCCGGCGGCCCCGGTCGACCGTATCTGGCGGGGGGTTACCGCGAGGCCGGCCATCATCAGGATGAAGAACGTCGCGAGGAACTCGAGGCTCTGGAACTGGGTCGAGAGGTTCGTGAGGCCGAGGGGGTCGCCGAGGAGCGTGGGCCCCAGCACGACCCCGACCAGGAGCTGGCCGACCAGGCTCGCCTGGCCGAGCCGCGAGAAGAGCTCCCCGACGAGAACGGCCCCGCCGATCAGGAGAAAGAGCCCGACGATGAACAGGGTGGTCGCATCCAAGGCCCGCTCCCCGAAGTGCCCCTGGCCCCCGTCTTCCGACGCCGCGACCGACGACGGTCCTCTCCGAGAGGCCCGCCACGGGTAGGCGACGCCCGACCACCCCGGCTGCCGGGTTAACTAGCTTTGTCCCGACGCGCCGCTGCCCCTCGCCCCTTAAGAACGCACTGCCCGTCTGGGAGGGCCATGCGCGTCCGACCGCCCGTCCCACCCCCTCCTACGCCCGGCGAGCGCCGGACGGCAGTGGATGCACGACGGACCCGGGCGGTCGAGGAGCCGCTCGACGTCCGGCTCCGCCGGCGGGACGTATATCCGATCCTCGAGGTTCGCAATCCGCTTCACGGCACGGCCTATCAGGTCCTCCTACCCGAGTTCCCTTTGGCCACGTCGGCGCTGTGCACGTGCACCGACTTCGCCCGTCGGGACCTCGGCACGTGCAAGCACATCGAGGCGGGCCACCGTTGGCTCACCGAGCACCCCGACGCGCCGTCCCTCCTTCTCCCGGCCCAACCCCGGTTCCGCCCGTACGGCTACTGGAAGGAGGTCGACCGACGCCAAGCGATCGAACGGACCCGGCCCGGGGTTGATGGCCGCGGCCTGCGACGGGTCGGCGCCGTCCTGTTCGACCGGACGGTCGGACGGGGCCACTAGCCCGGGGTCGCGAGGGGAACCCCCACGGAGGGCGCGGTCGGCCCTCGACCACCGCCCCCTCGAACGATCGGAAAAGGGAAAGGAAGAAAGGGTTCGCCGCGGAGGCGGAACGGGACCTAGGTCGCCATCCCCGGGGCGCGCTTCAACGCCCGGATCTTGTAGTACTCAGGGTCCACGATGACCTCGCCGTTGATCCCCATCGTCTCGATGGTCTTCAGCGTGGCCCCACTCGACTTCTTCGCGGCCTGCCAGTCGGGGATCGGGATCGAGAACTTCTTCTCGACCTCCGTCCGGTAGATCGGGCCCGAGTTGTACGAGCAGAACGGGATGACCCGGCCGTCGGGGACCGCGTAGTGGATATCACAACGCATCAGGCGCTGGATATCGTAGTCGTAGGCGTCCTGGAAGTGCATGTTCCCGATGTAGAGCGTGCGCCAGGTGAACTTCGCGAGGGCTTCCTTGTTGCCCTCGGTGAAGATCGCCGCGATGACCTTCACGCTGTTCTTCTCGTTGAGCCCCTCCGGGGCGCGGGTGAAGTCGAAGTACTTCGCGACGTCGTGGAGCAGGCGCGCCCCGGCGACGGCCGTGCGAACCCGCGCGAACCGGGCGTCCCGGTACTTCTCGATCATCGACTCCACGTTCTCGAAGAACCCGTCGACGTCCATGAACCGGGGGAGCGGCGTGATCTTCTGCCCGTCCTTCGAGACAAAGGCGAACGTAGCGCAGCCGCAGCCGGGGTGCGTCGTCAGGGTCATCTTCTCCTCGCCGTGGATGATCGAGACGAGCTCCGAGATCGGAGCGACCGACGGGACGGGGAAGAAGTCCGACTTCTCGAACGGGCCCTCCGTACAAAGGATGCGTACGAGGTCCGACTGCGTGAACCGCATCTGGAAGCGGTCCTTGTCGGGGATACGGGCGGTGAGCGCGACGGGCTGGAAGTTGACCCCACGCACGACGTCGATGTTGTCGATCGCGAACTTCACCGTCGGCCAAATCTCCTTTTCGTTGAACCCCCCGACGAGGGTCGGGACGAGAACGACCGAGAGCGGCTTGTCCGGCTTGCCGGCCGCGAGCTCCTCGGGCGACGAATGGGTCTCCCGTGCGGCCTGGATCGCCTTCTGCTTTACTTTGAACAGTGGCACGCCCCGCACCTTGCGGTAGATCTCGTCATCCAGCCCATCGAACTGGAGGTAGAGCGTGTGGAGCCCGGAGTTTCGGCACGCTTGGGCGAAGCCGGGTTCGTTGGCGACCCGGATCCCGTTGGTCGCGACCTGGATCTGCTTGAAACCGAGCTCCCGACCCATCGCGACCGCGTCCAGGAAGAGGGGGGAGAGGGTCGGTTCGCCACCCGAGAACTGGACTGCGACCGTACCCACGGGCTTCTGCTCCCGGAGGGTCTTCAGCATGAAGTGGATCTGCTCGCGGGTCGGTTCGAAGACGTACCCCGCGGCGTTCGCGTTCGCGAAACAGACCGGGCACTTCAGGTTGCAGCGGTTGGTCAGATCGACCAGGGCGAGACCCGTGTGCGACTTGTGGTGGCTGCACATCCCGCAAGTGGTCGGGCAACCACGGAACTTGTCGTAGTAGGGGTTCTCGTATCCTACTCCGTCATGGGCGTAGACCTCCATCCGCAGATAGAAATCGACGTCGTTCGAGATGATGTCCCAGAAGTAGCCGTGGGCCCGACAGGTCTTCTCCATGATGACCCGGCCTTCCTTCTCCCGGACGATCGCGGGAATGACCTTGATGCATTCGGGACAGACCGAGGCCGTCTTCCTGGGCAGGCCCCGCGGGGCCTGGAACTCCTTCATCACGCGTGCCGGCATCTACTGACCTCTGTTTTCGGACCTTCCGTTGGAAGGGACCTACCTCGCCCACCACCTCTATGCTACATAATCCATCTGTCGCTTTCGGCGCGACATTTCCTCGGGTCCGTGAGGGAGAGTCGCACGGTCGGGTTCGCTACAAATCACTCTCCGGTCCCTCAATCCGTTCGCCGGTGAGCTCCCCACACCCGACACCTTATTGTCTCGTGAGGCTCGGGTCGCTCACCCCATGCCCGCGGCGCGAGCACGACCCTCCCGGAGGACCTCGCGGCCCCGCAAGCGATCCCGAACGCTGCGCCGGGCCCCCGGCGGCTTCGTGGGTCGGGACTCCTCTCCGGTACTCGACAAGTATCCTCCCAAGGACCCCGCGCTCGCCCCGCGGGCTCCCCCCCCGGTCGCGCGGACCGTGGCCGCGGGGAGCCCTCCGTCGGTCCCTTCACGGGACGCCGGACCTTCCCCCACGGCGCCGAGCGCGACCTCCCCGGTCCCGGGGATCCCGCCCCCAGTTCCGCTCATCACGTTGGAGCGCCCGTTCGACCTGGACGCGTTCTCCGCTCTGCTGGGGGAGACGTCGATACGGCTTACGGTCCCCCGATCGGATCTTCCCGAGGTGCTTCGGCGGGTCACCGAGTTCATGGGCTTCGGGATCTACGTCTATGCCATCAGCCTCCGGCCGGCCCCGTCGGAGCTCCTGAAGGCGTTCGTGGTCGAGCTTCGACGGGTCGACTACTCGCCCGAGAAAGGAGCGTGGGTGCCGTTCGTGGAGAAGGGTGCCGGCGACTCGCCCTTCGCGGGAGAACCGGGATCTCGACGCACGGAGTGACCCCGAGTTGGGAAGAGTGGCTTCGGGCGAACCTAATCAAGAGGCGGGCGTTTCGCCCGGCGAGGCAGGGTCGATCATGTCGCTCGGGTCGAAAGAGGACCGCTGGGAAGCCGAGCTCCGGGCGCTTCGCGAGGAGCTGACGGAGATGCGCGCCGAGCAGCGGGAGATGGCGAAAGCGATCGGAGAGCTCGTGACGACGTTCCGAACTCTCGCGGCCCACCTTGGGATCGCGGCCGAACCGTACGGAAAGAAGACCTCGACCCGCGACGTCCACGACCTCCCCGGCTTCGGCTGAGCGGGGTCGCATGGAGATCCACTACACGGTCCGGGCGGCGGAGCCGTCGGAGCATCGGGGCCGCTTCGAGATCGACCTTGCGGACGTTCGCTCGCCGTCGGTCGACCTCGTCCTTCCTTCCTGGGTACCGGGATCCTACCACATCGTGAACTATGTCCGGGGGTTTCGGGGAATGACCGCCCGGTCCGGCCCTCACGGGACGCCGCTCGCCGTCGAGCGGATCGACAAGGCGCGCTGGCGGGTCGCGACCCAGGGCGCTGCCTCCGTGCATGTCGAGTACACGGTCTACGGGCACGAGATGGTGACCGAGGCGTTCGACCTGACGCCCGACCACCTATTCGTCAATGCCGCGCTCTGTCTGCCGTACGTCGACGGCCATCTCACCGACCCGGTCGACGTGACGCTGGACATCCCGCCGGACTGGCAGGTCGTGACCGAGCTCGAGGAAGCGAACCGCCACCCCCCGCGCTTTCGCGCGCCGGACTACGATAGTCTGGTCGACGCGCCGATGGACGCCGGGCACCCGCTCCTCCTCACGGTCCGGCCGGCGGGAATCCCTCACCGTATCTCGATCTGTGGTACGGGCGGGAACTACGAGGTGCACCGGCTCGAGGAGGACCTCGGGAAGTTGGTCGAGGCGGCCATCCGCCTCGTGGGCGGTTCGCCGCTCCAGAGCTACACCTTCTTCTACCATCTCTCCGACGTTCCCGACGGCGGTCTCGAGCACGCGAACTCGAACTCCTGCGTCGTTCGCCGAACTACGTTCCAGCCCGCGGAGGAGTATCTCCGATTCCTGAGCCTCACGAGCCACGAATACTTCCACCTCTACAACGTCAAGCGGATCCGTCCGAGCGTCCTCGGGCCGTTCGATTACACCCGCGAGACCTACACCCGCCTTCTCTGGTGGATGGAGGGGGCGACCGACTATTTCTCGGACCTCGTCCTCCTCCGAGCGGGCCTCGTCCGTCCCCCGAAGTTCCTCGATCGCATGGCGGGGCTCGCGAAGCAGCTCCTCGAGACCCCGGGCCGCCACCGCCTCAGTCTCGAAGAGGCGTCGTTCATCGCTTGGGTCGATCACTACCAGCCGTACGAGGAGACGCCCAACCAATCGGTGTCCTATTACCTCAAGGGGAGCCTCGTGGCGATGTGCCTCGACCTCGAGATCCGGCACCGTAGCGAGGCCCGGGCCTCGCTCGAAACGGTCCTGAGGAGCCTGTGGGCCGACTACGGGAAGCCCGGACGGGGACTCGAGGAGGACGAATTGCTCCTCGTCGTGAACCGGTCGACCGGGCTCGACCTTACGTCGTTCTTCGACCGCTACGTACGCGGCACCGAGGAGATCGACCTGGACGCGTTCGGGCACTTCGCCGGGCTCTCCTTCGGACCGAAGCCGAAACCCCGGGACGACGAGACCCCCGAGCCCGGCTATCTCGGTGTCCGGGTCGCCAACGCCGGGGGGCTTGTGCGGGTGCGCCACGTCCTCGCCGACACTCCAGGGCGGCGCGCGGGACTGACCCCGGGCGACGAGATCGTTGCGATCAATGGCGATAAGGTGACGTACGAGAAGTTCGAAAAGTCGCTCGCCCACTACCCTCCCGGGACCCCGGTCGAGCTCGCGCTGTTCCGACGCGGTTATCTGACGCGAGCCTCCGTGACGATGGGAACGAGCCCGCCCGAGAAGTACGCGTTCCGGCCGGTCGAGGACGCGGGCGAGCTCGAGCGAAAGGTGTTCGAGACCTGGCTCGGCACGAAGTGGGAGCGGCCCGCGCGTCGGGATTCGGACTAGGTCCGTCCGGGGGCGGGAGAGCGGCGCGGCACGGCCTTGCGGCCGTAGCGCCACTCTCCCTCCTGGGGGTAGAGACGACGGAGGAGCGTGTCCACGCGGTCGCCGATCCGGATCGATCCCGGTGCGGCATCCGCGACCTGCAGCGTCACCCGCTGGCCCCGAGCGAGCTCCGCAAGCACCACTTCGTACGGCCCGAGGGATGCGACCTGGGGGTCGAACTCCGTGGGCTGCCCCCCCGGGCCGATGACGGTCGCCGCGATCACGAGCGCGTCGTCCCGTGGCAAGCGCCGAGAGAGGAGCCCCTCGGACCCGCCGCATCGTCGGCAGCGCCCCCGTGCCGGAAACGTTGTCGTGCCACAGGCCGGGCACTCCTCGGCCATGAATCGCCATCGGCTCGGCAGGTTCTCGACGTACCGGGGCCGGGGAACGTACGCTCCTTCCGAGACCGCCGCGAGTGATCCTTCGAGAGTTCGGGCGACCGAGACGGACGTCCCGGCGGTCGTCCCCTGGAGGGGACCCCAGTCGCCGACCCAGCGGGGCCCCGGAGAGCGACCGGAGTGAGCGCGGTGGATGAGTGCGGCAGCGGCGAGGCCCGTCGGGGCGTCGCCCGCGAGCGCCAGGGATAGCGGGAGCGTTCCCCCGCCCTCCCCGAACCAGAAAGCGACGGCGCCGTCCGGGCGAGGATCGTTGCCCGTTACCTCGGAGGGGAGCGATCCGCGGCTCGGCATCTCGGCCAGCACGACCACCGAAGGGTTGCCGGGCGGGAGAGCCGCGGCCCGGTCCAGCGCCGCCACCAGGCCCTTCGCCGCGCCCTCCGACCTCACGAGCTCGACCGGAGCCCCGAGAAGCGGGGAGAGAGCCCACTCGTCCCGGGCCGGGAACTCTCCTAGGAGGTGGACGGGCAGGGCAGGGGAGCCCGCGAAGGATTCGGGGACGGCCCGCTCGAGAGCGGTCGCCAGGAGCGTTAGCAGGTCCTCGTCCGGCCCCGCGACGGGACGGCCGTCGACGACGGTATTGGGAGCGTAGGCACCGACCTGAACGAGCTCGGTCGTGGTCCCTCACCCCGCCGCGAAGATCGTCACGGTCGCGGTCGCCCCGGCGCCCCCCACGTTGTGGGTCAGCGCACGAGTGGCTCCGGGCACTTGGCGCGCGCCGGCCGCCCCCCGAAGCTGCAGGAACACCTCGTAGGCCTGGCTCACTCCTGTCGCGCCGATCGGGTGGCCCTTGGCCTTGAGGCCGCCGTCGGGGTTGACAGGGAGCCGCCCCGTGCGTCGGGTAGCCCCCGATAGGGTGATCTCGGCGGCTTCGCCCGGCGCCGCGTACCCGAGGTCCTCGAGCGCCAGGAGCTCGGCGATGGTGAAGCAGTCGTGCACTTCGAGGAAGGAGATGCGGCCGCGGTCCACGTCCGCCGCGCGGAACGCCGCCTCCGCGGCGCGGCGGCTCGCGACGAAGCGCGTGAGCTCCGGGCGCTCCTGGACCGCGAGGTGGTCGGAGCCCGCCCCGAGGCCCTCCAGGTAGACGGGAGTGTCCGTGAACCGTCGGGCGAGGTCGGCCCGGGCGAGTAGGAGCGCCGCGGCGCCGTCGCTGACGGGACAGCAGTCGTAGAGGCCGAGCGGGTCGGCCACCCGGGGCGCCCGGAGAACCTGGTCGGATCGCAGGACCTTGCGGAAATGCGCGTTCGGATTGAGCGCCCCGTTCTCGTGGTTCTTGACCGCGACCTCGGCCAGCGCTTCCGGACCGACCCGGTGGTCGGAGAGATAGCGGGAAGCGATGAGACCGTAGACCCCGGCAAAGGTGAGCCCGGCGAGCCGCTCCCACTCCGTGTCGCCGGAAACGCCGAGCCAGTACCGGCGGCGGCCGCTCGGCACATCGGTCATCTTCTCTACTCCCGCGACGAGGACGAGGTCGGCAGCGCCCGAACCGAGAGCCGCGACGGCCGCCCGGATCGCGAACCCGCCCGACGCGCAGGCGTTCTCGATGTGAGTGGTAGGCAGCCCGGGCTGTCCGAGCTCCTCCGCGAGCACCGCGGCCGAGTTTCCGATCTGCCATCCCCCGAACCCGAGCGAGGCGAGATACGCCTCATCGACGACCGAGCGTTCCGCCCCTCGGTCGACGCTCGCGAACGCAGCGTCCACGGCGTTCCTCAGGAGGGCTCGGGGACCGGCGTCGAGAGCGCCGAACCGCGTGTGCCCCGCTCCCACGATCGCTGCCTTCGCGCCCACCGTGCTCCCCCGCGAATCGTCTTATCGGCGGAGTCTTTTAAGCCTCGTGACTCCGGGGTCGATCGTGGGGAAAGTTCCGCCGGTCGTGGTCGGCGTGTCGGGAGCGAGCGGTGCCCCGATCGCCCTGCGGGTGCTTCGGGCGCTCGGCGAGGCGGGCCGCCCGGTCACGCTCGTCGTCTCGGCCGGGGCGAAGACCGTCCTTCGCGAAGAGGCCGGGGTCGAGGCGAGCGCCCTCGCGGGCCTCGCAAGCGAGCTCTACGACGACTCGGACCTCACAGCGCCCATCGCGAGCGGGTCGACCCCCACTGCCGGCATGGCGGTCGTCCCGTGCTCCTCCAATACCGCTGCGAAGATCGCGCTCGGACTCGGCGACACGCTCCTCACCCGGGCCGCCCACGTCCACCTGAAGGAGCACCGACCGCTTATCCTCGTACCCCGGGAAACCCCGCTCTCGACCCTTCTGCTCCGTCACCTCACGACGTTGAGCGAGGTCGGAGCCGTTGTGCTCGTCGCTTCACCCGCCTACTACCTGCGACCCACGACGATCGACGATGTCACGGATTACCTCGCGGGAAAGGTCCTCGACCACCTCGGGGTCCCCCACCAGCTCTATCGAGGCTGGAAGGCGTCGGAGCGTCCGCGATGAAACGCCGCATGGGCCGATACGCCCCGTGGCCGCTCGTGGGGGTCACGATCCTGCTGGTCGTCCTGATCCTGCTCACGCCGGTCCTCATTTCGAGCGGGCAGCCCGCGCCGGGGGTCCTGACGCAGGCCGAGCTCATCGTCGACCGGATCGCCGGCGTCGGCGAGACGCACTTCTACATCCGCGGTCTCGGCTCGACGACCCGGTACGCCGACATCTGGGTCGGCGGGACCTCGAACTTCCGCTGGGACGGAACGAGCCCGCTCAACTGGTCTGCCCTCCGCTTCTCGACGTTCTGGAACGACACGAACGTCCTTTCCGTTGAGTTCGCGACCTTTGCGCCACTGATCGCGCTCAATATCACCGCCTACTACCAGAGCCCGGCCGGTGACGCGGTGTATGCGGGAGAGCTCGCGTTCCTGGCCGGCCCGAGCCCGTCCGGGGGTGGGGAGGTACTCTATGCCGCGTCGGCGACCTCGGGGGTAACCGTGTCCGGCCAGATCCCGGTCGACAACTCCACCCTCCCGCTCCTGATCGTGCTGGCCCATGTCTTCCCGGGGTCGCTGCCGTGAACCCCTCCCGCGTCGCGGTGCTGCTCTGGGTCGCCCTGATCGTAGTGCTCCTGGTCGTCGAGATCGCCGAGGTCACCCACACCTTCACGCTCCCGATCCAATCGGCGATCGGGGACCCGCTCTCGTTCGTCTTCGCGCTCGTCTTCACGACGATCCTCGCGCTCGTCGGCGCGATCTTCATCGGGATTTACATCTCGACCCGGTTGCTGAGCCCCTCCGGGTTCACCCCATTCGAGGAGGAGATGCTCCGGATGCGCAAGGAGGTCGCGGAGCTGGGGCACGCCGTCGAGGAGATCCGTCGGGCCGTCGCTCCCGAGACCGCGACGCCGCCTCCACCGATCCCACCGGAGGACGATCCGTGAAGGTGCCTGTGATCGACAATGGGGGACAGTGGACGCACCGCGAATGGCGGGTCCTGCGGGACCTCGGGGCCGAGACCCGCATCGTCGCGAACACGACCCCGCTCGAGGAGCTCGAGGCGGACGGAATCGTACTCTCGGGCGGCGCGTTGAGCCTCGAAGGAACGGATTCTCCCCTCGGCGCGGTGGGGGGCTGGATCGACCGGTCGACCGTGCCCGTGCTCGCCATCTGCGTTGGGCATCACTTCCTCGCCCGGCATTTCGGGGGGAAGGTCGAGCGGGCCGGCGCCCCCGAGTTCGGCTCCGTGGAACTGACGGTCGACCAGCCGGACCATCCGATGTTCGCGGGGCTCCCGTCCCGGCTCCGGGTCTGGGCGAGTCACAACGACCAGGTCGTGACCCCCCCGCCGGGCTGGGCGGTGCTCGCCCACTCCGCAGCATGCGCTGTCGAGGCGATGGCCCACCCCTCCCGTCCGATCTGGGGGGTCCAGTTCCATCCGGAGGTCGAACACACGGAAGGCGGGCGGGAGCTCTTCCAGCACTTCCTATCGGCCTGCCGCCGCTAGCGGCCCTCGGGAATAAGTACCCGTTACCGCTCGCGGCGGTCGTGGCGCGGATCCACCGGGGCTCGGGCGTCCGAGAGCAAGACCTGGTCGCCCGGGCGCGCTCGCTCTCGGACTCCGTGGCCCCGCTGCTTCCTCGCCTGCTCGACGGTTGCCCGACCGAGCGCTTCGACCGGCGGCGGGAGGAGCTCGAGGAGGTGCGTCGGGCCCGCGACGACCACCGACGGCTAGAGAAGTTGAGCCGCTGGGGGGATCCGCTCGCACGGGCCTTTGCGGGGCTCCTCAAGTTCGCGCTCGAGCCGACGACCCCGGCCGTGGTCTCCTTCCCGCTGCCGGGTGGCGCGGTCTCCTTCGCGCCGCTGGCCCGCACGGACCGGGAGGCGGAGGTCGCGGTCCAACAGTACGACGACCCGGCGCGGCTCCTGCTCGGCTACATTGACTGGGCGCGGAAGGGCTACCACTTCTTCGCGGGACGGCGTACGTTGTGGTGCACTGGTCGCTCCGCCCGCCCTCCTCCCGAGTTCCGGGTCGAGAAGATCGCCGGACTCCCCTACCGCCTTCTCGAGGACGGCGCTCACCACCGGTACGACTGCCCGCACCTCAAGGACGGGGAGTCGCGGCCGTTCCTCGAGGTGACCTGGTCGGGAGCCGAGCTCGCCTTCCGCGTCTGCCGGCGCTGCGCGAAGGACGACCGCCACCTCCTGTCGAGCCTCTCGGACGGCACCGCGAGCCCGGACCCGATCGAGGAGTTCCCGGTCCGGGCCCTTCTCAACGTCCGGTGCGAGGGCGGCCCGGGATGTGTGCACGCCGAACTTCCCGAGCTTGCCCGCGCGCTGCGACGCGGCTACGAGCTCGGGCGGGTTTCCGACGCGCGGCTCATCGACGACTACCTCGCGGAACTGCGGCCTCGGATCGAGCGCGCCGACCGGCCGACGTTCGTGGCGCGAGGCACCTGTTACGGCGGCGACCGGGCGCGGTTCCTCTCGGCGCTCGCTCCAACGCCGCTCGAGCGGCAGGCGCTCGAGGCCGTGCTCGGAGAGTGGTCGGGCTATTTCGAGGTCGATGAGCCGAGCGCGAGCCGGGCCCTCGAGCGGCTGTGGCCGGATCACGCCGAGGCGATCCTCGAATCGATCGTCGACGATTCGGCGGAGGTCCGACGACTGGTGGAGGATGCCCGCGCCGCCCCGGGCCGGATCGCCGAGATCCTGAAGCGGGCCCAACGTCAGAGCGAGGAACGTGAGGTGTTGGAAGCGCTCCCCCGCTATACGCAACTCGCCCGCGAGGCGGCCTGGGTCGACCGGATCGCCCGGGCCTATCGCACCCACCGCGAAGCCGGGGCGGAGCGGGCGATCCTTCAGTCGCTTCCTCGCGAAGGCAAGGAACGGGGGCTCGCCTACGGCTTCCTCGTGGCGCTCGGGCGGGCGAGCCCTCATGCGTGGCAGTTCTCCCCGACGGAGAAGGAGTTCGGGACCGCCCTCGCCGAGCGCGCGCATCTGCTCCTCGCGGCCCCAACCCCGGGCTACCACACGGCGCTCGACCGGCTCCTCCAACAGGCCGGGGTCGTCGATTGGGGCACCCCCGAGACCACTCCGGGCACCAAAACGCTCCCCCGTAGGGGTCCGGAAGCCGCTCGAGAACAGTTGCGTCCGGAAGGGTAGGCAAAAATAGCTGGTCGCGCTGATTATTATATCCTGTCCACAGACCCCTCACAGGGTCTCGCACCGGGAGCAGGGACCTTGAGCGCCTCCGACGCTTCAGCGTCGACCGCAATCGTCGTCGCGGGCGATGAGGAGACGCGGGTTCTCCTGCGCGGACTCCTCCGTCTCCATCACTTCCGGGTCGAGGGAGAAGCCGAGGGTGCGACCCACGGGCTCGAGCTCGTGCGGGAACGTCGCCCGTCCCTGATGGTCACGGACGTGAACCTGGCCGAGGGAGCCCCGTCGACGCTCGTTGCCGGGGCCCGCGCGCTCGTGCCGACCATACGGGTGATCCTGGTCGCACCGGCCTCACGGCCGCCTCCCGCTTCGCCCGACCCGTCCCACCGTCCGGACGTGGTGCTCCTCCGGCCGTTCCGGATCCGGCAATTTGCGGATGCGCTCCTCCCGCCCGCGTCGGGCGGGGGTGTCGCCCGGCCGTTCTAGCGGCCGACGCACCACCCGCTAATCCGGGGGTAGTCGAAAACGCTCGAGCGCCGCGGTCTCGGCGAAGTGGAGCTCGGGCGCCGGCACGACGATCGAGTGCATCGGGGGACCGAAGTCGACCGCGCGCAATCGCGCGATCGGAGCGAAGAACCCGCGCGCGTCGTCCCGCCCGACGCGGGCCGCCACCGCGAGCGGAGCTTCCTCGGGGAGCGTCGAGCGGTCCGGGTCCCGCTCGCGCAGGATCGCGAGCGCCTCGGTCGCGGTGAGATAGCGGTCCACCTCCGGCCGGAGGTCGAGGAGCAGGAGCGTGTGGAGGCCCCGGGACCGGTTCCCAGCGATCTGTTCGAGCGGAGAACGCGGCGCGAAATCGGGGGCGGGGAACGGAAGCGAGACCGTCCGGCCGAAGCGGTAGTGCGAGAGCCCGAGGAACCCGGCCGCCGCCGTCAGGATGCTCGCGTTCGAGAGGTAATGCCAACGGTGGCCCGCCCGCTCGGCCGCGAGGCGGAGCGCGACGTGGGTCGTGGCGGCGAACGGGTCCCCGACCACGAGGAGGACCACCCGTGCCTCGCGCGCGAGCGCTGCCAGGACCGGCCCCTCCGACTCGAGTTCCGCGCGGTCGAGCAGGACGATCGGGTGGCCGATCTCCGCGCTCAATCGCGCGAGCGTCCCGGGCGGGGCGGTCGCCGTGTACTGCTCGGCAAACACCGCGCCGGAGTCCCGGAGCACCGTGACGGCACGACGGGAGAGTCCCTGTTCGTCGCCGAGCCCGAGGCCGACGAACCACAGCTCGCTCATCGCCCGGCCTAGCCGCGGACCGCCATGACGGGGCACGGCGCCGCGCGGAACAGCTCCTCGATGAACCGTCGGGTGAGGAGCGGGCCCCCGGCCCGGTCGGACTCCTCGCCGACCACCACGAGCCCGTACCGCTCCCGCGCCGCCGCCTGAAGGATCAACTGCGGAAGCTGATGGCGTCGGCCGAGGATGGCGCTCGGGAACATCGTGCGCTTGCGCGTGATGAGGGTCCCCCGGGGGCCCTTGCCGTTGACCCCGCTCGGCGGGGGGCCGGCGCCGTCGCGCGCGCCGAGCGTCAGGGCCACGACCGGGACCCCGCCGTTCCGCACCGCGATCTCCTCCGCCACCTGGGTCGCGGTGGGCGACGGCATCTCGCCGAGCGTCGGGAGCAGGATCCTCGGGATCCGATCGGCCGCCAGGCCGAGGCGGTTCAGTACGAGGACGTTGGCCCGGGCGTGGTGCAGGATCCCGGTCGCGGTGTGCCCGACGAACGGATTGTGGCTGCGCCGGTCCCCCCGGAGCGTCAGAAGGATCGCGTCGACGTTGTGGGACTCGGCGCTCTCGAGGATCTCTCCCGGGACGTCGGTCGCCGCACGCACTTCCGGGTCGACCTTCACGTCGAGGGCCGCGGGGGGCGCGGGGGGGGGGGGCGCCCCGGGGGGCGGGGGCCGCCCCCCGCCCGGGGGGGGGGGGGGGGGGGGGGGGGGGGGGGGGGGGGGGGGGGGG
>VFSW01003217.1_pt1 | contig 24502 bp, 22 predicted proteins | sample 5358111 | NCBI WGS metagenome assembly VFSW01 (sample SAMN11554181, study PRJNA540505) | mine drainage metagenome | isolation source: sediment from site ElyBrook_90M | place: USA: Ely Copper Mine, Vershire, VT | collected 2017
GGGCGGCGCGCTGGCGCTGGCGCTGGTGGCGTTGTGGGCGGCGCTGCCGTCCAGCTTCTGGGCGCCAGACCCATTCCCCTTCACTTTCCTGCATCAGCAGGTCTCGGCGGATGTCGCGATCTACTTCCTGTTCGCAGGCGCGCTGCTCACGGCGGTGGCCTGGGGGATCCGCAGGTTGCGCGGCGTCATCTCGCTGCCACCGTGGCGCGAGCTGCTGCCGCAGGGAGTGATCGCTGCGGTCGTCACGGTCTTTCTGACGCTGACGCTGGGAGGCCTTTCCAGCTACGCCTGGGAGAGCCTCGCCCTGGAGCCGCAGCGGCTCTGGCGTGGCGCCATCTACGCCGTGATGGTCTGGCCATTCTTCTATGGCATGCGCTCACTGCTGCGCGCGATGGCGCCACGATTGCGTCATCCTGTGCTCGCGGATCTCGGCGCGAGCCTGCTGATCGTCGCCGCGCTCGTCGGCGCCATCGTGATGAACTTCGGGCGGCTCTCGTATCTGGGCATCCTGTTGCCCATCGTCGCCATCCTGCTGCTGATCTTCGCGGGCGTCTCGGCGTTCGCGCGGCGCACGCGCTGGCGCCCGGGCGCGCGCGTCTCCGTGCTGGAGGCGCTGCTGCTGGCCTGGATTCTCTCGGCGACGTTACCGCTGGTGGCCTGAGCCTGGCAGACGGCGATACAGCAGAGCAAACGGTGGCTACGTGACGCCTCTGTGAGCGCGCCTCATGCGGCTGTGCGTGGCATGAGACGCGCTCACGCCATACTGTAGATGCGTCACGCTCTGGACTCAGCGGGCGCGCGAATTGTCTAGCGAGCCTGACAGGAGGCGTTATGAGCGCCTCAACCATGACACCGCGCGCAAGGTCAGCGCGTAGCGATGCGGCTCCCGTGCGACGCTATGAGCTTGACTGGCTGCGAACGATAGCGGTCTTCGGGCTGATACCCTTCCACGCGGCGATCATCTTCACGACAGGCTCCTACGACTACGTGAAGAACGCGCAGAGCAGCGCGGTCATGGATTACCTGACATCGTTCATCTCGATCTGGGGAATCCCGCTGCTGTTCCTGGTCGCGGGCGGCGCCTCGCGCTTCGCCCTGGTCTCACGCAGTGTCAGCCAGTATCTGAATGAGCGCGTCACCCGGCTGCTCATCCCCTTCACCTTTGGCATGCTGTTGATCGTGCCGCTTCAGGTCTATATCGGGCGGCTCACCGAACCGGCGCCACCCAATTTCGCCGTGTTCTATCTCGGCTTCATGCAAACACTACTCGGCGTTTTCACAGGCCACTTCCCACGCGGCCCTGAATGGATCGGTCATCTCTGGTTCATCCCGCCACTGATGCTCTTCTCGGCGCTGGCGCTGCCCTTTGCGTGGCTGCTGCGCACGGCGAAGGGCGAGCAGGCGCAGCGCTGGCTCACGGGCGCGCTGCATGGCTATGGCGTGCTGGCGCTGTTTGGGCTGCCACTCGTGGCCGTGCAATACCTCGCGCTCATCGGCGCCGCGCTGGTTCCAGCGGGCAACGCCACCTTCACTGGCAATGCGATTGGTGTCGTGGCGTTCCTCATCTTCTTCCTGTACGGGTATCTGCTCTATCTGGATGAGCGGTTTATCGCCAGTATCCGCCGCGATGTCTGGGTGGCGCTGGCATTGGGCGCCGCCAGCTGGATTCTGCTGGCGTTTGTCATCCCGCGCTGGTCGTCACTCGCCGCCTCACCACTGCTGGCCTATCCGCTGCTGGCGCTGCTGCGTGGCTACTGCGCATGGTGGTGGGTCATAGGCATTCTGGGGCTGGCGCTGCGCTTCCTCCAGTTCACAACACCCGCCGTCGCCTACCTGACACGGGCGGCCTATCCGGTCTACATCATCCACATGCCCATCCTCTCGCTGATCGCGTTCTGGGTAGTGCAGATGAACCTGGACATTGCGCTGAAGTTCGGGCTGATCGTCGTCGCGAGCCTGCTGGCCTCACTTGGCGCCTACGATGCGTTGATCCGGCGTGTAGCGGTGATGCGGCTGCTGTTTGGGCTGCGGAGCGATGGACACGGCCCGCGCTCGCCCTACAGCACGCCGCCCCGAAGCCCAAACAGCCCGCACAGTCTATTGCAGCGCTTCACCGCAGTCTGGCGGCGCGCGCCACCAGCGACACTGCTCCCGGCGAACAGGACAGGTCAGTGAGCGCGGGTATGGCGCAGGTATGGCGCAGGTATGGCCCAGGTCGCCAGTACGAGAGGGCCATTCATAGAGAGATTCCACATCGAGCGATGCGATGCGCGCAAATAGGGCGCATGGGGCGCTCTTGGAGGATGCTATGACAACATCCGCTGTCGCGCGAGAGGCGACGGCCAGTCGTCAGCCGCCTGGCGCTCCCACTGAGCGGCGGTACGAGATTGACTGGCTGCGCGACCTGGTGGTGCTTGGCCTGATCCCCATCCACGCCGCTGTCATCTTCAGCGCCACCGCCGATATCTTCCTCAAGAACAGCCAGACGAATCAGATCATGGCGGTGGTCTTCGCGTTCGTGGGCGCATGGGGTATGCCGCTGATCTTCCTGGTCGCGGGAGCCAGCGCCTACTTCGCGCTCAACCGGCGTACCGGCGCGGCCTATACCAAGGAACGTGTCAAACGCCTGCTCACGCCTTTCATCTTTGCGACACTGGTCATCGTTCCGGTACAGGTCTACATCGTAGCGCTCAATTCCCCCGGCGTCATCAAAGACTTTAACCTGCCGATTCACAATCCGCAGTTTCTATCATCGTATCCGGCGTTCTATGTCGAGTACCTGCAAGGCTATCTCTACTTCCTGACACACTTCTCGACCACGCTGGCGATCGTCTTTTGGGGACATCTGTGGTTCATTCCCCGGCTCTTCGCCTTTGCGCTCGTCACACTGCCGCTCTTCTCCTTTTTCAAGAGCCGCCGTGGCCTGCGCCTGCTTGCGACGCTGAGTCAATGGCTGCGCTTCCCCGGCGCTATCTTCCTGTTCGCGCTCCCGCTGATCCTGGTGGAGATGCTGCTGCGCGCGGTCGGGGTCAATGCGCTCACCGAACACTGGCCGATCAGCGATGACTGGATTCAGTTCGGGTTCTATCTAACCTACTTCATCTATGGCTACCTGGCCTTTGCTATCGGTTCTATGCCGCGCGCCATTACCCGGCATGGCTGGGCAGCGCTCGCGCTCGGCGTCTTCGGGTTCGCCCTGGCGCTGACTCAGGCGGACGCGCTGACCTCCAACCCGCTGAATTACTCACTGGGCGCTATCGCGGGCATTCCACTGCGGGGGCTGGTGGGCTGGTTCTGGGTCGTCGCAATCCTCAGCCTGGCGCTGCGCCGCCTGAACTTCACCAATGGTCTGCTGCGCTATCTCAACGATGCCGCATTCCCGATCTACGTGCTGCACATGCCGATTGTGACGCTGGTCGGTGTATACATCATTGGATTCGATCTCTTCTGGGGGCTGAAGTTTGCGCTCATCATCATCATCGCAGGCTCGCTGACGGTTGGCGTCTATGAACTGGCTGTGCGCCACATCGGCGTGATGCGCGCGCTGTTTGGTCTGAAGCCGCGAGAGCCATCGCCCAGGAAACCACGCCAGCGGACGCGCCGACACGGCTGGGCGCCATCTGCGAATGGAGGACATACGTATGTGCGCTGAATTTGCTGGCCAGTCTGCGCTGGGAGTCAGCGCGGCGTCGCAACGATCCGCGACCGCTCCCGCAAATGCGGTCGAGACACTGATGCGAGAACGGGAAGCCTTCATGCAGCGCCACCTGCCTGCGCTTCCGCCTGCGCCAGAGGAAAATGTCGTGGCGATGTTCCGCAACCGCTCGGCGCGCTTCGCCGCCGCGCCACGCTGGCGGGCCAAGCGCGATGGCGTCTGGCGCAGTATGACCTGGAGCGGCAATCAGGCGCTGGTGAATGACCTGATCGTCGGATTGAGCGCGCTGGGCGTGCAGCCAGGGACGCGCGTGGGCATCCTGAGCGAGACACGCTGGGAATGGCTCGCCGCCGACTGGGCGATCCTGGGCCTGGGCGCCGTGACCGTGCCACTCTATGCGTCACTGACCCCAGACGTGATCGGCTATATGCTGAATGACGCCACCGTGGAGTATGTCTTCGTCGAGAATGAGGAAATGTACGAGAAGCTGGCGACGGCGTCGGCTCCCGCGCTGAAAGCGATCATCCTGCTCGACAGCTTCGTGCGCGATGGCGAAGACGCAGCGGCGCGGCGCGAGGGCCAGCCACGCATCCTCACGTTCGACGCGCTGCGACGGCTGAGCGGCTCGTCGCCCGCACAGGCCGAGGAACTGGCGCAGCGCAGCGCCGCACAGATTCGGCCAGAGCACATTGCCAGCATCATCTACACCTCCGGCACGACGAATCGGCCCAAGGGCGCCATCCATACCCATGCCTCGCTCATGGCGCAGGTACATAGCACGGGGGCCGCGCTGACGACCTTCCGGCCAGGCATGACACATCTGCTCTGGCTACCGCTGGCGCATGTGCTGGGGCGCGAGGAGCATCTGCTGGCCGTGGATCGCGGCGGTGTCACTCTCATCGCGGAGTCCATTGATACGCTGGCGCAGGATATCCGTGAGGCGCGACCGAATATTCTGGTCGGTGTGCCGCGCATCTATGAGAAAGCCTACGCCGCCATCGTGGCGCGTGTGATGAGCGAGAGCGCCGTGCAGCGGCGCATCTTCGCGTGGGCCAGGACGGTTGGCGATGCCGTCGTTCCGCTGCGGCAGCGCCACATGCCCCTGCCACTCCTCCTGCGCCTGCGCGCGCGCCTGGCGGACTGGCTGGTGTTTCGCAAGGTACGCGCGGCGTTTGGCGACCAGGTGGAGTTCTCGATCACGGGGGGCGCGCCAATTGCGCTAGAGCTGCTGCGCTTCTTCCATGCCGCTGGCATCATCATTCTGGAGGGCTGGGGGCTGACGGAGACGATGGGCGCCGTGACCGTGAACAGGATAGACAACTATCGCCTCGGTAGCGTCGGGCTGCCCACCGAGGGCCACGAGATTCGCATCGCGCCGGATGGCGAGGCGCTGATTCACGGGCCGTGCGTCTTCGCGGGCTACCAGAACAATCCGGCGGAGAACGCCGCCGCGCTCGACAGTGAGCGCTGGCTGCATACGGGCGATCTCGGCGCAATTGATCCTGACGGCTTCGTCTACATCACGGGCCGCAAGAAAGAGCTGATCGTCACCGCGAACGGCAAGAAGATTGTCCCAGATCAGATCGAGAGCCAGCTCAAGGGCATCGAAGGCGTGTCGCAGGCGTTCGTCTACGGTGATCGCAAGCCGTATCTGGTGGCGCTGCTCACGCTGAACCCGGATGGTGTCAGGTCGTGGGCCAGGCGGCATAGCCTGCCGGACGAGAGCGTGGATGCGGTGGCGCAATCGCCTGCTTTCGCGCAGCATCTGGAGCGCGGGGTAGAGCGCGTCAACGGGCAGCTCGCCCGCTATGAGACGGTCAAGCGGTTTGCCGTCGCGCCGGAAGATTTCACCATCGAGAATGGCCTGCTGACGCCGACACAGAAGCTGCGCCGCACCCCGCTCGCCGCGCGCTATCAAGAGGCTATCGAGCGGCTCTATACAACGCCGGAGACGCCAGAGACACCATAATATGCAACGTGAGGAGGCTGCTGGCTTCACCCCATCGGCTGCCTCCTCATTGATCGTCGAACACTCGCTGTAGCTCGCGCGCCTTCGCGTCTGTGGCAGTCCCTTCGGCGCGCCAGAGTATGCGACCTGCGCGATCCACGAGCAGCGCGTAGATCGTGTCCTCACTCGCGAGTTGGAGCGCCTTGCGGAATGCTAGCTTATCCAGGTACAGGGTAATCGTCGCTTCTCGCGCCGCTCGGTCGGCAATACCAGCGCGCATGGCGCTATCCAACCACCAGCGCGCGAGCGGAACACTGCGGCTGATCGTTGGCAACTCGTAATAGCGAAAGTCAGGATGCTCTTGGGCAATTCGTATGGCCAGCGGGATCCATGTGTCAATATCAGCTTGTTGCTCACGCTTGAAGGCGATCAAGACGAGATTACGCTCGCCAGCAAAATCTTTGGGCAATGTGAACGTGCGCCGCTCGAGGTTGGCGCCTTGTACTCGTGGGAACTGCGGAAACATGATAGAGCCTCCCGATTCACCGCAGTAGCGGCATTGTGAAATCCGACCACATACCTCGTCCAACGATCAGCATAGCACTGTTCGGGCCGTAATTAGAGGCCTCAGGTCTCCCTCGGATCACGCTGATGATGTCGCCGTGATGCAGGTGTTATGAGCATGCGGCGCATTGTGACAGCGTCGTGCTCTTCGCGCGCCACAGTGCCAGCATGAGCGAAGGCGTGCGGCCAGCGCAACGTGAATGGGCAAGAGCGAATGAGAAAGGGGCAAAGGATGGATGCCAACATGAGCGCGCCGATGCAGCGAGCAGCTGGCGAAGCGCGGGTAACCGATGTTCACGAGAGCGTTCAAGATCACGATCAAGATGATCAGCGGCCCCCGACACGCCGCCGATCATCCCGCAGCTCCGCAAAGCATATCGTCTGGTACCGGGAACTCGTTGAGCGTGCGGCTCCTCTGCCTCCGCTGCGCACAGCTATCGTCCTGCCGCTCGACGCTAATGCCCTTGTCGGCGCCATCGAGGCCGCCGAGGCGGGGCTGATCGCGCCCGTATTGATTGGCCCGCAGGCTGCTATGCTTGCGGTCGCACGCGCGCATGATGTTGATCTTACGCCGTATCCCATGGTAACTATCGCGGCAAACGCGCCTGCCGTCGCCGCAGCTCGGGCAGTGGCCATGGCGCGCGCGGGCGAAGTCGAGGCCATCATGAAAGGCAGTCTTCGGACCGATGAGTTGATGCATGCCGTCGTCGCGCCCGAGACTGGCCTCGTCGCAAGCTCAGGCCGGCGCATGAGCCATGTCTTCGTGCTCCATGTGCCGCGCTATCCCCGCCTACTGCTCCTAACTGACGCAGCCCTCAACATTGCGCCAGCGCTGGAGATCAAGCGTGATATCGTCCAGAATGCGATCGACCTCGCTCATGCGCTCGGGATCGAGCGACCCAGAGTTGCAATACTCTCGGCGACTGAGGTGGTCAACCCACGCCTGCGGTCATCGCTCGACGCGGCGGCGCTGAGCAAGATGGCCGACCGTGGGCAGATCACCGGTGGCGTCGTTGATGGCCCGCTGGCATTCGATGACGCTGTGTCAATCCGCGCGGCGAGAGCCAAAGGCATTCATTCGCAGGTCGCTGGTCGCGCAGATATCATGGTCGTCCCCGATCTCGACGCTGGCAACATGCTCGCCAAGCAGCTCGAATACTTGTCGGGCGCACGCCTGGCAGGCATCGTTGTCGGTGGGAAGGCGCCCGTCATCCTCACTAGCCGTGCGGATGACGCAATAGCTCATATGGCATCGTGCGCGCTCGCTCAGTTGCTCATCGCCTCCACCTCTGCGCTATCAGAGGAGGCGCTGCGACTCCAGACGCCAGCAAAGCGCGATCACGCGATGCGCTAGCTGGTGGCAGGCCGCATGATTAGCAGTGGTAATCTCGTCGTCTGTAAGACGCGCTCAGTGATGCTTCCTAGCGTCTGACGCAACATACCCGTGCGACCATGTGTCGCCATGACGATGATGTCGTAGCCACGCGCATGCGCATCTTCGCCGCCTTCATGTTCAGGCTCGGCGACGGTGATAATGCGCTCTGCCGCATCAGTATCCATGACGATGGATGAGGTGACAGTGAGCCGGACATGCTCGGTGGGCGTGTCGCGCAGCTGCTTGGTCAGCCGCTCGACGTACTGGTTAGCCTGCCGCACGAGGTCATCATTCGCGAGATGCAGGTCCTCTGCGGTAAATGGGCTGACAACCTCCAGTACATGCAGCGCGCCAGTCTGCGGAGCCAGCGCAGCCAGCAGATTGATTGCTGGGAGTATCGCCGTTTCAGCGAGCAGAGAGCCATCGAGCGGAACCAGCGCGCGCTGAACACGCGCCAATTGATCCGTTAGCGCATCTGGCTCAGCGCCTGGCGCGGGGTCTGGCAGCAGCAACACAGGGCATACCGCATGGCGCACGACATGTTGCGAGACGCCGCCCAGTTTCCAGCGATGGAAGCCGGCCATGCCGCGAGCGCAGAGCATGATCAGATCGGCGCCCTCGTCTTGGCTCATCGTGAGAATGCTCTCCGCCGCTGGGCCATCAGCTACCCGCAGAAGGGTCTGTACACCGGCAAGCGCCTCCGTTTTGGCGAGCTGCTCCAGGTACGTTAACGCATCGTCGCGTTCCTGCGATGCGTGCGCTGTTGCAGGGCCACCTGGTGTTGAGAGGTTAGGGTCGTAGGGTGTCAGTGGCACGCTGCTGCGCATCAGAATGACAGTCCCATGTGAAACGCGAGCGAGGCGCGCAGCAGCGAGAATCGCCACTTCAGCGCGACGCGAGCCGTCAAGCGGAACGAAAATTCGCTGGAACACAGCAGACCTCACAATTCTTTCAGAGGCGCGCACGAGGCCACCGTCACCCATTGCGCATTCAATATGCTCCTGGCGCGGAATATGCCCCCAAGCAGGCATGTGTTGCCCGGAAACAGCGCTAATCGGACGATATTCCGATCGCCTGTGGCATACCACTCGCCACCATCCGCTTCGCAGCGCTCTATAGAGAGTGTTTCACGGTTGTATCATTGCCCAGTCACATCCTCTGCCGATTGTGTCACAGTTTCCGCGATGAGCAGGGCAATCATGAGTTCGCAGGCAAAGATTCCTTCTTCTCAGTATAGCGCGAACGCCTTCGCCTCAGTTTCTCGCCAATTCATACGACTGATTCGCGCCACGCCGCGCACATCTGCCAGATCCATCTCGCGTGGATGAATACCCAGTTGAGCGGGATTTGTGACTTTTCCTCAGTAATTTTGCTGAGTATGTGAGATGCGCTCGGTATTCTTCTTGATGTAGAAGGAGCAGACCTAGTGACCGGACGCCCCCAGCGACGGCCACCCGGCCAGCGCAGTGGACCAACAACGTGTGTATATGGTCGGCATATACCGCTTGCCCACTACCAATCCCGCTCCCTCACGAGGAAAGCGTTCCATGGCACAGTCTGGATCCTCACCTGACGAAGAGATTTACGCATGTGTCGGTTTCTGTGACCCGCCGATTCAGGAACTCATGCGGTGGATGCATCTCCTGCCAGTTGGTAGTGTTCTTGCTGTAGACTCGTGCGAAGCGAGTGATGCGCACGATATCCCCACCTGGCTCGAGATGGCGCGCTATGAGTTTGTTGGGACAAGTACCGAGCTCGAGTTTACGCGCTACGTCGCTCGCAAGACGCACTAAGGGAAGTCTGTGATGACGCTCGCTGCGTCTGGGTCTCAGATCAGACAAGAAGCGATGATTCCCTGCATCCTTATCGGGCGCATTGGAACTTGTGGCGGGCAGTCGCAAGCTCCAATGCGAAATCCTCTGAATCGCCAAAGCCCATCCAGTTGATGGCGCGCACTATTCGTCGCCAGTAGTTGGATAGGCTTTGGAATGAAGCCATTCATTCACCTACTTTTCCAGCTATCAGAAGAAAGAGAAGCCTACTATGCAGCGTCAGCAGTTTCTCCCCCTCCAATGGGCAGAGATAGCGATTGCAGTCATTGCGGGAGCCTGGACACTCTTCCACATCATCCTGGGATTTGCGAACCCCACCCAGGGATCGTACAACGATGGGTGGGGCATCGCCTTACTTGTGCTCTTTGTCCTCGCGCTCGTGCTGGCCTTCGTGCGCTTCGCGCAGGAGCGCTCAACACTCAACGCGGTTCCATCAACTGAACAGTTCCCTGAACCAGCCATCTCCCGATTCTTTGTTGGCACAGGCGGAGCCGCAGCGATGTGGTTCGTCGTGCGTATGGATGTTGGCGCCGAGTGGCTGCTGGCAGGGTGGGAAAAGATCAAGTCGCCAGTGTGGGGCGCTAACGGAACGGCGCTAACGGGCTTCGTCAAAGGCGCGCTCGCCAAGGCCTCTGGAGCGAACCCCTCCGTTCAAGGCTGGTATTCCTGGTTCTTGCAGCATATGGTCCAGCCCAACGCAGGACTCTTCTCCTTCCTGGTCACCTGGGGTGAATTTGCGGTTGGGTTGGGTGTCTTGATCGGTGTGCTCACCGGCATCGCCGCAGGGTTCGGCGTGCTGATGAACCTGAATTATCTCCTGGCGGGGACAGTCAGCATCAATCCTGTGCTGGGGGTCTTTGGCCTGTTCCTGGTCATCTCCTGGCGTGTCGCCGGGCTGATCGGCGTGGATCGGTATCTGCTGCCCGCGCTCGGACTGCCCTGGAAGCGAGGGAGCTTGTTCCAGCCTCATGGCGACATGCGCCCAACGTCATCTCGCCCCGCCACATCATGAGCCACAGCAGTGGAGGACGGAACCGCGCAACGCAATGAGGAAGCGTGATGGTGGACGTAATTCTCGCCCTCAATGTCGGTTCGTCCAGTATCAAGTTCTCGCTCATTTCTGTCCCGCAGGGTGGGACGAAGTTCTCAGCCCTGCGGCGTGGCGAGATCGACGAAATTGACGGAACTAGCGCCGCGCCACGACTCGCAGTCAGTGACACGGCAGGGCAGCCGATCTTAGATGAGCGACTCAGCCGCGACGTGGCTGGGCCGCTCACTCGCGAGCAAGCGCTGGACGCCCTGCTCCGTTGGATCGAGCGCCAGGATGCTGACTATCACCTCGTCGCCGCAGGCCACCGCGTCACGCATGGAGGCATGACATTCACGCATCCACAGTTAGTCAACGACATTGCGCTGCATCATATGGAAGAGCTTATTCCATTAGCGCCGCTGCACCAGCCATACAACCTCGCAGGCATTCGCGCTATCGCCCGATGGCGTCCTGACCTCCCGCAGGTGGCGTGTTTCGATACGACGTTTCACCAAACGCAGCCACCCGTCGCGCAAGCCTACGCGCTGCCAGCGCAGGTGACCGCATGGGGGGTGAAGCGGTACGGGTTCCATGGCCTGTCGTATGAGTACATCGCCGGGGTATTGCCCGAGCAGCTCGGCGCAGCGGCGGATGGACGCATCGTGGTCGCCCATCTGGGCAGCGGCGCCAGTATGTGCGCCATGCGTAGCCGCCGCAGTGTCGCGACCACGATGGGCTTTACGGCCCTGGATGGCCTGCCGATGAGCACACGGTGCGGCGCCCTGGACCCCGGCGTCATTCTCTACCTGTTGGAGCAACGCGGCATGGATGTTGCGCGGGTGCGTGACATGCTGTACCACGACGCGGGTCTGCTCGGCGTGTCTGGCCTGAGCGGCGATATGCGTGAACTGCTGGACAGCGACTCACCCCTGGCGGCTGCGGCCATCGAATTGTTCGTCTACCGCATTAGCCGCGAGCTTGGGTCACTGACGGCGGCGCTTGGCGGGCTCGATGCGCTGGTATTTACCGCTGGCATCGGCGAACATGCCGCGCCCATCCGCGCGCGAGTCTGTGAGGCGGCTGCCTGGCTAGGCATTCGTCTGGATGCGACGGCCAATGATGCGCATGGACCGCGTATCAGCTCAGCGGACAGCGCCGTTTCGGTCTGGGTGATTCCAACGGATGAAGATTGGGTGATCGCCAAGCATACCGCGCAAGCCATAGGAGCGCCGCCATCGGCATATGCCAGGGAGTAGACGCGCTGTTCAGATGATGGGTGATCTGTTGGGTGCAGGCAGGGAATGCGCGTCTGAACGGCGCTCACTCGACTACCACGCACCATTCGCACATCACGGCAGCGCCATGCGCCACGCGATGTGCCAGTTGAGCGGATCGCTCCCCACGTTCCAGGAGATCACCGCGTTGCCGTTCTGCCAGCACTCCGCCGCATAGAAGCACGCGGACACGGCGGCAATCTTCTTCCACCCGGTCGCGGGCAACTCCTTCGTCATGAACGCGCTCACCGATTGCGCCGTTCCCGGACTGCAGATGTCGTATCCGCGCAGACCGCCCATCGCGTCGTCAGGAACCGTCGAGGAGAGCGGCGGCAGCGGCAGCGGCGGTGTATAGGCCAGCAGGAAATAGGTATCGCGCGCAGCGCCCGAGGCGCTATAGTTCGCTCCGCACGTAGGGAAATCCGGCGAGACGGCCCAGCGCGCCCGGTACGTGATGATACCGTTGCCCCTGTCAGCATACTGGTCGAAGACGAGGTAGTAGAGCAGACCACCCTTGGGATTGAACCAGCATTCGCTCGTTCCACAACTCGCCATCAGCCCGCCGTCGTCTGGGAACGTCTGCGCATCGAGCCAACCGTGCTGTAGCGCGCCCAGGTGAGACGCGAAGAACGTTATCACTCCAGCTGTCGTCATATTCGGTGTGCAGGCCGTAAAACTAGAGACCGTGAAGAGTCCTGGTCCGCTCACGGTCTGTTGCGGCGCTGTGCCAACCGTGCCCGATGGGAAAACAATGGGATAGAGAAAGCCCTGCTGCTGTAAGTCAAGGGTCGCCGCGCCTGGCAGCACGGATGCACAGGTCACTGGCACCGTCGCGGTCGGCTGCGTCTCTGGAGTACTCGTTGCGCCGCACGCGGTCACAAGCAGCAGCGTCGGAATGATGAGCGCTGCGCCTGCTGCTGTGCGCCACATGCGCCATAACCTGGCTGATTTGGCTGGCATAGTTCATACCTCTCGCTCGCGCCGTACGCCTGTTCCATGCGATTCCGCCCACTCGGCGCACACTCCCTAGAGCTGCCGTGGGCGCTTTGCCCGGCTCTCGCGCCCAGGTGAGACGCCATCCATACAACGAAGCGTGGGGCGCGCCGGAGTCCTTTGTGGATAGACAAACAAACAGCGAAATCGTTGCTCATGCCACACCTCCTACAAACACTCACGCTGTTCACATCGCCCACACAGGGCGCCATGCGTATCTCACAAAGCTGTCTCGGGCGGCGTGTTCCGTGGCGGCGGCGCGCCCGGAACAAACGCGCGCTACCGCAGATGTTGGCTCAGTGGGGCGATCGTGTACCCGCGATGTTGAATTTTTTCGGGCCTCAACCCCAGAGTGACAGGAGTGGAATGAGGTAGATATACATTGTGCGTGATGGTATGCGTCACTGGCCTGGCGCGCGAGTGGCAAGGTCGAGTGATATGATCGAGCGCTCCACGTCGTTGAGGTGCTGGAGCATCGCGCGCCGCGCCGCAGAGGCGTCGTGCGCAGCGATGGCGTCCAGCAGGCGCTCATGTTGTTGCGCTGACTTCTGCGGGCGGCCTGGGATGGAGAGACTACGCCCACGCGAAACGCCCAGCTCATCTACGAGCGCGACCATGAGTTGCACCAGGATACGATTCGCAGAGGCGGCGGCCAAGGTCGCATGAAACCGCGCATCCAGCGCGCCCGCAGCCGCGACATCCAGAGGCTCATGCGCATAGATAGCGTCAGCCTCGCGTACAATCGCGCGCAACTCCGCGATTTGCGCTTCGGTCGCACGCTCCGCAGCCCATTCCGCTGCGGCCCCTTCGAGCACACGGCGGATTTCGAAAAGATCGTGTAAACGCTGCGCTGAGTCGTTCACTGGGAGCGCAAGCGTCAATCGCTCCGCAGTGGCGCGCGTGCTTCCTGCAGTGATGAAAACGCCACGACCATGTTGCAGATCTACCAGGCCAAAAGCTGCCAGTGTATGCAGCGCCTCGCGCAGTACCGTTCGGCTAACGCCCAGTTGCGCCGCGAGATCGCGCTCCGCAGGCAGCCTATCGCCGGGCGACAAACTGCCTGCCTCGATGAGATCACGAATGTATGTCACCACGCGCGTATCGAGACTCTGCGGCGAATCGGGCACCGGACGAACCGGCGACGCCGACGGCGAGAACGGCGTTGCGCCTGACGCCGATGCAGCCGCGCGCCTGCTCTTGCGTCCGCCGGATGTGCCATCAGTCATCACTGAGACCTTCGAATGGCGGCGCGCCTGTCTCAGCTGCCAGGGTTCGCAACTCTGCGCGGGTCGCTGCGTCGAGCGGAATGCCTGTGGCTAACCGCTGCTGGCGAATCCGCCACCGACGCTCCCCAGGAATGCGCACCTGCTGGCCAGGCGCCGCTGGGCTTGCGCGTACGGCATCGAGAAACTCGCTCATGCGCTGTGCGTAGAGTGGCTCAGGCAGCAGCGCCTCCACGTTGAACGCCATGAGCCAGAGGCCCGAATCCGTCGGCTCGCGCGTGTCTTCATAGGGTGAACGCACCTGCGGACCCCACGAGGAGCCTGAGATCACCGCCGAGAGAATCTCGATCATGAGCGCCAACGCATAGCCCTTTGCGCCAGCCATAGGGAGCACCGCGCCAGCGAGCGCCGCCTTCGGGTCAGTCGTCGGCTGGCCTGCGGCGTCTAACGCCCATTCCGCTGGGATAGCGTTTCCCTGGCGCGCCGCCATGATGATATTGCCACGCGCGACGATGGTGGTAGCCATGTCCACAACGACTGGGGCGCTGTCGTCGTCACCTACAGGCGCGGCGAATGCGAGCGGATTCGTCCCAAGGAAGGCTTCGCGCCCACCCCACGGCGGCATCGCTTTCGGCGTGTTGCAGACCATCATAGCGACGCAGCCTGCGGCGGCGGCCCTCTCCACATACGCCGAGAGCGCCGCCGCGTGGTTCGTATGCGCCACCGTCACCATGCCGATTCCCTGCTCCCGCGCCAGGCTGATCGCTGCATCCATCGCTGCGACAGCCGCGACTGGGCCGAGCGCGTTATCGGCGTCGAGTGTCTGCACACCTGGCGCAGGCCGGTTCCAGCGCAGCGTTGGGCGTGGATTCGCCAGGCCCGCCCGCACACGCTGCGTATACATCGCCAGACGTGAGATGCCGTGCGTATCAATGCCTTCCAGATTCGCCTGGATCAAGGCCCACGCAACGATGGCGGCATCGGCCTCAGGGAGGCCCACAGCGCGCAAGACCGCCTGCGCGAAGCGTTCGAGCGCCTGCGCGCTGACACCCGCGCCAGTCACATCGCTCATCCGCCGCCCTCCTCACTACAACTCGCTATACCGTCCCGATGGCGCGCTCACCCGCCAGCACGCGCAAGACATCGCTCACCACCAGCCGCGAGGTGCGCTCCTGCGCTTCGGTGGTCAACCCGGCGACATGCGGAGTCAGCGTGAGATGTGGCGTACGCAGGAGCGGGTCGTTTACATCCGGCGGCTCAGTCTCGCGCACGTCCAGTATCGCATGGCGGATGGTTCCCGCCGCCAGGGCTGCGAGCAGCGCCTGTTCATCTACAATACCACCGCGTGATGTATTGATGAGCACTGCGTTAGGGCGCATCTGCGCCAATGCGGCGCTATTGATCAGGTGGTGGGTCGTCGGCAGCAGCGGCACGTGCAGCGAAAGGCAGTCGCTGACACGCAGCGTGTCCTCGAATGGCAGAAGCTCGACCTGCTGTTCGGCTGGCGCGAAGTCGTAGGGGCCGACCAGTGGATGCCAAACGCGCGCGCGCGCGAAGCGACCCGACGACCAATCTCGCCCGCTCCAATCAGTCCCAGCGTCTTGCCCGAAAGCTCCATGCCGCCAAACCGCGTGCGCTCCCAGCCACCGGCATGCGTGCTGGCGTCTGCGGCGCCAATCTCACGATAGACATGCAGTAGCGCAGCGATGACATACTCAGCGACCGCCGTCGCGTTGGCGTTGCGTCCCGCCGTCACCACTACCCCTCGCGCCTTCGCGGCTGCGAGGTTGATGTTGTCGAGGCCGACACCCAGCCGTCCCACGACTCGCAATTGTGGAGCGCACGCCAATAGCTCAGCATCCACCTGCGTCTGATTGCGCACGATGAGCGCGGTGGCTGTGCGCATCTGCGCGCAGAGCTTCTCGCGGTCGCGCCAGAGCTGGGCGTCCAGGTGGGACTCCAGCCCCGACGCCTGGAGCAGCTCTGGGCCTGGCGCGGCGAGCATCTCGCTGACAACGATCACAATCACCTCCTGTGAATCGCTGGTGACTCGCCTTCAATGGAGACGCTTAGGCGCTGCGATACAGCTTAGTAAAGACAAATTCGCGATGCCCAAGCGACTCCGCACAGGTCAACCGCCCATTCGCGGTCCGCGCGATCACATCCATCAGACGATCGCCAGCCTCATGCAAGGTATACTCGCGCCACAGTAAACCGGAGACATCCACATCTATATGCTCGGTCATGGTGCGCGCTGTCAACGGGTTGGCCGTGATCTTGATGACCGGCACGATGGGGTTGCCAATAATGTTGCCCTGCCCTGTGGGGAAGAGGTGAATGACCGCGCCCGCCGCCCCCATCAGCGTGATGAACTCGGCTGCGGCTGAGGATGAATCCATGAAGTTCAGGCCCTGGCGCGTGGGCTTAACGGCTGGCTCGAGCGCATCAACAACGGGCGTGGAGCCAGTCTTGGCGATGTTACCCAGCGCTTTCTCTTCAATGGTGCTGAGGCCGCCGCGAATGTTCCCCTGAGTTGGCTGCGAGCCAAGCAGGTTCGCGCCGCTCGCCTCAATCTCGGCGATGTAGTCATCGTACATTGCCTGGAAACGCGCACGAACGTCCTCATTGGCGCAGCGCGCGGCGATCAGATGTTCGCCGCCGGTCAACTCAGAGGTCTCGCCGAAGATAACCGTACCACCTTGCGAAATGCTCCGATCAACCGCCTGTGACACCGTGGGGCATGAGCCAAGCCCGGTGGTCGTATCCGACTCGCCGCACTTAATGCTGATCATCAGCTCACTAAGCTCGACCCGCTCGCGCCGCAGTTCGCTCGCATCCTGCATGAAACGCTGGGCGACGCGGCTCGCCTGCGCCAGCACATTCAGGTCGCCGTGGCGCTCGATGGAGAAGCCCTGCGCCGGCTTTCCCGTCTGCGCAATGCCTTCGACGATGCGCTCAGTCCAATTTGGCTCGATGCCCACGACAATCACCGCTGCGACGTTAGGATTCGCCCCCGTGCCAATCAGCGTGCGAAAGGTCAACTCCAGGTCTGGGCCATATTGCAGACGCCCATATGCGTGTGGCAGCGGCAATGTACCCGGAACGGCTGCGGCGATATGCTCACAGACGGCGTTGGAGAGATCGTCAACTGGGAGAATCACGACATGATTGCGTACGCCCACTCGTCCATCAGGTCGGCGATATCCCGTTAGAGACTGTTCTGCCATCGGGCGCTCCTCATATTATGGATGTGAACCATCTGACCCGCTTTGATCTCCTGGCGCGTGACGCCAACACGCACTCCGTATTCGATGATATCCGCGCCTTCAGTCAGATCTCGCAATGCGACCTTATGGCCCAACGGCACGGGTTCGAGGACCTGCATGGTTACTCTGCGGTCGCTATCCATGTAGACAACATCACGGGCGCCTGGCGCGACATCCTGTACGGCTACACCTACGTCGTCATGTTCGTTGTGGACGAGAAACGAGGCCGCCGAAGGAGGCGCCTGGATGTGCGCGGTGTCTGGCAAGCTCTCTGTCATCGTTGTTCACTCCTGCTGCGCCAGTCAGCTACACAGCGACAGAGCCGTTGGAGACTGGCGCCAATAGGCGGACGGCTGGCTGCGTGAGACTACAGCCCAATGGATATAAACTTCCAGTCGAGATACTCATCCACTCCCTGGCGCCCACCCTCACGGCCAAACCCGCTGTGCTTGACACCACCAAATGGCGCCTGCACGACTGTCGGCACGGGATCGTTGACGCCTATGATGCCGTACTGGAGTTGCTCATAAGCGTGAGTGATGCGGGCGAAATCACGCGCATAGAAATAGGACGCCAACCCATACTCGGTCGCGTTGGCAAGGGAGATTGCTTCATCATCCGTGTCAAACGGCCACATTCCAAGGAGCGGTCCGAAGGTTTCTTCGTGAGCGACGAGCGCGTCATGAGGCAGATCACCGACCAGCGTCGGCTCATAGAACGATCCGGCAAGATCACCTGGCGTCGCGCGCTTGCCGCCCGTATAGATCCGCCCACCACGCTCTACGGCGTCTTCAACCTGACGATTCACCTTCTCCAGCGCGGCCTCATCAATCATCGGGCCGATATCAACGCCTGCATCCAGGCCATTGCCCAGCCGCAGAGCGCGAATCCGCTCCGTCAACATCGTGGCGAATCGCTCATAGATGGGCCGCTGGACATACAAACGGTTGGCGCAGATGCAGGTCTGCCCCGCGTTGCGGAACTTCGAGAGCACGATGCCCTCGGCGGCGCGTTCCAAATCGGCGTCATCAAAGACGATAAAGGGCGCATGGCCGCCCAGTTCCAGTGAGATGCGTTTGAGGTCGCTCGCTGCGCCCGCCATGAGGCGCTGGCCAATCTCTGTCGAGCCGGTAAACGAGATTTTGCGCACGCGCGTGTCGCTAAGGAAGATATCGGCGATCATGCTGGATGGCCCAAGCACGAGATTGACCACACCAGCAGGCGCGCCCACCTCGTCAAAGATGTCCATGATCGCCATCGCCGAGAGCGGTGTGGCGCTGGCGGGCTTAACGATGACCGTGCAGCCAACGGCGAGCGCAGGCGCGATCTTGCGAGCGATCATCGAAGCCGGGAAGTTCCAGGGGGTAATTGAGGCGGCGACCCCTACAGGCTGGCGAATGGCGAACAGGCGCTTTCCGCTGGTGGAGGCGGGAATGCTCTCGCCATAGATACGTCGCGCCTCCTCAGCGTTCCACTCGAAGTAATCGGCGGAGATGGCGATCTCGCCACGCGCCTCGGCAAGCGGCTTGCCCTGCTCCTCCGTCAAGAGGCGCGCCAAATGCTCCTGGCGCTCGCGCATGCGCTGGGCTACCTGCTTGAGCACGCGCGCACGCTCTAGAGCCGGGGCCGCCGACCAGGAGGGGAATGCGGCTGTAGCGGCTGCGATTGCGGCTTCCACAGTAGCGCGAGTGCCAACCGGTACGGTTCCCAGCGATTCACCAGTCGCCGGATTTGTCACGATCTGCGTCTCTAGCCCATCCGCGACCCGGCTCCCGCCAATGAATAGACTGTATGCGCGCATCTTTTGCCTCCGGAGCGCTACCGCTCGCTGCAATAAGTCGTCATACCTCCTACCAATCGTCAGTATAGCGAGCGAGGTGGCGCACTGTCAACTCAGCGCGCAAAGAAAAGCCCGAGATACAGCCGATAAAACCAGGTATAATCAGCCTCAACAGAGCATGCCCCACATGTTCTCAGCCGCAAAATCTACCCATCCCTTGACAAAAGGGGTTGGGTAATATCATACTTGCGACAATTCGTTAATCAATTTAATGAATTTGAATCGTGTGAGGAGCGGCTCATGCCTTCAAGCGTGTTACGTCACGGCGCGCGAAGTGAGCATCGCATGCTCGTTCTGCGAACGCTTCTACGGCATGGCGCGCTGGCGCGCATTTCGCTTTCCCGGCTGACCGGCCTAACACCAGCGGCCATCAGCCACATCACACGCGAGCTGATTGACGCTGGCCTGCTCTACGAGGTTGGGCGCTACCGCAGCGATGGGCCTGGGGCAGACGCTATTCTGCTCGATCTCCCTGAGCACGCGCCCTTGATCGGTGTCGTGCATCAGGGCGTCAGCGCGCTGCGCGTGGGTCTCTGCAATCTGCGCGGTCGGCTGCTAGCCAAAACCGTCGTTGCGACGCCAGAGCGCTACTCCCCGGCATGGGCGGTAGCGACCATCTCCGAAACGCTCACACAGCTCCTGCATGAGCATGGCTATTCGCTAGACGAGATGGTGGCAGTCGGCGCTGGGCTGGTCGGCCTGATTGACGCCGAGCGCTGCGTGGTCAAGCGTGCGCCAGGGCTTGGCTGGGAGGGTGTATCGCTGCGCGAGGCGCTCGTCGCGGCGCTGGGCCGCCCAGTGACGATCGAAAACAACGTCCGTGCGATGGCCGTTGGCGAGGCGCTGCTTGGCCGAGGTCGTGGCTGGAGCGACTTCGCGCTGGTCTACGTCGGCACTGGCCTGGGCGCAGGCCTCATTCTCAATGGCGCGACCTATCGCGGCGCCCACGGTGGCGCCGGTGAGCTTGGGCATATCACGGTCGAGCCAGATGGTGAGCTCTGCTCCTGCGGAAACCGTGGCTGCCTCGAAACAGTCGCGGCGGAGCCTGCGATTGTCCGCCGGGCGCGGGCGCAAGGCGCTACGCTTGACGGCGTGTACAGCAGCACGAAAGACGCTGTACGCGCGCTCGTGGCCCAGGCGAAATCCGGCGAGCCGCACGCCATGGCGGCGATTGCAAGCTGCGGTGACTCTCTGGGGATCGCGCTGGCCGACCTGGCTGATCTCATCAATCCCGCACAGATTGTCCTGCATGGCGTGATCACTGAAGCAGGTCCGTTGTTCTTCGATGCGGTGCGCCGCTCGCTGGAGCAGCACGCCTTTCTAGCGGCTGATGAACACATCCAGCTGGCGCTTCCGACCTTTGGTGAAGATGCGGGCCTCGTCGGGGCCGGAGCCGTCGCGCTCGATAAATGTGTGTTCAGCGTGGGGGATGAGACGCTTCTCTCGTTATCGGCGAAAAGTGAGGTAGGCGCATGACGCAAGCAAACGCAGTGCGAGCGAATGTGCGGCAGGCGGTCACACCAACCCTCGGGCTGGCCTGCGTCGCTCGGCCAACGTTCGCGGTTGACTACGCGACCGCAGCCGCGGCCCATGCGCTGGACGCTCTGCGCTCACTGGGGTGGCCGGTCGTCGGCGACGCAACGCTGCTGATGGATGCCAGTTCCGCACAGCAAGCGCGGCAGGCGCTCGAGTCGGGGCATCCTGACCTGCTGGTGATCCTTTGCGCCACCTTCAGTGACGCCAGCATGGCAGTCGAGCTGACATCGGGGATGGATACGCCTGTCTGCCTGTGGGCGCTGCATGAGCCTGGCCCTGTCGGTGACCGCCTCTGGCTCAACTCGCTCTGTGGGGCCAACATCACTTCGCACGCATTGCAGCGTGAGGGCCATAGCGTTCGCTATGTCTACGGTGACCCCGATGAGCCTGAAATCCTCAAGTCAATCGCGGCGCTGGCGCGAGCCGCCGCGACACGCGCCCGCTTGCGCCAGAGCCGTATCGGACTGATTGGCCAGGCCCCCACCGGATTCTATGGGTGTGAGTTCGATACGCTCGAACTGGCGCGGGTCGTCGGCGTGAGTGTCAGCCAGATGGATCTCGGCAGTGTCTTCGCCGCATCCCGCGAAGCGCCAGCCGAAGCGGTAGACGCCGCAATCTCTTCGACGGCGGAGCGCTCGCCCAGTTTGCGCTCCCTCGATGCGACCCACGTGGAACGCTTTGGGCAGACCTACGTCACCCTGCGCGATGTGGCGCGCGAGCGAAGGCTCGATGGCCTCGCAGTGCGCTGCTGGCCAGAGTTTCCACAAGATTTCGGCGTCATGCCCTGCGCCACGCTCGGACGACTGGCCGACGATGGCTATGTGACCGCCTGCGAAGCTGATATGCATGGCGCGGTCACATTGCTACTGCTCCAGTGGCTCAGCGGATCGGCGCCATTGTTAGCAGACCTCGTCGCGATGGATCAAAAGAGCGACAGTGTCACTCTCTGGCACTGCGGCAATGCCCCGGCATGCCTCGCACGCGAAGGTGAAGAGCCTCGGCTCACGGTTCACTGCAACCGACGCATCGGCGTCGCGGGTGACTTCGCTATTAGCCCTGGCCCAGCGACGCTCGCCCGCCTGGGAGTGGGGCCAGACGGCTACCGTCTACTCCACGTTGAAGGAGAGGTGATTGATCAGCCTGCCAATCGCTTTGCGGGCAATACGGCCGTATTTCACCCAAACAGTGGAGCAGCGCCGCTCCTGGACACCATCATGCAAGGCGGATGGGAACATCACGTCGCTTTTGCCTCTGGCCACCTGAGCTACGAGCTTGCGGCGCTGGCGCAGTTTCTAGGGATCGCAGCGATTACGCTCTGATCATTTTGCGACACTTTCACTGTCACCCCGCGCGCGCGTCTGGCGCGCGCCCAGGTTTGTTACACTGACGTGCAAGCAAGAAAGGGCGCCACAGTATGGCAATCACTGATGACCAGTCGCAATCCTCGTCTCGTCCCCTCTCGCCTGTGGAGACCTCCAGCGCGCCCGAGACAACCGACGCAACGGAGACCACCACCAATCAGCGTCTCACCCGCCGCTCGCTAATCGGCAAGGGCCTAGCCGCTGGCATCGGCATCACGGCGATTCCAACCATTCTCGCGGCATGCGGCGCCGGTAGCACGAGCAGCAGTGGCCCCGTGACCATTCAGTTTGCTGCGCTTCAGGACACCACGGGTGAGCAGACCGCCGAGATCAACAAGTTCAATCAGCTCAATGCGGGCAAGATCAAAGTCGAGTACCTCCAGCTTCCACCGGTTGCGACCGACCAGTACAGCAAGTTCGTCACAGCGTTCCGCTCACAGTCCGCTACACCGGATGTGGTGCACATTGACGTCACCTGGCCCGCGCAGTTCGCCACACCAGGCTGGCTGGCGCCGATTGACCAGTATGTCAATCCAACCTATCTCCAGCAATTCTGGCCAAGCGCCGCGAACGTAGGCAAAGTCAATGGCAAGCTCTATGGTATCCAGCGCTATATGGACATTGGCATGCTGTACTACCGCACGGATCTCGTGCAGAAGTATGGCGGATCAGTGCCACAGACACGCGATCAGATGCAGGCCATGGCCACACAGATCATGTCAGCTGAAGCAGCGAACGGCATCAAATACGGCTATTTGATGCCCGGCAAGAAGATTGAGGCGATCGTTGACGAGTGGCTCGAGTTCATCTGGGGGGCAGGCGGCAACATCGGCACACCCGGTTCGCTCACCGTGAATGGCGCCACGCAGGTTGACGCATTGCAGTACATGCATGACCTTATCTACAGTCTGAACCTCTCGCCTACGGGGACGAGCACCTACGCGCCGCTCGATATTCTATCGCTCTTCCAGAATGGCCAGGCGCCGTTCATGCGTAACTGGACCTTTGCCTTTGCCCTCGCGAATGACCCGAGCAAGTCGAAGGTCGCGGGGAAAGTGGGCGTCGCGCCGACACTCGCTACAGCTGGCCAGTCTGGCCACGGCTGCACAGGAGGCTGGGTGCTCGCCATCAATGCGTATTCGCAGCACAAAGACGAGGCCTGGAAGTTCATTGACTACATGCTGAGCAAAGACACGCAAACATCCCTGGCGATGAATGCGGGCCTCATCTCCAGCCGCCCCGATGTGGTGAATGATCCCGCCGTTCAAGCGAAAGTCACCTACTTCTCGCAGCTCGGAACGATTCTCAACACGGGGAACAATCGTCCCGCGCTCAAGGACTACAACCAGTTTACGACGCCGATGCAGGCTGCTATCAATGGCGTGCTAAGTAATCAGGGATCCGCGGCTGATGCGCTGGGCAGCGTGCAGTCACAGGTCGCCTCACTCACCTAAGTGCGTGCAGCGTGTGATGGGAAAGGCCCACGCGGCGTGGGTGCGCGGCTGCCGCGTTGATACGGCGTGAGGCGCTTTTCCCATCACATGCGCAAGGCGTCAACTGCCACGCAGTTGACCTCAGCGTGGCATCAAAGGAGGAGCCGATGGCGACTGTTCGTGTGCCACCTGACGAAATCCCCATGGTGAAACGGTATCGCAAGATCCGCATGAGCGCGCTGACGCGCAGTGAGGAGCGACTCGCCTGGATCATGCTCGCGCCGGTCTTGCTGGCGTTGCTGGCGCTCGGCGCCTACCCGGCGATCAGCACCATTGTGTACTCATTCCAGACTGGCGGATTCTTTGGCATCGGCATGACAGGCGCGGGTTTCACCAACTTTGGCAAGCTAGCTCACGATCAAGTCTTCTGGAGCGCGTTCCGGTTCTCGATTCTGTATAGCGTCATCACTGTCACCGGGCAGATGATCCTGGGAACTGCGCTGGCGCTGCTGGCGAATCGCAAAACGCGCTGGCGCTGGCTGTTGCGGGCCGCGATCTTGTTCCCGTGGGTCATCCCCACGGCGACGAACTCGGTGATCTGGGCCTACATGTTCAATGACCAGTATGGCGTCGTCAACAGCATCCTCGAACGTCTGGGGCTTATGAATCCGGCGCACGCCACGGTCTGGTTGGGATCAGCTGCCTCTGCGACTGGCCTGATCTATGTGCTAGCGATCTGGAAAGCCAACTCACTGGTCGCGTTGCTTATGCTGGCTGGCTTACAGGGCATCCCGGAGGAGCTATACGAAGCCGCCCGGGTAGATGGCGCAAGCGCCTGGCAGACGTTCTGGTATATGACCCTGCCACTGCTCAAGCCAACACTGGCGGTCACACTGATCTTGCGCACGATTGAGTCGTTGCAAGCCTTCGACCTGATCAGCGCCCTGACAAACGGAGCGCCTGGCAATTCCACGCAAAATCTGGGGCTGTACATCTACACCCAGATTCAGCAGTATGGTGACTTCGGCTATGGCTCGACCATCGCCACCGTCGTCATGGTGATCACGCTCGCGTTCATTGTCATCTATCTCCGTTCACTGTATCGCCCGATCGCACAGTGACAACTCCCCACGGCTAAAGCCGGGGGCTTCTAGGCCGAAGCCAAAGACTGT
>VFSW01003218.1_pt1 | contig 24499 bp, 25 predicted proteins | sample 5358111 | NCBI WGS metagenome assembly VFSW01 (sample SAMN11554181, study PRJNA540505) | mine drainage metagenome | isolation source: sediment from site ElyBrook_90M | place: USA: Ely Copper Mine, Vershire, VT | collected 2017
CACCCACACAACTGCGGTGTTGCGGCCCCGACCTTTGTCGCGGTGGTGGAAGCTGCCGGCCACGAGCAGCGACGGCCCGTCGGGACGCTCCACCCATCGCTGCAGCCCCTCTGCCATCCGCGCGGTCACGCAAAGCTCTGGCAGCACCACCACACGGGCGCCGGCGGCCACCGCTCGGGCGATCAACGCGTCGAGCAAGGCCTGCTGGGCCTTCTCGTCGGCCGGACCGACCGGGAACAGGCGGCCTGGGCGCCGCTGGCCCAGGCTGAGCTCGTCGCCGCTGCGGTTGGGATGGCAGGTGGCAATCACGGTGGAGGCATCGGCGAGGTCAGAAAGGGCCCCCGTTAGGCGATAGTCGAGGATCACCGAGAACTCCTCGGCCCAGCGCCCAGCCAGGCGGACATGGCGGGTCTCGTCCAGGCGGTTGGCCAGTCGCCACGGCGGCGAGGTCAATCCGACGCTCACGACCTGCCGCAGCCCGGGGTCGTCAAGGGGCACGGGATCCCCCACAGCCAGTTCGACCGAGCCGCGCCGGCGAAACGCCCGGCCGAAGCCTGCCGCATAACGGCCGTCGAGCACCTGGGCCAGCACGTGCGCGGCGACCACACCTGGCACTCGGTCGGGAATCTCGCCCAGCGCCGCCTCGAGCAGCGCCCGCGTGCTGGCGTCGATCACCGGCATCTCTGCTGGACCGTCGAACCCCTCGTGCAAGTGGCGAAGACCGCGGGCGCGCCAGGCCTGGCAGGCGGGCTCGCCCAGCTGCTCCCACAGCACGGCGTGATCGTCGCGGCACCACCGCAGGAGCTCGGTCACCATGGCGAGGGGATCGGTCCCGCTGGCCAGCGCGCCGCGCATGGCAGCGAGCCGACCCCGGTCGGATTGCAAATCCCATCGGACCCCAAGGTTCCGCTCCGGGGTGGCGAGCACACCGGTCAGACGAGGTCGGTGGGGGCGGCTGAGCCCGGCGGCGAAGCGAGAAGCGAGCTCGGACCCGTCACAGGAGACCCCGTCCTTATCGGTTCCAGCGTTGCCCGTCCCGGCGCGGAGCGCGCTCACGGGTGCTCGTGCCCGCGGACATCAATGCTCCGCCAACTCTGGGGAGCAGCCGCTGAGCTCCTGGATGCCGACAAGCGCCCCCCCGCTGTCCCGAGCTTCTTCCTCGAGTCCGATTCGGACGATCCGCGTCCAGTGGCGCGGCTCAAAGTGCTGGACGTGACCGGGGACGTCGCAGTCGCGACGATCCCAGACCGTGCCATGCTCGGCAGAGTCAAGGCGACCACGAGGGCGCGGCGAGGAACGGTCGAGCGGTTCACGGCAGTCGTTCGGTCTGGTATTTCGGTTCGGTGCGGGGGGTCGGGTGGCTGCTGGCCACAAGGCTTGCCTCCGCAGCAGCGTCATCACAAGCCGAGCGCGGCGATGAGCCGATGGCGTCGTGCACATTCGCTGCGGCGGTGAGCGGCGCGGCGAATGTGCCTCGCCCCGGGCTCAACCCGATCCGAGCTCTGAAGACCAACGCCGCCGCCGTGCTCAGCGCGGCAAGCCAGCCCAAGGCGAGCAGTAGGTACCCGATCTGCACCGTGCTGGTGCCGAATGCCCCGTCGATGATCAGCCGCCCCGCCCCGCGCGCGGGCAGGTATGCACCCCACGTGGGCGGGAGCGGCTTGAACATGACGGTCTGGCCGTAGCCGACATCGACCATGGCCAAGAGCAAGATCAGATAGAGCCCACCGAGGCGACCGGTGAGCGGTCCGAGCAGCACGCCGATCATGGCGTAGGTCAGGGCGATCAAGAGGACGCCGCCCGCGTATTGCACCCACTGCTGGGGGGCGAAGAACGCCGCGGAGACGGCGAGAGAGACGGCGGTGGTCAGCGTGGCGGCACCGGCGACGACGCCGAGGTGCCCGGCCAGCACTTGGCGGGGCCGGAAGCCGGCCAGCACGAGACGCCGGTCGCCGTCGGCGGACCCGGTGACGATGAACAGCCCGGCGATGCCGGCCAGCAGGGCGGAGGCGATCGCCGCCATCTGGGCCGCGTGCACATGGCGCAGCGAAATCATGGCGGTGAACTGCCGAGCGCCGTGGAGCAGTTCGACCGGCATGGGCTTGGTCGGGGTCTGCTCGGCGGCCAAGGCGATGAACAGCACGGGCACGACGAGAAGCAACACCCACAGCACTCGGTTGCGGCCGTAGTCGCGCAAGGCGGCCCGAAATGCTGCGCCGAGGTGGGTGGCCGACCTCTGGCGCACCCGGTGCACCACTGGGTCCGCCTCTCGGATCGTCACCGCCGATGGTGGCGTCGGGACCGTGGTGGCGGCCGACAGGCTCAACGCAGGCTCCTCGGACTGTTGCGGCGCGGGTTCGCCGGCGACCACGGGACCGGCTGTGCGGCGTATGGCGGGTCGGGTCGTGACCGCCAGGCGAATGATGGCGAGCGAGGAGAGCCCGATTGCCCAGATGAGGGACCAGCCGACATCCCCGATCGGCCCGCCGTGGTGGGCGGCCTGGCTGGTGAGCACCATGGTCGGGAAGTGCATTGGGAACACCCGAGTGATCACCGACGACCCGCCACCGAGGCCCGCCCCGACGAACACGTCGAGCATCCAGATGACGCTGACGATGAGCGCGCCGTTCATCTCCGAGCGCACCAGCGTTCCGACGAGCACGCCGATCGCCACGTAGATCACCGCGACCACCAGCACCGCCGAGATGGCCCGCAGCGGGTCCGAGATGCCCGAGCGCGCGGCCAGGTCGAGTAGCCCCGCTGCCGGGGCGGCTACGGCCAAGCCCGCCGACGCTCCGCGACGCCCACCAACGACGGGGGCGGCCCGCATCGAGGCGGCGGCCAGACGACGGTCAGTCGCGCGTGACCCGATCACCTCGAAGAAGCCGGCTAATCCAGCGACCGCGGCAGCGGCCCAACCGGCGGTGGCCACCTCGAGGTGCGTCGGGCTCGAGGTCGTGCTGACTAGCTTGGAGAAGCTCGCCAGCTCCCCGGACAAGGCCATCACGATCACGACGGGTACCGCCACCAGCAACACGAGGTTGAGCGGCCGGCGCGCGTAGTCGAGCAGCGCCCGGCGGATGACCAGGGCGGTCATCGCGACACGGTCTTTCCGTCACGCAGTTCGACTAGGCGGTCGAAGCGCTCATTGTCGGTTACGAAGTGGCTCACGACCAAGACGCTCCGCCCGGCGGCGCGTCGCTCGGCGGTGAGCTCCCAGAAGCGCAGGTAGGTATCCCAGTCGAAACCGGCGTAGGGCTCGTCGAGAAGCAGGACGTCTGGGTCGGATAAAAGGGCCAGGGCGAGGTTCAACTTCGCCCTGGTGCCGCCCGAGAGCTCTTCGACCCGGACGGCGCGCCACCGGGCGAAGCCCAGGCTCGCGTAGAGGGCCTCCGACGCCGCGGCGACGGCATCGGGGTCCATCTCGTACGCGACGCCGAAGAGCTCGAGGTGTTCGTCGCACGTGAGCCGGTCGTAGAGCAGGGGCTCTTGGGGGCAGTACCCGACACGGTCGACGGCTGAGATCGAGCCGCCGTCGGCGTCAAGCGCTCCGACGAGGATCTTCATGAGCGTGCTCTTCCCCGAACCATTCTCCCCGACCAAGCCCACGACCTCCCCGGCGCAGAGCTCAAGGTTCGCTCCTCGAAGCACCTGCAACTCCCGGCGCCGTGGCCAGACGCCACGCCGGTAGATCTTTGTGACCCCCTCGGCGCGCAGCACCGGACAGACAGCGTGGGTGTCGAGAGCAGGTGCATTGCGGTCGGCGGCGGAGACGCCGGCACCCGGCATAGCCGAAGCCGTTCGCGCCGTGGCACCGTTCGTGGTGACGGGTCTCATAGCCGCACTACCTTGCGGATCGTGAGGGCGACCTCCTCGAGGCGGGCCTCGCCGTCAGATGTCGAGCTCGCAACCGCCTGGGTTACGCAGTGCTGCAGATGGTCGTGCACCAGCCCGATGGCCACTTCCTGGAGGGCGCGTGTGACCGAGGCCACCTGGGTGACGATGTCCGGGCACCACCGGTCGCCTTCGATCATCTTCTGTAGGCCCCGGACCTGGCCCTCGATTTTGCGCAACCGGACCAGGTAGTCGTCCTTTCCCGAGGCGTAGCCGCGCACTGAGCGCACAAGTCGGCCGTCGTCGTGAAGAAGGGGGTCGCACTCGTGTAAGGGGTGCTCGGCCAGGGCGGTCATGGCTTGGCTCCGGTTCCGACCGGACTTCGTCCGTTCTCGGCTTTGGCCTCATCGCTCATCAGGTCGCGGAGTCGCCCGTACTCCGCAGCGTCAATCTCCCCCCGCGCCAGGCGCTCGTCGAGGATTCGCCGGGGCCCGGCGGGCGGTGGGTGCTCGTGGTCAGGTACGCGGCCCAGGCTCGTCGCCAAGTACCAGATGCCCCAGATAATCAGGCCCCAGAAGGCGACCATACCGATTGCCATGAGGAGCCACCCCCACCAGTGCACCCCGCCGTTTCCCCAGTACCACATCATCTGAAACTCCTCCTTCGGCCCACTCCTTCGTGGCCGCTCGGCGATCTGGCGGCTTGCACCAGTTGAATGTCATCAAGCATCAGGCCTTGGGCTCGCAGGCGCATCCGTGCGGAGCACCGATGCGCCTGCGGAGTCCTACGGATGCCCTCTATGGGTGGCAAGCCCCCGAGGACCAGGGGACCACGCTCGATCTCCGAATAGCGGTGGTGTGTCGACAGCTCTCGATGGTGCGACACGCACGGTAGTGCTCGAAGTCAAAAGCCTGTGCTGGGCATCGCAGTACCACGCCGTCGAAGCGGTCCTGAGCCGCCTGCCCGGAGTCCAGCACGTCGAGGCGAACCCGGTGGCCCAGACGGCGACGGTGGCGTTCGACGCGAGCCGTACGTCGGTGGAGGTGCTCGCGGTAGCGGGTACGCGACTGCGGCTTCGTGTGCTCCGTACCAGCCCACCTCTGCGATCCCATGCTCGATAGCCATCGTGTACCACCTGCCGCACTACGCCTTCACTTGCCTGAACCTTCGGCTAAGGGCCCCTCTGAGAGGAGCATCGAGCCGGGGGCTCTCCCCGACTTCGCATTCGCCGCCGCCGCTGCATCCGGTGTCGGCTAGCTATCGAGCGCGCTGCCGCGGGTCGCGGTGCCGGCAGGGATGTCGCCCGGCAGCGATGGAGGAGAGTCGGCACGGGATTGCAGGTGGACGCCCCCCAGCAAGGCGCGTGCCTCGGCCACGAGGTCGTCCCCGATACGATCCCGTGGGACCCAGGATGCCGCGCCAGCGGCAAGGGCGGCCGAGCGGTAGGAGTCGCTCGGTTCGGGACCGATGACGATCACCCGATCACTCGGATACCGGGCGAGTGCTTGCTCACAGCACTCGGGGAACTTGCCGGCGTCAATGACCAGGAGAGCGGGTCGGAGGCGTTGAAGCGCGTCTTTGAGAAGTTCGCGGGCGCCCAACTCGAAGACTGCAAAGGCCCCAAGTTGTCGATCGAGCAGCTCCCGAGTGAGTTCGCTCATCGCACGGTGGCGGATGGCGATGAGCACCGTCGGCACAGCCGAAGCTGTGACCGTTCGCTCGGAGGTGTCGTGGTCGATGCTGGTCATCGATTCAATCCTCTGCCCTGACGGCAGGAGGCGCATCCGGCTTTGACACGGATCTGGGCTGCCGGCCACTACGGACCCTTTGGTCGCGTCGAGCGGCCACGTGCGGTGGGGCCGGGAGTAAGTGGGGATCGAGCGTTCGATGCGCGGACAGTGCAATGCATGCGCGTGCCCTGGTCGCGCTCAGGCCACGCCGACCGCGGGTCGGTGCGCGCGCCAGCGAACCAGGCACGCCAGCGAGCAGAACCGAAAAGATCAGCCCACCCTCCTCTACCAAGAGAGGAGCATCGGTTGCGACGGGCATGCGGGTCCCGGGTTCCGACCGGCTCGATCCCTTCACGGAGATAGGCCATCTCCGCCCACCAACGATATCGACGCGGCCGAGGGCCGCCGTCGAGGTCGACGATCCCAGCTTTGTGGAAGTGTCGCAGGGCCTGGTCGGCTTCGTGGTCGCTGACCTTTGCCGCCCGTGTGGCGGTCGTGGCGCTCCAAGCCTCGCTCGACCCATCGATGACCGTGTAGATGTGGCGCTCGGTGGTGGAGGACAAATGGGCTCGTGCGAATTGGGCGAGGTCCTTGCTGATCGGACATGTCGACACGGCGGTCCTTCCCCCAGTTCTTCATGCACCCGTTTTCAGCGGCTGCCTTCATTACTCAGAACTTCTCTGCTTGTGGTACTCCGCTACACGTGAGGCCAGGTGCTCGACGGGTGAACCATCCGAGGCCTGAGTTGACTCTACGAAGACGAGCCTGTAGGGGCATCCGTCCCCACTACCGAATCGCTCTGCAGGAATCCCGCACTGGACCGGGCGTGTATCGACGCGCAGAGGAGCGGCGGTTCGGCGAGGAGGCCAGGACCAGGTGGTGGACCGAACTGTTCATGCTCACCGGCGCGTCGGCCCTGCGCAGCCGACCAGATCAAGGACCCATCGGGGATCGCCCACTAGCTTGGGAAGCGCCATGTCCGAGACCCAGCCCGCCCCTAGCGCCGGTGACAACCCCATATCGGAGCCCTGGCCAGCTCGGCTCCGGGTGTTGTTAGACCGCGCCGTGGAGCTGTCCGGAGAGCACGAACTCGGCTCGGTGCTGCACCGGATCGTCGAAGGTGCGGCGGCCGTCGCTGATGCCCGCTATGCGGCGCTTGGGGTCTACGACGCGGAGGGCACCATCACCACCTTCGTCCACCATGGCATCGACGCAGCAACGGTGGAGCGGATCGGGGAGCTGCCACAGGGGCGAGGGCTGCTCGGTCAGGTGATTATCGCCGACGCCCCCACCCGGCTGGAGGAGCTCGGTGCCGACCCGCGCTCGTGTGGCTTCCCTCCGGGTCATCCGCCGATGAGGACCTTCCTGGGCACCCCGATCAGCCGCCGGGGTCGCCGTTTGGGGAACCTGTACCTGACCGAGAAGTCCGGAGGGATGGCATTCGACGCCGAGGACGAGGCGCTGGTTATGGCGCTCGCCGCCTTTGCAGCCGGGGCCATCGAGAGCGCCGAGCTGGTGGACGCCGAGCGCGCCCGGGCCGAAGCGGTGGCCGGCCAGGTGGCGGCGGAGGAGCGCGAGCGCGCCCGGGGCGAGCTGCTCGGGGCGGTGATCGCCGCTCAGGAGGCTGAGCGTGCCCGGGTCGCGCGGGACCTGCACGACGACATCGGCCAGGCGCTCACCTCGGTACTGCTGGGCATGCGCCTGCTCGAAGGTCGTGGCGATGACCACGAGCCCGGTGTTACCAGCCGTCTCGATGACCTACGCGACTTGGTCGCGGACGCCCTGCGCCGGACTCGTCAGCTGGCCTTCGACCTGCGCCCGACAGTTCTCGATGACATCGGGTTGGTGCCGGCGGTCCAGCGCCTGACCGACGACGTGGCCGAAAGGTCCGGGTTGGCAGTCGACGCCGCCGTCGACGTGGCCGACCACCAGGGACTCACCCCGGAGCTCGCTACCGTTGTCTACCGGGTGGTCCAAGAGGCACTCACCAACGTGGTTCGCCACGCCCAGGCGACGAGCGCCAGCGTGGTGGTCACGGTCTCGGGGGACCGCCTGCGAGCGGTCATCGAAGATGACGGGCTGGGTTTCGATCCGAACCACCGGTCCGACGGGCATCTCGGTATCCGAGGGATGGAAGAACGCGCCGAGCTGGTCGAGGGCAGCGTTAGGGTGGTTTCCATCTCTGGCCAGGGCACGACGGTGGTGCTCGAGGTGCCCCTTGCCTGAGGGTGCCCACATACGGGTCGCGCTCTGCGATGACCATGGGGTGGTCCGAAGCGGGCTGCGCCGCATCCTCGAAGCCGAGGACGACCTCGAGGTTGTGGGGGAGGCGGGCACGGCCGCCGAGGCGACCTCTCTCGCCCGCGCCGAGCGACCCGACGTGTTCGTCATGGACCTCGGCCTCCCCGATGCCAGCGGCATCACGGCCACCACCGAGGTCCGCCAGGCCAGCCCGGCCACCCGGGTCCTGGTGCTCACCGTGCACGACGACGTGGCCTACCTGCGCCGGGCGTTCGAAGCAGGGGCCGACGGATATCTCATTAAGGAGGCCGCTGACGTCGACCTGGTCGAGGCCGTCCGCCAGGTGGCCGGCGGCCGCCAGTATGTCCACCCCAGTCTCGGCGCGGCGCTGCTCGCCCCCGATGCCCCCTCCGCACGGCCGTCGGGTCCCGGCGGGGAGCTGTCCGAGCGGGAGGTAGAGGTGATGCGCGGCATCGCCGTCGGCTTGACCAACGGAGAGATCGCCGAGCGGCTCTTCGTATCGGTGCGCACCATCGAGCCCCACCGAGCCCACATCCAACAGCAGCTCGACGTCAAGAGCCGCGCCGAACTGGTCCGCTACGCCCGCCAGGCCGGACTGCTCGACGACGACACGCCGACGCCCTGAGGTACGGGGCCTGTCTTCGGCGCAACGGGTCGTCCCGATACCCCGTGACGAACATCCCATTCCGTATTTCCGGTTCCCCAGCTTGGACCCCGCAGCGCACCCTGTCGAACCTCCAGAGGCGGGGTCCGTAGGGGGCCGCAGGCCCTTTCGGTAGTCAGGCCGGATGGCGTCCGAGGGGCGCCGGCAGATGATGGACCCATGGTCGCAACAGACGATCGGAAGCTCATGGGCCTAGCCCGTCACAAGGAGGTTTTGCCATGGCTGGAAAAGTGACCAGCGAAACGGCTCCGGCCACGACCAGGACCTGGCAGTCGACGTGGCCCAAGGACGCCCTGCGCATCACCTTCGGTTTCATTTGGCTGATCGACGCGGTCCTCAAATGGTTTCCCGGGTTCCGCTCCAGCTACATGGACACGATTATGGGTGAGACCAAGGGCCAACCCGGGTGGCTACACCCATGGTTCAGCTTTTGGGTCAACGTCCAGCATCCTCACGCAATGCATTTCGCCTACCTCGTGGCGGTCCTCGAGACGCTGATCGCGGTCGCGTTGATCCTGGGGTTCGCCCGCAAAATCACCTATATCGGCGGTGCGATCTTAAGCGTGCTCATCTGGGCGACCGCCGAAGGACTCGGCGGTCCGTACTCGTCGGGATCCGCGGACATCGGCACCGCCATCGTCTACGCCGTGGTGTTCATGGGGCTGCTCGCCCTTAGCTACTACGCCGGGCCGGCTCGCTACAGCGTCGACTACTACCTCGAGCAGCGCATCTCGTGGTGGTGGAAGGTGGCCGAGATGCGCCGGCCGGTAACGACTGCGCAGACGCTCGCTGCAGTCTCGACCTTCCCCCAGCACCAGCGTTCCGCATAGGAAGGCGGAGCAGGTGACCACCCTCACCACCAAGGGCGCCGACCCGCTTTCAGACCCGGGCGAGCGCTCTCCCACCCCAAGCCCTAAGCGCCGGTCCCGTCTTGTTGCGGTCGTCGGCGCTGCCGTCCTCGCCGCGGGCGGGCTCGGTGTGGGCCTAGCGCTAGCGATCGGCGGGTCCTCGAGCCCGACCATCGCCTCGACCTCGGGTTCGTTGCACGCCTACTACACCTCGATGATGGGCAGCCTCTACGGCCCCTCCATGATGGGCAACTCCTATGGCTCGATGATGGGCTCTTCGGGTTACGAGTGGATGATGGGAGGAACAGGTGCTCCCGGTTGGATGCGCGGCGGGTCGCTGCCCAGCTACATGATGGGCACGAACACCGACCCGGGGAAGATCATGGGATCGCTGTTCGCCAACGCACCCGGACCGCGGGTCAGTGCAGCCGAAGCAGCGCAACTCGGCAACGAGACACCGATGGGAGCGAGCGTCGACCGAACCGCTAACCGCATCACCTTCTCGTCCGCCACCGTCGATTTCGCTGTATTGGCCAGCCCCCCTGGTGGTCCCGACGAGACGTTTCGCCTCGCCGGCTTGGTGAACCCGACCATCGTCGTGCCCCAGGGCGCCCAGGTCCGCATCGCGGTGGTGAACGCGGACCCCGACACCGCGCACGGGTTCGTGGTCACCGCGACCGGAGCATCCTCGTCGTGGATGCCGATGATGACCGCTCGCCCGGCCTTTGCCGGCTCGGCCCTGTGGTTCCTCGGCAACCCGACTTCTGCCGGCATGCACACCGCCACCCTCAGCTTCACGGCCAACCCGGCGGGGACCTATCAGTACCTGTGTGCGGTGCCCGGTCACGCTCAGAAGGGGATGGTCGGTACGTTCGTGGTGTCGGCGAGGTAGTTCCTGTCTTCGACCCGCCGCCCGTACGAACCAGTTGCTCGTTCCCCCAAGGCAAGTAAGAAGGCGTCCATGTGTACAGAGCCAATGCACTTGCATCCCCAGATGACGTCGGGCGCCCCCCGTCCCGATCCCGACGTCGAGCTCGCCGACCCGGTGTCGCTCGCTCCGGTTGAGGCTGTCAACCTGACCACCCTGGTCGACAACAGCAGCGACCTGCTGCTCGCCGACCAGGGGCCGGTAAAACGAGCGGGAGTGCTGGGCGCCGCCAGCGCACCCCGCCTGATCACCAGCGTGCTCGACACCGGCGAGACCTACGACGTCCCGCTCGCCCAACACGGTTTCGCCATGCTCGTCACGGTCAGCCGCGCCGGCACTGATCACCACGTGCTCTTCGACGCCGGCATGACTCCGAACGGCCTCGTCGACAACATGCGCCGTCTCGGCCTGTCGCCTGCCGACATCGAGCTGATAGTGCTGAGTCACCGCCACTCCGACCACGTGACCGGCCTCGACGGGTTCATTGGGGCACGCCTCACCGGCGTCGAGAAGGTCGCCGCGGTTGTCGGTGGCTTCCACCTGAGCGGCACCGCCTTCGAAACCATCATCGACCCGACGGTCACCGCCCTCGCCGAGCTCGAACCCGAGGTCGTGATCCCGGCCCACTGCACGGGCTGGCGGGCCAACTTCGCCCTCGCAGCCAAGTTGCCCGACGCGTACATCCCCAACAGCGTCGGCTCGCGTCTCGAACTCAGGGCCGACCCGCCCCCGACCGTCCTGGCCGCGTCGGCATGAAGGTCGAGATGGCGGAGCACCCCGTACCGTTCGGCTGAGAGGAAGGAGTCGACCATGGCGACCGAGGTGTCTCATCCACTCTTCGCCCGCTTCTACGCCAAGATGGCCGTTGGGGCAGAAAGGGCCGGTGCGGCCGAGCACCGCCGGGAGCTCCTGTCAGGGCTGTCGGGCACGGTCATCGAGGTCGGCGCCGGCAACGGCCTCAACTTCGGTTACTACCCGCCCACGGTCAGCCAGGTCCTCGCCGTCGAACCCGAGCCCCATCTGCGCCAGCTCGCTACAGCTGCCGCCGCCAGGGCAGCCGTCCCGATCACCGTGGTAGATGGGACCGCGGAAGGTCTGCCCGCCGGAGATGGCGACTTCGATTGCGTCGTAGCCTCGCTGGTCCTGTGCTCGGTACCCGATCAGGCGAGCGCGCTCGCCGAGATGCGCCGAGTCATACGCCCTGGGGCCGAGCTGCGCTACTACGAGCACGTCCGAGCCGGTACGCCCAAGGCGGCGCGGCTCCAGGATCGCATGGATCCGATCTGGTCGTTCTTCGGCGGTGGCTGCCACCCCAACCGAGACACTGAGGCCGCCATCGCGCTCGCCGGCTTCGATATCGAGGATCGCCGCCCATTCCTCTTCCAACCATGTTTCCTGGCCAAGGTCGTTGCCACCCATGTGATCGGACGCGCACGACGCCATTGACCGACTGAGCGCAGCTCGTTGTCGATCACAACAGCATCAATCATCGTTGATGGGGCCATATGCCGGTCAAGTACCCGCAGGCATCTGATGCTGCGTAAACAGAGACACATGCCCGAGATCTGACGAGATTAGTCATGAACGACCGCCTGCAACAAAGGTGGACAGGAGATGTCACACGGTCGCAGTGCAAACGCCCCACCGAGGGATGTGTCCAATAGGCGGTTCATCGAATCGTGGCATCGTGCTCGGCTGTATATCGGTCAGGATTCGCTGCGAATTCACCAATGCAGCCAAGGGAGCAAAAGACGTAGTGGGCCCCGTCGTACTGCAAGCACCCCTTCACATGACCCGGGCTCACTCGCATCTTGCACACCGGATCCACATCTCCGTCTTGGTGCGTGCCAACGATCAGCTCGAATACCGCAATCGGTCGGTGCAGGTTTCGAAAATGCATCGACCCGAGAGTTCGCAGTTGCCAGGTCGAGTCACTGAGCGCTGACGCCACCGTTTCGGTCAGGAGGACCTGGCGCCCCGATGCCTCCGCGGTCACGCGTGCGGCCACATTCACTCCCGACCCCAGGTAGTCGGCGCGGCCATCGTCCAGGGAGCGGACCGCGCTCCCGACATGGAGTCCCGCCCGAACAAGCGGGAAGTTGGCTTCCTGATCGACGGCAGCCATGAGTCGAACAACCGTCGACCCGGCGTCGGTGGACGAGACCGCCGCGAGCAGTACCGCATCGCCGATCCGCTTCACCAGCTGACTCGACCCCACCAAGGATCGGTGAGCCAGCTCGTAGAAATACTCGGCCTGATCGGCGGCCCTCTGATCACCGTGCGCTTCGGTCAGAGCCGTGAATCCGGCGAGGTCCACGAACCCAAAGGCCCATTCACCACTGGTCATGTGGGCCCGCTAGCTGGCAAACTCAAGTTGACTGCCGTCTGCTTTGGCGCCCACGTCTCGGATCGGGTGCAGGGGTCGAACCGTCTCACGGCTTGCGAGCCTTGAACTTGAAGGCGTCCGCTGTGTTGGTGACGACCACATCCTCGAAGCCAGCGCGTTCGAGCCGTGTCACGAAGCCATCGGGATCGACCAGGACCATGGTGTCGAAGAGATGAGCTGCTCGAAAGGCCAGGCTTGACGTGCTGTCGGAGCCGGCGAATGTGCCGCCGTGATTCAGGATCCGATGAACTTCGGACAGGAGCCGGTCCTGCAGCTCAATCGACGGCACATGATGGAGCATCGTGAAGCACAGCGCGCCCGAAAAGGACCCGTTGGGAAGAGTCAGATGGGTCGCATCACCCTCGATCACCTCGACGTTCGTGCCGCGAAACCTTTGTTCGAGGCGATCGGCCGAGCGGGCATCTATCTCGACCGCCACGAGGTGGGGAACCGTCTTCGCCAGTACCTCGGTCGTCAAGCCCGGGCCGGGCCCGAGCTCGAGCACATCAGGCCCGAGTTCGACGTCGCGCAAGACCCAAGGCACCACCTCATCTTGCACGAACCTGCGCCAATGGCCGGAGCGGCAGTACCAGCGATGGAATGCGTTCATCTCTCGAGGGCTCCGACCGTGTAAGTATCAAGACCGGATGGCACCAAAGGGTGAGCTGGGATACACGCCACAGTCTTAGGAAACTGCGCCCTCGACGTCGTACCCCGCCTCATCGATGGCGTTCCGGATGGCCTCGTCGCTCACGGCGCCCGCGATCCTCACCGTCTTCGAAGCGATGTCGACCTCGACCAGCTCCACGTCGGCAAGTTTGGCGACTTCGGACTCGATGGCGTGCTTGCAGTGTTGACAACTAATTGTCGGGACGGAGTACGTGCGGATGACCATGGTTCACACCTCGATGTTCGGACGAGCTGACACTTGCGACGATATGGTGCGCGACGAGCGGCTGGTCGCGCGCTGGAACGGCGGCCTCGGCGAACTCTCTGTGGGGTCGAATCGACGAAGGCGGAGACTGTTCGAGACCACGAACACACTGGAGAAGGCCATCGTGGCCGCCGCGATCATGGGATTGAGGAAACCGGCTGCAGCTAGCGGGATGGCGACGATGTTGTAAGCGAAGGCCCAGACCAAGTTGCCCTTGATCGTCCCCAGTGTCCGCCGCGACAGGCGGATTGCGTCAGCCGCGGAGCGGAGATCGCCCGAAACGAGGGTGAGGTCGCTCGCTTCGATGGCGACATCGGTGCCGGTCCCGATGGCGAGTCCGAGGTCCCCTTGGGCCAACGCAGGGGCGTCATTCACCCCGTCACCGACGACGGCGACCACCCGGCCCTCCGCTTGCAGCCGCTGGACCACCTCGACCTTCTCCGCGGGGAGCACCTCGGCGATGACCTCGGTGATCCCGACCTGGGCAGCCACGGTCTGTGCGGTCTCAGCATTGTCGCCGGTGACCAGGATCGGCGACAACCCGAGCCCGACCAGCTGGTCGACCGCTTCACGGCTGGTGGGCTTGACCGTGTCGGCGACGCTGAAGACGGCTCGGGCCTCACCGTCCCAGCCGGCCGCGATCGCCGTATAGCCGAGGGCTTCGGCCTGCTCCAAGGAGTCCTGCAACTCGTCGGGCATGGTCATCGACCATTCAGCGAGGAGCCTCGGCCGTCCTGCCACCGCCCGGTGACCCTCCACGACGCCGCAGACACCTACGCCTTCAACGCTGGAGAACGCGTCAACCTCGGCGAGTGCTCCACTCAAGGCAGCCGCGTCGGCGATCGCCCGAGCGACGGGGTGCTCGCTCGCAGACTCCAGGGCCCCGATGAGGCGCAGCGCTTCGCTCGGCGTGGTGTCGTCCGTGGTGGTGGTCTCGACGAGGGACATCTCGCCCGTGGTGACCGTGCCGGTCTTATCCAGCACGATGGTATCGATCCGACGGGTCGACTCGAGCACCTCGGGGCCCCTGATCAGCACGCCAATCTGGGCACCGCGCCCGGTCCCGACCAAGATGGCGGTGGGCGTGGCCAGTCCGAGCGCGCAGGGGCAGGCGATGATCAAGACGGCGACCGCCGCCGTGAAGGCCGCAGCTGCGCCGGCCCCGGCGATCAGCCACCCGGCCAGGGTGGCCAGCGCCAGCGCGATCACGACGGGCACGAAGACCGCTGAGCTGCGATCGGCCAAGCCCTCGATCACCAGTCGGCCTCCTACGGTGACCTTGGCCCCGGCCACGGCGTCGCCGGGGCCGACCTCGAAGGGGAGGCTCTCGCCGGGCAGCAGGGAGCGGTCCACCGCCGATTGGCCTCTGACGACGATTCCGTCGGTGGCGATCTTCTCACCGGGGCGGACGACGAAGCGGTCGCCGACCACCAGCTGCTCGATGGGGACGCGTCGCTCGCCACCAGCACCGTCGAGCAGTGCGACGTCCTTGGCGCCGAGCTCGAGCAGCGCTTCGAGCGCCGCACCAGAACTCCGTCTGGCTCGGGCCTCGAGGTAGCGACCGAGGAGGATGAGGGTGACGATGGTACCGGCAACGTCGAAGTACACGTTGTCCGTCACTGCGTTGCGGGGCAACAGGCTGAAGGTCATCTGCATCCCGATGTGCCCGGCACCGAGGAACAGCAACGCCACCATCGACCAGCCCCAGGCTGCCAGCGAGCCGACCGAGACAAGCGTGTCCATCGTGGCCGTCCCGTGCCGGGCGTTCAGCCAGGCGGCCCGGTGGAAGGCGAACCCGCCCCAGAACACCACCGGGGTCGCGAGCGCGGCGGACACCCACTGCCAGCCGGCGAACTGCCAGGCGGGCACCATAGCCAGCAGCGCCACCGGCAAAGTCAGGATCGCCGACACGATGAGTCGGCGCCGAAGCATCGTGATCTCGGGAGGTTCCAGATGGCCAGCCGGCGGACCCGTGGATGCATCACGCTCCTGCTCGGGCAAGGAAGCCCCGTAGCCCGTGGCCTCAATGGTGCTGACCAGCACGTCGGGAAGCAGCCTGTCGGGGTTGTAGTCGATGCCCGCCCGCCCGATCGCGTAGTTCACCGACGCGGTGACGCCGTCGAGCTTGTTCAGCTGCCGTTGAATCCGCGCCGCGCAGCTGGCACAGGTCATCCCGCTGACGAGCAGATCTATGTGGGCCTGTGCCGAAGCGCCCATGCGGTGTCCTCCAAAGTCGGATCGGGGTCCCTGGTCGGGATCCTACAGGATACCCCCCAAGGGTACATCGTCAAGCGTGTTCTTGGCCGGGCCCGCTCACGACCGCACGAGGCGGGCCATGGCGTCAGTCGCCTCTGCGATCTTCTTCTGGGCACGAGGTCCGCCGGCTTCGATGGCCTCACTCACGCAGGAGCTCAGGTGGTCGCCCATCAGCTCGATAGCGACCGCCTGCAGGGCCTTTGTCGCTGCCGCAATCTGGGTGACGATGTCGATGCAGTACCGGTCGTCCTCGATCATCTGCTCCAGGCCTCGAACCTGTCCCTCAATTCGTCGCAACCGCTTGGCGAGCTGGTCCTTGTGGTCTGAGTAACCGTGCATGGCAGCCTCCTGTCGATCTAGCATACCCCCAGAGGGTAGGCCGCTGGCAACGGTGGTGCCGGTGGCCGTCGGGCAGGGGCGTTCTGAGGACGAGAAAGGCTCACGTGGTCACAATCGCGCCGTCGAACGCCGGCTCAGACCAGGTGGTGCATGCTCGCACTGCGTGGTTGCTCACGGGAGATGTCGCCTTGAATCGACGCGGTGTGAGGCTCGCAGCGCACGCCCGGATCCCCTTCGGTCGGTACCGTGGCGCGGGGTGCCCTCAAGGGTTCTCGTCGTTATACCTATCGACCTCATAGTGTCAGGTCAAACGAATACTGATCCGCGGGTCTTGATGAGAACGGGGCAGAGCTGCACATGACCTCCGTTGTAGGTTTGATTTTCGGCGGGCTACCCCCGCTGCGAGGTGTGCAGTTCTGGGCGACTCAGGCGCCCGCCCTCCCGGTCGCCTTGATCATCGGAGCCGGAGTGCTCTACGGGTGGGGCGTGGTCCGGGTGAACCGGCTCCGCCCGAGACATCTATGGTCCGCCTGGCGCACGGCGGCCTTCTTCTCGGGCTTGGTCCTGACGGCGCTGTCGGTCGGGACGTTCATCGGCGTCTACGACCAGACGCTCTTTTGGGACCATATGGTCCAACACCTATTGCTGGTGATGGTGGCCGCGCCCCTCTTCGCCCTCTCGGCGCCCCTATCGCTCCTGTGGTCAGCGACCACGGGGACACCACACCAGTGGGTGACCAAGGTCTTGCGCTCGGCGGTTGCCCGTTTCTTCGATCAGCCGGTCGTCGCGTTCGCCCTCTACGCCGTGGTGATCCCGATGACCCACCTCACCGCCTTGTACAACTACACCTTACGAAACGAAGCGGCACGGAACTTCGAGCACCTGGTCTTCTTGGTGGTCGGCTATCTCTTCTGGCGCCAGGTGTTTCCCGTCGAGCACAGCGCACGCCGCATGTACCCGGCGCTGCGGATGGCCTATTTGTTCCTGGCCGTCCCCGTCGACACTTTCGTGGGGCTGTCGCTCAATTCCGAGACCCACGAGACCTTTCCCAATTACTTCTTGCTCCATCGCACCTGGGGTCCCTCGCTTGTCAACGACCTGCATCTGGGCGGCGTGATCATGTGGGTGGTCGGCGACTCCCTCATGACGCTGGCCATGATTCCTGTGGGGCTTGCCTGGCTGCATTATGAGGAGCGTAAGACGTTACGTGTCGACCGAGCGTTGGACGCACTATCGCTTCCGTAGCGCACATCGTCTCGCGACCTCCCGCGGTTGGCGGGTCAGGGTGCCGTCCGTGGCCCGCATCCATTGATGTCGCTGGCCGGACCCGAACGTGCTCGGCAGTTCCGTCGGGTTTTGGGGCACTCAGTTTGTCATGCTGTGGATCACGAGTGCGATGCCCTTCCCCCACGAGGTCAGCGATCCTGGCGGTAGGTAAGCCGTGCCGTCGGCAGTGTGGTCGTCCGTCGGGGCGGCCAGGTAACGCTCGCGGCCATCGGAACCGATGAAATACACGAATGAGGAGTGCACGATATCGGCGTTGGGGTCCCGGACCTCGACCTGTACCCCGTAGTGGCGCCAAACAGCCTCGAGTGCGCCCACCGACCCCGTGAAGAAGTGCCAGGACGCGATGGTATCGAGTCGATGGGCTCGCGAGAAGCTCGCGACGTCAGCGACTCCGGTGTGATATGGGTTCACGTTGATCGCCGCGAACACCACTCGACGAGCCTCCCGACCGAGGTCGTGATAAGCGTCGACGAACTCCTGCGACACGATGGGGCAGATGTCGACGCAGCGAGAGTCCATGAACTCGAGCACGACGCTGTACCCCCGGAACGCCGCGAGCGAGAGAGTGTGGCCGTTCTGGTCGAGCAAGGTGAAGTTGGGTGCGGGGCGAGGCGGGACCGGGGAGAGGGCCATCTGGTTGGCCAGCGAGGTCGGGACGCTCGCCGGGATCCCCGTGGCCCGGATGCTCGAAAGCCCGTTCTGCTGGTCGTGATGACGCACGGCGAGAAAGACGAACGCTCCCGCGAAGAGGACCGCGACTGCGAGGACGGCAAAGGGCACCGGTCCCGGGCCTCGCCGTGGCCGTAGATCCGTGAGTGCGTCGCCGCGACCGTCAGACGGAGTGGTCGTCTCGAGCCCACCCGGCGGCGTCATCACGATTCCGTAGGACGAGTCTGCATTGCGCATGCCCGACGGGTCATGGCTCTAGTCACCGAAGGCCTGTCGCAGTGCCGCGCGCAACGTATCGGCGTGTAGCTCGCCGATGTGCCGCCCGACCATCTTGCCACTGGGCGAGATGAACACCGTCGTCGGGAGCCCGAAGAGACCGTACGTCGTCGCGACGGTCGCGCTCGGGTCCGAGACGGCCGGGTAGGTGACGTGGACCTGGGCCAGGAACGCACGGGCGTCGCCCGTGGCGTCGTTGGAGTCGATTCCCAAGAACGCCACCTTGCCGCGCTCGGACCGAAAGGCCCTTTCCAGCAGCGGCATCTCGGTCCGGCACGGCACGCACCACGAGGCCCAGAAATTGATCACCAGTGGCCTCCCCCGAAACGTGGCCGGCGAAAGCACCGTGCCCGGTGCCGAGAGGCTCGGAAGGGAGAACCCTGGAGCGGACCCGCCAACCGGGCCGGTGAGCGTGCTCGAGTCGGCCGTAGGAGATGTCGACACGGCCTGCCAGATGGCGACGGACACGAGGACAGCGCCCAGTCCCACCGCCAGGGCGACGAGCGGCCTGCGTCTCAGCCAACGATTTCGATCGGGAGGATCAACTGGGCCGATGGTCGTCCTGTGGCCGGCTCTGTCGGAATCGGCGGGATCGGCGGGATCGTTCGCCGTGCTCATAGCCGCCCGGCTTGCGCTCGTGCGATGACGGCATCGAGTCCGGCGGCGGTGACCGGTCCGACGATCTTGGCGACGACCCGGCCCTTCGGATCGACCACGTACTTGGAGGGCGGATTGTCCACTCCGTAATCAAGGGCGATCGTCCCGCCAGGATCGGTGAGCACCGGGTAGAGGCCGACCCAAGGCCCGAGCAGCGAGCGGATTGACGCCGTCGAGTCGTGGAAGACGACTCCGACCAGCACGGCGCCATCACGGGGATATTGGGCGAAGCGGATCAGCTGATCCTGCTCGGTCCGACATGGGACGCACCAGCTGGCAAAGAAGTCGACGACGACGTAGTGGCCTCGCAGGGTCCCGAGGTCGAACCGCTCGCCGGTGAGCGTCGTGCCGGGGACCGGCGGTGCCCGATGGTCGAGCAGGGGGCTGGCGGCCTGGTATTGCGACGTCGGCGGCGCAGTGGCCGCGAGGGCGGCAACGCCGCCGAGCCCGAGGGCGACGACCAGGGCGACCCAGCGAACGCCATGTCGCCCCCGGCGCCTGCGGACCGAAACCGGGACCTGACCGGTTGAAAGTGAGCGAACGCGTGTCGTGGGATCGACATCTTGAGGGTCGACGAGATTGGACACTGGATCTCTTTTCACACCGGCGGCCAGCCGTAGCGGGCGAAGATCCGCTGCAGCGGCCGGAACCAGGCTTCCCAGGCCCCGGTGACGAACAGGACGCCCACACCCACCAACAGCGCGCCCCCGACGATCTCGATCTGGCGTCCGTGGTGGCGCAGCCACGACACCGAGCGTTGGGCCCGGTTGAGCCCGAGCGCCAGGGCGATGAAGGGCAGTCCGAGACCAAGCGAGTACAAGATGAGCAGAAGTGCTCCCCAAGCGACGCTCCGAGTCGTGGCCGCAGCGGCCAGGATCACCGCCAGAACAGGACCGATACAGGGCGTCCAGCCCGCGGCAAAGGCGATCCCCAAACCGAAGGCCCCCCGGGGACCCCGAGGGAGACGGGCCATGTCGAAGCGGCGCTCACGCAAAAGCACACCGATGTGCAGGACCCCCATCATCGAGAGCCCGAGCACGATGATGCCCGCACCCATGACCCGCACGATCGTCGGCAGCACACCGAGGATGAAAGCCCAGAAGAATGCCGACGCCACACCCAGGGCACTGAAGACGAGGGTGAAGCCGGCGACGAACGCCGCTGAGGCCTGGAGAGTGGTCGCTCTCGCCTCCTTGGTGCCCAGCGCCGAGGTGGGCAGCGCCGAGATGTAGGAAACGTAACCCGGCAGTAGTGGGAGGCAGCACGGCGAGCTGAACGAAATGGCACCCGCCACCACCGCGACAAGAGGAAGCAGGAACGGCGACACCGACGACAGACTGTAGTGGTCGATATTCGGGGGGACCAAAGTGACCCCCTGGTCCCGCCCGGCGCTTCTCGTAATCCAACGTGGCCGAGCCGGCGATTGAAACCACGTATTGGCCTGTGGTCGGGCCAGATTAGGACCCCGGCGACGGCTCCTCCTGGGCGGCCGGAGCGGCCAGCGCCTCGGGCTCGGACGGACCCGTTCCCAGCTGAGCCTTGAGCGCCGCCAGCTCCTGGTCGACCTGGGCGCCCTCGCCCACCTGGTCGAGCTCCTTTTGGATGTCGTCGGTGCCCCCTCCGACGTCCTCGAGGACACCGGACTCGAGCAGCTCGTCGAGCGCGCCCGAGCGGGCCTGCATGGTGGCGATCTTGTCTTGGGCCCGCTGGAGGCTCGCCCCCGAGTCGTTGACCGACTTGGAGATGCCGGCCGCGCTCTCGTCGACCGTCGAGATCGCCTTGGCGGCCGTGTACTGGGCCTTGAGCGTCTCCTTCTGGGTGCGGAAGTCGTTGACCCGCTTCTGCAGGGCATCGAGGGTCTTGGTGAGCTTCTGCTCCTCCTCGTCGAGCTGCTGGCGCTGCGGCTCCATCTCGTCGATCTGCTGCTGGGCCGCCGCCTTGCGCGAGAGTGCCTCCTTGGCCAGGTCCTCGCGGTTGGACGCCAGGGCCTGCTTGGCCTGGTCCTGGAGGTGGTCGATGGTGTGGCCGAACTGCTCCTCTTGGAGCTCCAGGCGCTTCTTGGACGCGGCGAGGTCGACGAGGGCCCGGCGCACCTGAGTGATCTGCTCGAGCATCTTCTCGTAGGAGAGGTCGAGCATCTCGTCGGGCTTCTCGGCGGCGTCGAGCGCCTTGTTCGATTTGGCCTCAACGATGTCGTGCGCCCGCTGGAAGATGCCCATGTATCCCTCCCTGAGGGGTCGATCCGTCGACCCACCATAGGTTCGAATCAGGGTACGTGCGGCGGCGGGCACCGACGCTCGGCGGCGAGCAATTCCTCAACGGCAACACTCGTGGCCGTGGTGTGTGCGCCAGGCAGGTCCGCGAACGTCGAGGCGTAAGCCGCTTGCGTCGTTGGGGTCGGAGGTGGCCCCGAAGTGGCGTGACGGTTCCGGTGGCGAGACGATACCTCGGGTTGATCGCATCGACCTCGTAGCCGGCCGCCCGTGGAGACCACACAACCAGTCCGCGGTCGATCTCGATCCCGACGGTTGCATCGCACTCTGAACCGGCCCGGGATCCCCAGAGGCCATGCCCTGCAAGCGGGGCCAATGACCCGAAGAACTGGCAAGCTCCCGGCCAACGGTGATGGCATCGGAACCCATTGAGTCCTCGCGCTCAGTCTGCGCCGCAACTGGGCAATATCATCTCAAGCACCGTGTCGTCCGAGCTGAACACAGGGAAACGCAACCAAGTCTGATGGGAAGACGCATCCGTTGGATTGGCCTCATCATGGTCCTCGCGTTCAGCCTCGTCGTCGTCCAGCTGGTCAACATCCAGTTCGCGAAAGCTCCAGCACTTCGACAGTCGATCAACAACCCGAGGAATGCCGGCAAGTTATTCGACAATCAACGCGGCAACATCTACGCCTCAGACGGCACCCTGCTTGCGCGATCGGTCCGCCCCTCGAGCGGGCCGTACCACTACATGCGCCAGTATCCACAGGGTTCTCTCTATTCGCAGGTCGTCGGATACGCAGACACCTACTACGGCACTGCTGGCATCGAGAATCAATACAACAGCTCCCTGAAATCGCATTCGCTGTCGCCCCAGACGTTCTCGCAGACCCTCGGTCTCAGTCCGGCCCCAACGTCGATGGACGATCTCACGCTGACCATCGTCCCTGCGCTGCAACAGGCCGCTCGGGCGGCTCTGAGCCAGATCACTGGAGTAGACAAGGATGCCGGCGTTGTCGCTATCGACCCGACGACGGGAGCGATCCTGGCCGACTACTCGACTCCCACGTTTGACCCAACTCCCTTGGCGTCACCGAACATCGCAGTGGAGAAGTACGCGGGATACGCCGACTTCAATCAGAAGGACCCCGAAGGTTTCTACCCGGGAGTCCCGTTGGCCACGGCCGCAACGTTCTTCCCGGGCTCCACGTTCAAGGTGGTCACGACCACGGCGGTGTACAACCTGGCCCCTCAGCTCTCGAGCTTCGACTTTCCACCCGCCGGTGCCACGAGCCTTCCCAACTCAAACAAGCTGCTGACCAACGACGGTGGTTCGGTGTGTGGTGGGAGCATCGCCGTGATGCTGCCCCAGTCGTGCGACCCGGGGTACGGCCTCCTCGGGATCGCTCTCGGCGCGACCACGTTGGCAAAGCAGGCCGCGCTCTTTGGATACAACTCCACGCCCCCCGTCGACCTTCCCCGCAACTGGGTTGGGACGCCCTACTTCCCGCCGGCGTCGGGCATAGCCCCGCCGAATCAGGCCCTTCTGGCCTACTCGGCCATCGGGCAGTTCAATGTTTCTGCCAGCGCTCTGTCCAACGCGTTGGTTGCTGCGGGGGTTGCGAACGGTGGGGTGATCATGAAGCCCTACCTCGCCCAAAGCATCACAGACAACCAAGGCACTGTCGTCAAGTCGACGCAACCATCGACATGGATGGTGGCCGCCTCGAAGACCGCAGCGGCAAGCGTCACGGCCCTGATGCAGCGGGTTGCGCTTGTGGGGACGGCCGCGGGCGTCGGCTTTTCACAATCCTTGAACGTTGCTGTCAAGACGGGCACGGCGCAAACTGGGAATCCCAAGGCCAATACGGATGACTGGATGATCGGGTTTGCACCCGCGAACAATCCCAAGATCGCTGTTGCGGTTGTGGTCCCGTATCAGAACTTCGTTGATACGGGGGCGGGCGTTGCCGGTCCAATCATGAAAGCAATGCTCAGCGCAGCGGCCGCATTGCCAGGTGGCAACTGACCGGAACGACGCGCCTTCGCAAGAACGCGTACCTCGGAAAGACCGCGGGCTCCCGAGCGAGAGGTGCCTTGCTCCATCTGCTCGACCATCGCGCCGTGCCCTCGGGCGCACGAACCGCTTCCCGCCCGGTGAAACGCTCGCCACGAAGAGAACCAGCCCGTTGACGAACAAGGACACCGCGGTCACGGTCGGTTTGGTCAATAGTGTTCGGAAGCCGTGCTCGAGCGCCGCGCCTGTCAGACGCACCGGGATGGTGGCCACGATGATCATCCAGGCAAGGCGCTCACCGCGATCCTCTATGACGAACCGGCGTTATGAAAAGACTATCGATACCGGATGTGGCCCATGGCCGACCTGGCGGGGCGCGTGATCGAGATCGGGGCAGGGAGCGAGATGAGCTTCGCCCACTATCCCGTCTCGGAGCAGGAGGTCGTGGTCGTTGAGCCGGAACCGTCGTTGCGACGGCCGGCATTGCGTGCCGCCAGTGACGCTCCCTTCACCGTCCACGTCCTCGACGGTCGTGCCGAGCGCCTGCCCGCGGAGGATGGTGCGTTCGATGCTTCGGTAGCCTCACTCGTGCTGTGCTCGGTCTCGGACCTAACGGGCGCACTGTGTGAGATCCGCAGGTACTCCCCAGGCGGGGAGCTTCGCTTCTACGAGCACGTGCGCGCTCAGGACCCCGAGCGGGCTCGCTCGCAGGACCGTATGACGGACACTGGCATCACCCATTCGGTGAGTGCCACGTCAACCGCGACACCGTGGCCGCAATCGGGCGAGGCGGCTTCGCCGTGACCTCATGCCGTCGATTCGGGTTCCGCCCATGTTTCGCAAACGGCACCAGCAGATCCGCACGTGATCGGACGGGCCACCACTTGACGCCGCCCGAGCAATACCCGGATCAAGGGGCGTCTTGGCATTCGGGGGGCTGAAGGCTCATCTAGCGCTGGTGCCGGTACTCCCGGTACCGGTGCACGAAGACGACCACCACGGCGATCACGGCCAGGAAGCCTAGGATGTAGCCGGCGTAGCTGAAGGCCTTGAGCGCGTGCTCGTAGCTGCTACCCAGGCTGTAGCCGAGCGAGCAGATGGCCGTCACCCAGATGGCGCAGCCGAGAAACGTCAAGAGGGTGAACTTGGCCAGGGCCATCTCGCCCAGTCCGGCGGCGAAGGACACGAAGGAGCGCAGC
>VFSW01003219.1_pt1 | contig 24495 bp, 21 predicted proteins | sample 5358111 | NCBI WGS metagenome assembly VFSW01 (sample SAMN11554181, study PRJNA540505) | mine drainage metagenome | isolation source: sediment from site ElyBrook_90M | place: USA: Ely Copper Mine, Vershire, VT | collected 2017
ACTTTCGTGCATTGTGGTCAGTTGATCAAGCGGACTCGTGAACTATCGGGGCTAGGAATGTCGGTATCTCCAGGGGAGCGAAGTGTCCATTGGAATTGGCCCAGAATTGATAGGTGAACCGGCGTGTCGACGGTGGCACCGGCAGTTCTTTCAGGCCCCGTGTCCTCGTTCTTGTGGTGGTCGCCCGCGTCGTGGCATTTCCTCCACGTTGGAGGGTAGACGCCCAGCCTGGCGAAGTGATTCGCGCAATAGAAGTTCGACCTGCGCCGTCGTGCTCCGGACTTCGTCCGCCGCCCAGCGGGCCAAGGCGTCATACACCTTTGGGTTCAATCGAATGAGAACATTCTTGCGTTCCGCCATAGTTGAGCCGTGCCTCTAGAGGTAGAGCGATCCGGCGTTAACCATCGGTTGGGCCGGGTGATCGCTGCAAAGCACCACAAGCAGGTTGCTCACCATCGTCGCTTTTCGCTCTTCGTCCAGATCGACGACGTGACGATCTCCGAGATTCTTCAGGGCGAGTTCCACCATGCCCACCGCCCCCTCTACGATGTGCTGGCGCGCAGCAACGATTGCCGCAGCCTGCTGACGGCGTAGCATCGCCTGGGCAATCTCTGGTGCGTAGGCGATTCGCACGATTTGACAGTCAATGACAGTGATCCCGGCAGGTTCGAATCGGTTCGCGACTTCGGAAAATAGCTTGTCCGCGACAGAAGTTGTTCTCGTGCCGGTCGAGAGAACATCGATGGCGATTTCCTCGTAGCAATGAACCGCCGCGACCTGACGCAGGGCTCGCTCACTTTGGCTCTTGACGTACTCCACGAAATCCTCGACCGCGAACAACGCCTTGGCGGTATCACTGACTTGCCAACTCACGGCCATCGCAATCTCGACTGGGACCGCATCATTGTCATTCACCTTCAATACCGCGGTCTCGTGAGTCCTAATCCTCACCGGCACCCTACGACGTGAAGTCCAAGGTTTAACCCAATGCTGACCCGATGGGCGCAGGGTGCCCGCGTAACGGCCGAACTCAAGCATCACGACCGCCTCACCTGGTGCGAGCAAGGTGAGACCGCGGAGCCCCGAAGCGCCGACGCCGGCCAAGAGAACTGCTCCAATCCAGAAGCCGACAGAGCTGGCGCTGTGGGCGCCACGCAGTGCACTTCGAATGGCGACGCCGAACAGGATGGCGGCGCCCATCCACGCGATATAGCTGACGCGTCGTACGAAGGCGCCATCGATCGAGTGTGCTGGCACTTCGAATATCTCTGGTGCCGTGGATGTCTCAATTCTCGCCGGTGTCACCTTGGTCTCCTCCGTCAGCTGATTCGCGATATAGTGATATCAGTTTAGTTCCGATGTCCGGCTCGAGAGGTGATGAGACAGTGAGTGCTCAGTGACCTGTTCCAATGTGGCGGAACCCGGTACACCTTCGCACGCTGGCGCTTCGGCACTCGTCGTCGATCACCTGAGCAAACATTTTGACAATCGGGTCGCGTTCGAAGATGTCTCCTTCGAAGTCGGCTACGGCGAGGTGTTCGGATTTCTTGGGCCGAATGGGGCGGGAAAGACCACGACCGTGAGAACTCTCGGGACATTGATGGCGCCGACCTCGGGTTCGGCGGTGGTGGCCGGGCTATCACTGAGCGCCGAGAACGGCTCGGCGATTCGCTCGAAGATCTCAATCATGCCCGAGTCTCCCGGTCTCTATTCGCGTCTCACGGTCGCGGAGAATCTCCAGTGTTTCGCCAAGCTCTACGAGTTGACTGACGCACGTACGCGTATTGAGCGCGCCTTGCAGGCGGTCAATTTGACCGACCGCGCCGACGACTTGTGCGGCTCGCTGTCCAAGGGCCTGCGCCAACGAGTTGCCCTGGCCCGCTCCATTCTCAATGACCCGACAGTCCTCTTTCTCGACGAGCCCACGTCCGGTTTAGACCCCGTCGCCACGCGAGACGTTCATTCGCTCATTAACATTCTGCGAGATCGGGGTGTCACCATCTTCCTCACCACTCACCGACTCGAGGAGGCGGAACAACTCTGTCATCGTGTCGCCATCCTCAATACGACGCTACGCCTGATCGGTCGCCCCGACGAGTTGCGCGCCCAACTGTTCACCCGCACGCTCGAAGTTCGAACCCGCGGCGCGCTAAGCGACGCCGGACGAGTATTCGCAGAATTGGCGGGTGTACAGGGTTGGCAGATGGCACCTTCTGGTGCCTATCAACTGACCGTCGCCGATCCCGAAGTGGCCGCACCCGAGGTGGCGAGAGCCTTGGTACGTGCCGGTGCGGACATCTTGTCCATCGCCGAGACTCACCACTCCCTCGAGGATATTTACCTGGAACTCATCGACGAGGACGTCGAGGCAAAGCGATGAACTTCAGTTGGGTCCGCGTTAGCGCAATCTTGCACAAGGAGCTTCGCGACTACCGGCGCAATCGATTCGTGATCTACACGATGTCGTTTCTGCCGCTTCTCTTCATCGCTGCCCCCATGGTCCAAATTTTCACCATCAAGGCCTCCACCACGAGCACCAAGTTCGATGCCCACATTGGGCTCTCCCTGCTCTACATGTTGGTACTCCCGGCCATCGTCCCTTCAGTCCTTTCGGCCTACTCCGTCGTGGGCGAGCGTGATCAGGGCACGCTCGAACCGATTCTCACCACGCCCATCCGGTCAGAAGAATTTCTCGTCGCTAAGGCATTGGCCGCATTCCTACCCACCGTCGCCATTGCCTACGTCATCTTCGGCATCTTCCTGGGCAGTGTGGCGGCCTTCGCCCATCCCGTCGTCGTATCGGCGATCTTCGAGCGCAATCATCTGCTCGTCCAATTCCTGTTCACGCCGCTCGTCGCCGGCTGGTCGATTTGGGTTGGCATCGCCATCTCGACGCGTATGAGTGAGGTTCGGGCCGCTCAGCAGATCACCGTTGTGGCAAGTCTGCCGCCCTTGGTGATTGTGGGACTGATGAACTTCAACGTGATCACTCCCTCGATCGGCCTCACCATCGGGATCGCCGCAGCCCTCCTTCTCATTGACGGATTGGCGTGGCGCGTCGTGGCAGCCATGTTCGACCGCGAGCGCCTAGTCACTGGCCGAAGTTGATGACCACACCGACTCGATGTTCAAGTCCCCATAGCACTCGTGCCGAAAGGACCGATCACGGAAAGTGGAGAGTAGGAGCGACCGCAACCCAGAAGTTGACGCGCCACTCGATTGACACCGAAGTCCGTCGAGACACTTATGAAGTGGTTGTCGACGGAAAACTCCCTGGGTACTATCGAAAATCGTCACGCACCCGAGTTCGCCGTCGAGGCGGCACGGCACGCCTTGCCAATCCGCGAGGGTCGCAGATTGAGTCGAACCGAGGCCTTCGACATCGTCGTTGGTGGAGTCGTCGCCTTTCGACACACGGGAAAGGGATTTCTACCACTGATTGCACTCTTCTTGGCCGTGGCGAACTTGGCGCTCGCTTCGATTCGCGAAGAGGAGTGCCTCCATGGCCCGCTGGCGAATCGCGCACGCCGTCCTGGTCGTCCGTGGAGCGCGCCCAGGTCGTGGCCGGTCGAATGTCGTCGCGAATGCGGTATTCATGGTCCCAGCGAAGGTTGAGGGCCGCGAGGCTGATGAGAAGAGAAGGGGAGAAGAGATGACCACAACCTTGAACGTCCGTCGAGATGGATTCGGCATAGAACTGCGAAGGGGAACGTTCCACGTACTTCTCGATGGAAATGAAATTGGATCGATTGAGTGGAAGCACTTCGATGAATGGACGATTGAACCAGGACAGCACACATTGCAGGTGAAGTCAGGTCGCTATTCGAGTCAATGTCGGTCCTTCCGCGCGGCCAACGGAGAGGTCGTTTCTTTTAATTGCAGCGGGGCCCGAATCTGGCCCCTCTTCGTCGCATCGTTCGTCAAGCCCAACATAGCGATCTCTCTCCGGCGCGAGTGAGCGACGCGTCGCGGTGCGAGTGCACTCGCCAACTCGAGTACAAGGCCGCACCTTCATCAGAGACCCGTGCATCGGGCGAGGCGTGAAAGGCGAACTGCCGCTCGCGTTGTGCAACCTGGCCTGAGAAGTATGTGAGCCCGCAGTGGACCGTGCCCCCAACGCGGCTGACAACCTGACCCGATTGGACTCGTCAGGAACAACCTCCGGTACAGGAAAAAAAATGGGGGGGTACGACCGAGTCAACAGAACCTGGCTGGTGAGGCTCACCCAGATGAAGCGATAGTCGAAACGTCACGAGACGTCGGTGCATAGGAGATACTTCGGCACGTTTCAGGAGCGAGGAAGCTTTCCACTGCGCCCCATTGTGTCCAGATTCTGCTGAACGAGGATCTTCCAATCACCCAATCGAGACGTGGCGGTCTCGCAAGAGTGCCTTCTCTTCACGAGGTGGCATCTTTGGCGCAAAAGAGTTGCGGCCCCGTGACACGGATCACACCTTCGCGAAACCTGGGCGTTCTATTTTTCCAAAGGTGAATGGGGACGATGGAGTGTGGTACAGATGACGCGAATCTACCTTGACGAGATCAGACGGGAATTTGGCTCAACCGTCGCGCTGGACGACGTGAGCATCGACATCCCTCACGGTGAGTTCCTCGTGCTTCTCGGTCCCAGCGGATGCGGCAAGAGTACGTTACTTCGCGTCATCGCCGGGTTACTGTCACCCACCTCAGGTCGGATCATCATCGACGACGCTGACGTCACGAGTGTGCCCGCGGGCAAGCGCGACGTGGCGATGGTGTTCCAAAGCTACGCTCTCTACCCTCATCTCAGTGTGGAGCGGAATCTCGGATTCGGACTACAGGTTCGTCACCGACCCAAAGATGAGATCAAGTCTCGGGTGCGTGCGGTGGCGGATCAACTGGGCCTCAGTACCTTCCTCGCCCGCCGTCCTAAGGAATTGTCGGGTGGTCAACGACAAAGGGTGGCCCTTGGACGCGCGATGGTCCGGGAACCGAAGGTCTTCTTGATGGACGAGCCGTTGTCGAACCTTGATGCGCAGTTGCGCACGGCAACTCGACTCGAACTCTCTGCCTTGCACCAAAGCCTGCAGACGACGTTCATCTACGTAACTCACGACCAGGTCGAAGCGATGACCATGGCGACGCGCATCGCTATCTTGAACAATGGCCGTCTGGAACAAGTGGGGACTCCCGCCCAGGTCTACGACGAACCGACGACGACTTTCGTGGCCAGCTTCATTGGCGCGCCTCCGATGAACCTGGTGCCAGCCACGGCGCTGTCGCTCGCGGGGAGAGTGCGGGTCATGGCCGACGGTGTCGACGTCAAGCTCGCCACGGGGAACCTCTCGGAGCGCGAGGTGATATTGGGAGTGCGTCCCGAGCACCTGCACCGCGCATCGCAGAACAATGAGGGTCCGATTCTTACGGGACACGTCCTCGCCCTCGAGAATTTGGGGAGCGAGGAGATCGCCTTTTGCCGGGTCGGCACGGCCCAAGTTGCCGTGCGAGGTCCGCGACCACTGGGCATGGCGGCCGGCGAAGAGGTCACCCTGACCGCCGCGATCAATCATCTGTACCTCTTTGACCCGGACTCGAGTCGACGACTCGTCTGGGTGGAGGACGACGAGTTCGCTCCCTCCGACGATTCGTCATCCGCCCGGGTGATCTAGATCGTGCTGCTCGTCACCGCCCATGCCCTCACCACGTCGTATCCCCTCCAACACGAAAGGTAGTTTCACCCATGCTTAGAATGCTCACTTCCCTAGGGAATCCCTTCGGCCGCGGATTTCGCTCCCGTCGAACTCAATTGGCCACCGTGGTGGCGCTCTCAGTGTTGTCACTGAATGCCGGTACGGGTGTCGCGGCCAACGCCGCACCTGCGAAGACGAAAGAGATTGCCGCCTACCCGTCGCTCCCGTCGAACGTCAAGGCGTCGATTACCTTGGCCTCCTACCTGCCGCTCCTGGGTAGCGGGGCGAACGCCACGCTCAACACGATGCTTTCGGGGTTCGAAGCGGTGCACCCCAACATCTCAGTGAGCGTAGAGCCCGAAGTGAGCACCGTGGCTGGCGCCATCGGAGGTCAACTTCAACAAGACGCCATCTCTGGAAAGATCCCCGATCTCGTCCAGACCGTGTTCGCCGATCTGCCCAATGTAGTCACCAACTTCAAGGGCGTGGACCTGACGAAGGTCGTCGGAGTCACGAGCCTCAACACCGAATGGAACGGGAAATACCCCTACGCCCCCGCGATGACCAAGTTGGGGCTGGTTAAGGGCGATGTCTACGGCGTGCCATGGACGCTGTCCACTCCCGTGCTCTTCATCAATAACAATCTGTTCGTCAAGGCCGGACTCAACCCCGCAAAACCACCCACCAATTGGACGCAAGTCGGCGCTGACGCATTGGCCATCGAAAAAGCCACGGGGGCGAGCGGACTCGAGAATGGTTGCATCGGGACCGCGGCGGGTGGCGCCGACTGGTGTCTGCAGTCGATCATCGATTCTGCGGGCGGGTCGGTGTTAAACGCAAATCAGAACGCTTTGACCTTCACCAGTCCAGGCCTGATCACGGCGGTCACACAGATGAAGATGCTGAGCTTAAGCGGCGCGATGGTCAACCTTTCATCGGCGCAAGCCATTCAGGCATGGGGAGCGGGCAAACTCGCCATGTTCCTCAACACGAGTGCGCTGCAGTCGAGTCTGGTCAAAGCCGATGCCGGCAACTTCACCATGAGTGCCGCGTTGGAACCAGGCTTCGGCAAGAACCTGGCAGTTCCGACGAACTCGGGCTCGGCCCTGGTGATGCTCGCCTCCTCGCAGGCGAAGCGCGAAGCGGCGTGGGAACTTTTACAGTATCTGACCTCGCCCGGGTCGGAGTCTGCTATCACCCAGAACATCGGCTACGTTCCATTGCGGACATCGATCCTGACGGCTCCGCAGTACTTGGCGAATTGGGCCAGTAGCCAGGCGTTCGTGGCTCCCAACATCAAACAACTCCTTCGGGTGCAACCCTGGCTGGCGTATCCGGGACACAACTACGCAACGATCATGACCGATCTGCTCAATGCTACTTCGAGCGCAATCTTCGATCACGTGAGCGTGCAGACGACCATGGCGAATGCTCAGGCGAGTGCGGCGGGACTCCTCAAATGACCACCATCGACGCGGAGATGCTGGCCCGCCGCATCCCACTTCAGGGAACTTACAACGTGCGCGACATCGGGGGTTACGTGACGACGGATGGGCGCTTGGTGGCGCGCCACCTGGTACTGCGTGGCGACGCACTACACCAGGTGGACGACGAGGGGCGTGAATTACTCGCTGCGATGACCTTGCGCACGACGATCGACCTGCGCGAGAAGGATGAAAGTGATGTTGCACCTGACCGGGTGAACGCCCGCGCCGAATTGGTCTCCATTCCGCTATTCACCTACCGCGAGGCCGCGGATAGTGACGTCACTGATCGTGGACAGTTCGCGAGCTTGGACGAGGTCTATCGGTTTATCGTGTCGAAGCGGGGTACGGCAGTGGCCGCCGTCCTGCGTGAACTGGCACAGCCTGACTCCTTGCCCGCGATCGTGCATTGCACCGCGGGCAAGGATCGCACGGGAATCGTCATCGCGCTGTTGCTCTCCCTCCTGGGAGTTCCTGATGAGACCATCGCCCGTGACTACCACGCGACGGATCACTTCCTCGCCGGTGAGTTCTACCAAGTGATTCTGCGCCGGGCCGAGGAGAACGGACACGACCCGGTCGCCTACACCGCGATGCTGGGCTGCGAGCCGCATCTGATTCTCGAGGTGCTCGCTCAGGTTCGAACGAGCCACGGCGACGTGGCGACCTACCTGATGGAGAACGGCCTAGAAACTCGGAAATCGAAAACCTTCGCGCCGCGCTTCTCGAGGGACAATCCCGCGAATCGGCGACGTCGGAGCCGACCCGCAGCAACCTCGAGGGAGCCGCTCGTGGAGGAAACTAAGATTGTCATTCAACTCTCGGACCTGCACATCACCGGCGAGGGGGACCTCTTCGGCAAGGTCGACACGCTACACAGCTTGAAGACGATCCTCGACCGGATCGAGAAGGCTGGTGCGTGCGATGCGTTGGTATTGAGCGGCGATCTCACTGACAAGGGTGAACCGGAGGCCTACCAGCGGTTACGTGAAGTTGTCGACGCCTTCAGTCGACGCGCGGAAGTCCCCGTCTTGTACCTACCGGGCAATCACGATGATCGCAGCACCTTCCGCTCCCACATCCTTGACCTTGAAGGCGACGATGACAAGAGCGACCAGGTTCTCTTGGTGGATGGACTGCGAATCATTGGTCTCGACTCGACCGCTGACGAAGGTCACCATGGCGAGCTCAGCGACGAGCAACTCGATTGGCTACAGCGCGAGTTGTCCGAGGCCGCTCCCCTGGGGACCATCGTCGTGCTTCACCATCCCCCGATTCCCGGTCCGATTGAGGTGATCAACCTGCTCGGGTTGCGCGATCCGCACCGCCTGGGCGACGTCGTGGCCGATTCCGACGTCAAGATGATTCTGGCGGGACACACTCACCACGCCTCTGCGGGCCAACTCGCCGGCGTGCCGGTGTGGGTGGCCACCGCCACGGCGTATCAGTGCGACGTGGCCGCGAGTGACGACGGCGTCTTCCGTGGTGTGGCGGGCAGCGGTTACGCCCGGATCGACGTCGACTCGATGGGGGCCTATGCGACACACCTACCCGTCGCGCACTCGGGAGAGCTCCTCTACGAAGTGGACCTGGGCGTCATGCAACGCCACATCACGGGTGGACATCACGAGGGCGAACTCGAGACAACCATGAGCAAGCCGTAGGGAGTAGGGTGCTCGTCGCGATCACCGATCAGCGTACGTCACCGCCGCCGATCGGTGACGTCGCGCCTCAACGGACACGTCGTCTGTTGACGATGGCGGTGCCGTACCTCTACCTAGTGCCGGCGTTGATTGGCCTCGGCCTGTGGATCTACCGGCCGCTCATCGAGACCTTTGACTACTCGTTCTATCGCTGGAACTTGTTGCCCACGTCGCCGAAGGTGAACGTGGGTTGGAGCAACTACTCCACGCTTTTTCACATGCCCGCCCTGTGGAAGGCGGTGGGAACAAGCGGCTTCTTCCTCGTCGGACTCTTGATCTTCGGCCTTGTGGTGCCCCTGGCGATTGCTACGACTGCCCAACACGTGTCGCCTCGTGCGAGCAGCATCTACCGTGGTGTGATCTTCTTGCCCGTCCTGGTATCGCCAATCGTCACCGCGACCATCTGGGAGTTCCTGCTGTCGCCGGTAGGTGGCTTGGTCGATATTGTGCTCGGCTGGTTCGGCCTCTCCCAGACCAATTGGCTTCAACAGATCAATACGGCCAAGTACTCGATCGCGCTAACGAGCGGTTGGAAGGTGCTCGGCGTCTCGGTGCTGGTCATCACCGCCGGCCTCGCGGCGATCAGCACCGAATACTTCGAGGCGGCCGAGGTGGACGGCGCGAGCCGCGCCCAGACCTTTCGCAGGATCACATTGCCACTGCTGTCACCGACGTTGTTGTTCATGTTCATCACGGTGGTGCTGTTGTCGAGCCAGATTGTCTTTCCTCTGGTCAATGCACTCACCCAGGGTGGACCCGAGGGTTCGACGACGGACATCTACTACTTCTTGTACCAGAACGGTTTCCAGAGCTTCAATGTGGGACTCGCGTCAGCGGCCGCCGTGTGCTTTTTTCTTATCTTCGGTGCCGTGGCGATCGTCTGCATGCGACTACTCGACCGATTCAGCTTTTACGACAGTTAGGAGCCGCGTGGCGCTTGTAACCCTCAATTCAACGGCGTCGGCGTCGGAGTCGATACGTCACACGACGCCTTCGATGCCCATCGTGCCGACGCCGCGCGGCCGTAGGCCCGTCTCGAGGGACCTCGGCCTCGATTCGCAGAGGATGCGCTCACGTGGGCGCGCCGGTGCGGGCCACGTCGTCTTGACGATCGTGACGCTCTTCACTGCATTTCCGATCGTATGGATGTTCTTTACTTCGTTCCGACCCGCCAGGGACTTCTTCACGTCGGGCCTGTGGCCAAACGGGTTCAGCGTGGAGAACTATTCGGCCGCGATAAGTGCGATTCCGATCTGGCAGTTACTGTGGCACACCGCCGTAATCGCGGTGAGCGTGGCTCTGGGCTCATTGCTCATCGCGCTCCTGGCAGCGTACGCGTTCGCGCGGTTCAATTTTCGCGGCCAGAAGGTCCTGTTCCTGCTCTTCATCGCGAGCTGGCTCGTGCCTTTCCAGGTGACGATGTTGCCGAATTACGTCTTGTTGTTCCACCTCGGCCTGCTCAACTCTCTCCTCGGGGTCATCGTTCCCCAGTTGTCCTCGGCCTTCGCGGTCATGCTGTTGCGCCAACACCTCAAGGCCTTCCCCAGTGAGCTCTTGGAGGCCGCGCGCCTCGACGGCATGTCGACGTGGACGACGCTTTGGCGAATCGTCGTGCCCAACCTCGGGCCGGCGCTGGCTGCGTTGGGGATCTTGCTCTTCGTCTCACAGTGGAACGAGTACTTCTGGCCAATGCTCGTCTACCGCACCCCTAATTCGGTCATCCAGTTGGGCATCCAGGGATTCCTCAACTCTTTCACCGTTAACTACGGGGCGCTCATGGCGGCGTCGGCTCTCGCCACGTTGCCGATCCTCGCGATCTACGCAGTGCTGCAACGCCGACTAGTCAACGCTTTCGTTCGTTCCGGATTGCGCTGACGCCAGTTCCGTACCAACAATCGACGAATAATGAGGAGAACGAAATGCGCATAGTCCAGATTTCCGACACCCACCGCACTCACCGGGGTGGCGTCACGAATGAGAATTTTGCCCTACTCGTAGAGTACGTCAACGAGGTCTTGAAGCCGGACCTGGTAATCAATACCGGCGACTTGGTCATCCTTTCGCCCGATAACGACGACGACCGAGAGTTCGCCCGAGCGGCGCACGAACAATTCGACGCACCGGTGCGCATCCTTCCCGGCAACCACGACGTCGGCATGCCTGGTGAGAATTCGTGGATGGGCATTCGACCCACCACGGAGAGGATCGCCGCCTATCGCGAGAGTTTCGGCACTGATCGATTTGTGGAATTGCATGGCCCGACGTGGGCACTGATAGGCCTCAATAGCGAGTTGATCTCGTCGGGTCTGGAGGAAGAGGTGGAGCAATGGAGTTGGCTGGAACAGGTTGCTCAGGACGTTAAAGGACGCAGCGTGGCGATATTCCTGCACCGTCCTCTTTGGTCACCAATGCCTGCGTCTGATCACGAACTCGCGTTATCGCAAGGCGATTGCGATCGGATCCTGGAGATCTTCGCCGACGCACACCTCAAGCTCGTCGCCTCGGGTCATCTTCACCGCTACTTGAGTGGTCAACGCGGCGGGACTTTGACCATCTCGGCCCCCTCGTCAGCCTTCATCGTACGAATGGGTTCGCACGGGCTCAACCAATTGGGAGTGGTCGAGTACCGAATCGAAGGTGAGAGCATCGATGCCTTCTTCCGATCGATCCCGGGTCTCGTGGAAGACGAGCCGTTTGCTCTCAGCGCGTTCGTTGAGACTATGGCCGAGATCGAGTTGGCCAACGCGCAATCAGCGCACGGTACAGACCGAGTTCACTCCAAAGTTCCGTAGACGAAGGGACATGTCACGGATGTGGATATTCCCTGGGTCTGTCCATATTCCACGACGACGGTGCGCCTCGCGCCGCGGGCGTCGACCTTGGGAGCGTCGCGGGGTTGGCAGGTTGAGCGGCGAGGAGACGAGGATCGAGGGCGCAGGACGTCTCGTCTCCTCATCGAGCTACGCACAGAATCTCAAGACCTCGAACTTGGAGATCCCCGCGTCGATCCTGAGTGTCTTCACCAAGCCGCCGAACTTGCGCGTCGAGACCCGATGGACGTAAGCCTCGCCAACCACAGCGCCGTGGGTCTGGTCGATACGACGCCACTGCTCACGCGCGCTCAAGAGTAACCGACCTTCGCCCGGATGGGGATCTCAAGTGCTACTTTCCGGCCTCGGTGATGGTGGACGCGGCCGTGGCCGCGCAGAGTGGTGCGCGCCAGAGTGTGCACTGGCGACGCCTTGACCGAATCACCCCGGTCTCCTCGGCGTTGATCGGGGTGAGAGAGAACGGTGGCCATTCGGCGGATCAATTCTCCGCTCTCGTCGCTCGCGAGTTGCTCGAATTCCGCGGACGGGCCAAGATCGTGGCGGGCTACCGATGGCTACCTCCCTGCGGCCCGACACATCAACAACTAGTTCGGCGACTCCTCCTCTTGGCTCGTCAGAATTACATCGCTTCGAGGAGGGGACAGTGTCACCTGGGATTGCCTGAGTCTCGGCCGACTCTCTGGAGAAATGGTTGGACATTGCCACCCCACGCGAACGATGCGAGCGTCCGCTCATCCGTTCGACTGGGAGGGGCGCGAAGTCTCTGCACCAGGGAGGTCGACTCGATTGACTGGAAGAAGATTCATCATTCCGGTCTCCTCACTCTCCGCCCTTGCATGGCGCGACGTGAATGGTAGCCACCAATTCCATTTCCCCAGCAGCGAGACGAGGGCTGGCACGAGCAAAGCCCGGACGATCGTGGCATCGAGAAGGATACCAACACCCAGACCAGTCGCGAATACCTTGAGCGGCACTCCGGGGCCCGAGGCCAGTGCCGCGAAGGCGAGGAAGAGAATGATCGCTGCACTGGTGACGAGTCGGCCAGTGTGGCCCAAACCTTCAATGACGGCTTCATCGGTCGACCTTCGCGCGTCATACGCCTCCTTGATACGCGAGAGGATAAAGACTTCGTAGTCCATCGAAAGTCCAAAGAGGAAAGCGAACATCAGAAGGGGAACGAAATCCATCAGTACACCGGTCGCGGGTACGCCCCAAATGGCGTGCGACCCGTACCCGTTCTGCCAGACCAGCACGAGCGCCCCATAGGACGCGCCAACCGAGAGCAAATTGAGCATCACGGCTTTGATGGGCAGTACAACCGACCTGAAGGCGCGAATCAGCGCGAGCAGCGCGATCAGGGCAACGATGGCGACGATGAGGGGGAACCGGGAGTACAGAGCGTGAACGATATCGATCTCTGCAGGCCCGTCTCCCGCGATCTGCGCCCCGGGAGCCCCTTGAGCAACCATGTCACGTACAGCACCCACCGTCGCATCGTCGGCAACGGAACTAGTGGGTGCACTGGGCAATATGTCGATGAGGCTCAGGCCGGCTCGTTGCCACGCTGGTCCCGACGGAGCAAAGGCGGTGTCGACGCCGCTAATGCTTCGGAAACGAGCTTCGAGGACCTGCGCATTGGTGCGATCGGGGACGAGAACCTCGATCGGCGAGAGGACGCCGACGGGGAACCCGTCACTTTGCAGGAGACGTAGTCCTTGCTCCGCAGGGCCAATGTTGGCCAGCGAGGTCGGCCGGGCTTCGCCTACTCGCAGGCCCGACGCCGCGCCAAGGAGAACACCGAGAACAATGAGAGCGGCCACGATGGCGACGACACGGTGACGGATCACTGCTCGGGTCCAGGCCGTCCACGCCCGACTGGGCTTTCCGGCGTTTCGTCGATGCCGACGTTGGGCCCGTAGACTTCGGCGGTCGAGTCGGTGGCCCCAGGAAGAGAGTAATACCGGCAACAGCGTGAGTGCCGCGACGACGGTCACTAGAGGAATGAGAAGACCGCAGTAGCCGAGGCCGCGCAAGAATGGGACGGGCAAGAGGACCAGCGTGAGAAGGCCCACGCCGACGGTGGCGCCGCTAAATGCGACGGCTCTGCCGGCGGTGGACATTGCGACAACGACCGCATCGTCATTTGTTCGACCTCGATCTCGCTCTTCGCGCCAGCGAGTCACGACGAGCAGGGAATAGTCGATGGCGACTCCGAGGCCGATGAGGGCGACGAGATACTCGACGAGTTGACTGACGTCGGTGAACGCGGTGATGACCCCGATGAGTAGGAACGTGGACAAGATAGAGACACCCGCAAGGATCAGGGGGATCACCGCCAGGAATGACCCGAAGACCAGGATCAGAACGAGGAGTGCGCCGATCGCACCAATGACGAGCTCGCCCAGTATGCCAATGCCTCCTCCGCCCGGTGCGGCGTAGAGAGCGGCGAGGCCGGTGGTCGCAATTGTGACTCCTGGTGGGGCCGCCGATCGCATCCGAGCCGCGATTTGGGCGGCATTGGGTGAATTGTTGCCGCCGAAGACCAGTCCGAGAACGGCGCGTCCGCTCGCCGACACGAGGCGAGGATCGTCCATCGTCGGATAGGAGACGACTCGCAAGGTCCTGTCTTCACTCAAGGATGCGAAGGTCGCCTCGAGCGCATCACGACCATTCGTGCTTCGGGCCTGTTCGTTCGGGGGAAGGGTGACGACGACGATGGTCGGGTTGATGTTGCCGCCGTTACCGTAGGTGTGGGTGATTGCGAGGCCCGCTTGGTAACTCGGTAGCCCCGGAAACGTTGTACTCGACGTGAGGCGCCCGGTGATCGGCCCGACGAGGACGATTCCTACCGCCGCCAGCGTCAGCCAGAACAGGCTGACCGTTTTGCGGTGGCGCAAAAGTGAATGAGCGAGTCGCCCAAGACCCTTTCGCGAGGCGTCGGGTGGTGAGGAATCTCGATGGCGGGGGAGGAATGTGGTCACTCACTCGACGATAAAGTTGCTGATCCTTCCCCACAATGGTGCGGGGTCCCTCTTTAGGGTAGGGATAGGTCTACTTCTCCAGGTACGACGTCCGGGCATTCAAGTAAGCCAAGACCGCCATGACCCGACGGTTGTCATCGTCGGAGAGGGGAAGATTCAGCTTCATGAAGATGTTGGCGATGTGTTTGCTCACTGCCTTCTCTGAGACGAACAATGCAGCCGCGACTGCAGCGTTCGAACGACCTTCGGCGATGAGTGCCAGCACCTCGAGCTCTCGGCCGGTGAGTCGAGTGAGCGGATCAGCCCCGCTCCGCGGGACGAGAAGCTGGGCGATGAGTTCGGGGTCCATCACCGTGCCGCCGCCTGCCACTTGGCGAACCGCGTCCACGAACTGACTCACGTCCATGACGCGGTCCTTCAGCAGATAGCCAACGCCCCCCACGCCGTCCGAAAGTAACTCGCGCGCGTACAAGGGTTCGACGTATTGGGAGAGCACCAGGATCGGCAGGCCCGGTGACTGTCGACGAGCCTCGATCGCCGCTACTAGGCCTTCGTTGGTGAAGGTCGGCGGCAGACGAACGTCCACCACTGCGACGTCCGGGCGGTGTTCGATCAACGCCGAGAGAACTGAAGGGCCGTCCTCGACGGCAGCCACCACGTCGAAGTCGTGCGCGCTCAGTAGTCGGATAAGTCCGTCTCTTAGGAGGGCGAGATCTTCGGCGATAACGACTCGCACGGCACCTCCATCCGTATGATCGTGGGTCCACCCACGGGACTCGAGACGCGCAGGGAGCCATCAAATGCGTCAAGGCGACGTTCGATCCCAAGTAGACCCGTCCCGCGGTTCGCGTCGGCACCTCCGCACCCGTCGTCACCAACCAACGCGTGCAAGTTTCCGTCGTCGATATTCATCTTGATCCACGCGTACGTCGCGCCACTGTGTTTGACCACGTTGGCCAGGGCTTCGGCGACAGAAAAGTAAGCCGCCGACGCGACTGGCGGCGGCAGGTGGACGCCTGGGAGGTCGATGTTCAACTCGACACTGAGTGGGACGGCGAGGACCAATGCTTGAATGGCCCCGTCGAGACCCCGGTCAGCAAGCACCGGTGGGTAGATACCTTGAACCAATGTGCGAAGGTCAGCGAGAGCGGCGATAGCACCGGACCTTGCCTCTAGCAATAGTCGTCTCGCTTCGGTGGGGTCGGTGTCGAGTAGTTCGTCAGCCAAACCAAGACTCATGCCTAGCGACACCAGTCGCGCCTGGGCGCCGTCATGGAGGTCGCGCTCGACCCGCCGCATCTCAGCTTCCTGGATGTCGAGGGCTCCGCGTCGGGTGCGGGTGAGCACGTCGACTCGTCGCTCGAGCATCTTCTCGCGGTCGTTCGACATCAGAGGCACTACCCACACGTGAACGGCGAGAGTGACCGCGAAACCGAGAATCAGCCACGTCGGCCAGAAATATCCCAGACCTCCCATTAACCAGATGACTATTCCGATCGAAGTGAGGATGAGCGCGAGAGCGCTGTGCACTGCCAAGGAAGGTCGTGCGTTCGCGCGAAGCGCTACGCGCATGGCCAGAAGTGAGGCGTAAGGGAGAAGAAGTCCCAACCAAACCCAACCTGGCCAGAAGTAATTGACACTGGTGACGGACCAAACGACCGTGACCACGATTCCCAGCACCACCGCGAACTTCGTGATTCGCAACCGGGCGACCTGCGACCATCCGGTGTGCGTCGAAGTGGCGAGCAAGTGGAAAGCCCTCGCGCCACTACGGCTCTTCGCGTTTGCCTCGGTGTGGGCGCTTGTCGCATTCGTTTTGTCGTTCACCGCTCTCTCGTCTCGCAATACTGGTTCGTCTGGACAAACATTGTTGGCACCCTGTGCCTTCGCGCGATTTTCGGCCGTGCCTGCATTTCTCCAGTTTGACACCCTGAAGCATCAAATGGTTAGCCGCAAGCCTTTTGAATCTTCTCAGCGAACTGAGTATCGTCACCGGGTCAACAACAGGATTGTTCGTCCTGGGCCGACCACGCTCTTCGTTAATGGGGAGTTGCTCCGGTTGGTGCAGATCGTCTTAACACCTCTTGTGCCGGAGTTGCACTGCGGGAACTTCACGACCACAGCCGATGCACGGATGTCGATTAATGCCCTCGTGGTTCGAGGGGAAGCGCATCGGTTTCTTCGGCCGAACCATGTGCCGCACCTTCCTTCTAAACCCATCCATTTCCCAGGGATTATGGATAATTGGTCTCGTTTTGAGGCCATCGGACAGCTGGGAAACCACCCACGAACCTCGACCAATTCGGGCAATGGTTGTGTTGGGGCTGTGCTGGCCCCGGAGTTCTCCGAATGTGAGACTGTCAACTAGGTCTAGAGCAGCGCTAGTTGCAAGGAGGTCATTTATGAGGGCCCGGATTGTATGAGCTATTTGACTGATGATTCCCTCGATGCATTGGCGCCTGGGGCGTGTTCTCACGCCCGCGAACTCATTACCGAGGCGGCTCGACTGCGCACTTCACGGGAAAAGGCCAATCGCCAGCGATTCGCCCGTTTGCTGCGTGACCGTCGCGCGATTGAAGTAACGATGACGCTAACTGACGAAGTGATGCGGATAAATGATCCCGCGAGTGCTGCGCGAATCCTGCGCGATGCCGCCCAGCGCTCGTCGGTCAGGGGATTTGGTATCGTCAACGCCCTCGGTTTACGTATAATTGCGCGGCTGTCTCGAATCGCGCCTTCATCGGCCATCAAGGTCACCCATCGAAGAATACGCGGAATGTCCAAAGGCCTCATTCTCGCTTCAGAGACACGGTCGCTACGACGCCATTTGCTGAAGCGACAGCGAGAAGGTCTGGGTATCAACATCAACGTCCTTGGCGAAGCGGTCTTGGGCGAACGCGAAGCCAACGAGCGGCTGAACCGTGTCCTCGAGGTCATGCATCGCGACGGGGTGGGTTACATCTCAGTCAAGCTCTCCGCCATTGTGAGTCAGATCACGGCCATCGATCACGCGGGCTCCCTCGCCCGGGTGGTGGAAAGACTCCGCATTCTCTATCGTGCAGCGAAGAAGGACCAGGTTTTCGTCAATCTCGACATGGAGGAATTTCGTGACCTGAGCCTCACCGTTACCGGCTTTCGTGAGGTCTTGTCGGAGCCCGAGTTTGTCAACGTCTCGGCGGGTATTGTCCTGCAGGCCTATCTCCCCGACTCTCATGGGGCTCTAGAGGAGCTCATCGCCTTCGCCCAGACCCGAGTGGACGCCGGCGGGGCCAAGATCAAGATCCGGTTGGTCAAAGGTGCGAATCTCGCCATGGAGCACGCTGAGGCGCAGTTGCACGGCTGGACTCCCGCACCTTTTGCGACTAAGGCGGATGTGGACGCCAGCTACCTGCGGCTCGTGGACATCATTTTGCGACCGGAGCACGCTGAATCGGTACGCGTGGGTGTCGCGAGCCATAACCTCTTTGACCTCTCGTGGGCGCGCGACGGGGCACGGGCGCGCGGGGTGATGGGTCAGTTGGACATCGAGATGCTCGAAGGGATGGCGAACGCCGAGGCACTGGCGCTCGTCAAAGGCGGACACCCTGTGTTGCTCTACGCGCCCGTGACCCGTCACGACGATTTTGCTGCCGCGGTGGCGTACCTGGTTCGTCGACTCGACGAGAACACGTCGGACGAGAACTATTTGAAGGCGGCCTTCTATATCGATCGGGATCCCAGGATCTTCGCCGAGCAACAGCAGAAGTTCCTGGAATCGGTGGCGCAGCGACACCGAGTGGTCACGTCGTCACGGCGCCACGGTACGCGACCCTTTGAAGGTTCGGACCGCTTTGAAAACGTGGCGGACGGCGACCCCACCGACCCGATCTACGTGAGCGTTGTCGCTCGCTCCCTCGAGGCGGTGCGAGGTCTACCTGTACGCCAGATTCCGCTCGTCATCAATGGTGCCGACGTCGCGGGTGAGCAGTTCGAGGACGGTCGTGATCCCAGCGACAACGGCGCCGTGTGGTATCGCTACGCCGTGGCGACGGAAGATCACGTCGACGCTGCGGTGCGGAGTGCTCGGGCGGCACTCGCCGACTGGGGGGCTCAGAGCGTCGCGGATCGGCGCGCCGTCCTTCACCGGGCGGCGCAGGTGATGGAGGATTGTCGCGCCATGACAATCGCGGTCATGGCGCGCGACGCGGGCAAGACGGTGAGCGAGGCGGACCCCGAGGTCAGCGAGGGGATCGACTTCGCGCGCTTCTACTCCTCACGCAATGACGACTTGGCGGATTCGCTGCCACTGGGGGTCGTGGTGGTGGTACCGCCGTGGAATTTCCCCTACGCCATCCCCGTGGGCGGCGTCTGCGCCGCGCTCAGTGCGGGCAACGTGGTCATCCTCAAGCCGGCGCCCGAAGCGGTGGCCACGGCCTACGAGTTGGTGCAGCAGCTCTGGGCCGGTGGCGTGCCGCGTGACGTCCTCCAGTTCGTGCCCACTCGAGATGACGATACGGGGCGACGCCTGGTCACCCACGACGGTGTCGACGCCGTTATCCTCACGGGCTCCTTCGATACCGCTCGGCTCTTTACGTCGTGGAAGCCCGATATCACTCTGCTGGCCGAGACCAGCGGCAAGAACGCCATCGTGATTTCGTCCTACGCGGACATCGACCTGGCGGTCAAGGACCTCGTGCAATCAGCCTTTGGTCACGCGGGCCAGAAGTGCAGCGCCGCGAGCCTGGCCATCGTGGACCAGACGATCTACGAGGATCCGGCCTTCTTTCGCCAGTTGAGCGATGCGGTGCAGAGTCTGGTGGTCGGTCCGAGCTACGACCTAGCCACCACAGTGGGACCCATCATCCGTGGCGCAGAGCCGATGCTGACGCGCGCCTTAGAGCAACTCGATGCGGGAGAGGCGTGGTTGGTTCGGCCAGAGGCGATTGACGAGAGTCAATTGCAGTGGCGACCGGGCGTCAAGATCGGTGTCACGCCCGGATCGTGGAGTGACCAGCACGAATGGTTCGGACCCGTGTTGGCGGTGATGCCCGCGCCCGATTTTGCTACGGCATTGCGTTGGCAGAATGACGTCCCCTTCGGTTTGACGGCCGGGCTGCAGTCACTCGACGAAGCTGAGTGTCAGCAGTGGATTGACCACGTCGAAGCGGGCAACGTCTATCTGAATCGGGGAGTCACCGGCGCCGTCGTGAACCGGCAGCCCTTCGGCGGTTGGAAACGCAGCAGTGTGGGTCCCACCGCCAAGGCAGGCGGGAGCAACTACGTGAACTGCCTACGTCGTTGGCCCCACGTCACCGATGCGGGCGCGGCGCTCAGCGAACTGATGAAGTGGTGGCAAGAAGTCGGATCCCAATCTCTGGATGAGTCAGGACTTAGCGTGGAAGCAAATGTCCAGCGCTACCGGCACACGCTTGCGCCGATTGTCGTTCGGATCGATGAGAAGTTCGACGCGATCGACGCGCACTTTGTTCGGGGAATTGCGGAAATCACGGGGGCGAAAATTGGCTTCAGCGCGTGTCGCGAGTCGAGGGTCGTGCGCAACGTGACGCGCGAGACCATCGACGAATGTGTGGCGCGCAGCGCGGCCTTTGGCAAGGTGCGCTGGCTGAGTGCCGAACTCGCTCCAGTCGATGCATTGCTCGCCCGCGGCGTATCGACCGACCGTCGACCTTTGGCTCAATCGGGCGCCATTGAAGGTCCCCGGTGGCTCTTGGAACAAAGTGTCGCGATGTCCTGGCATCGCTACGGCAATGTCCACGCCGGACCGAAGCCTCGAGCTCGAGGCCTCGGCGACGAACAACCCAAGTAGGTGCCCATGGGAATAGTTGACAAGGTACTTAAGGTCAAGAGTTCCTAAAGGGGGAGCGATTGATCAAGACTCCTAGAGTCTGAAAACGTGGCCAGAAGTTTGACTTGACCAACAGTCGTTTCAAAGTGGGGCGACGATTCACGTTCGTTAACTCGTTTGCGACGCGAGTCACGTCCCTCTCCCAGAGGTCAAGGTTTTCGAACCACCCCGCCAGTTCACGTGGTCTTCCCGTGGCGCACACTAACTTCGAGCGTGCGGATCTACGCTCAGTAGTCCGTCACTTGCCCTTCAATTTGCGCCTTCCGTAATGACCTTGAATGGTGGAGCCGTGCTGGTCTTTGATGTGCTGACGCCGTGCTAGTCATGGCGTGGCGGGACGCACGACCCAGCGATCCCCTGGTAACTCAGGGGATCGAGCATTGGCCTCAGTAGGTGAATATTGGGACGAGAATATCCTCACGGACAACCAGCAAACACCGTGCAGTCACTGACACACTGCTGGTTTTGAACACCGGCGGTGACCTGGAAATTTTCCCTCGATTGCCGAACCTTCACGGTGATTATCGTGCTGAGGATCCTTCTGGAGTTGACGCGCACGATTGCTCGGCCAGCGACACAATGACTTGAGTGTGTCTCGATAGTGATCAAGGGCGTCCTACGACGTCCAGATTCGCGGGCCGGACGAAGTGCGGTGGGAACCACCGTTCGCTGACGTTCTCTCACGTTTGATGTCGTGGCTCAACGATTGCCAGGTCCAGGGCTCGCCGAGAGGTCGGGTCAGAATTCGTTGTCGTAGGTTTGACGGAGAGGAATAGGGAGTCGCCTCGGACGCCCTTCTCGTTGCGGGTGGAAAGTCATACGACTGCGATTACAAATAAACTCAGTCTTTGTGGACGAAAGCACGATTCGCGTCGGTCTCCTTGCATACGGGGCAATTGGACGTGAGCACAACCAAGCAGTCCAAAATACAGTTGGACTCGAACTCTTGGCGGTGTGTGACATCAATCCGCAACGGGTCCAAGCAGCATTGCAACTTGCCCCTCAGGCAACCGCTTTTAGCGATGCGCGTGAGATGCTTGATTCAGGCCTTCTTGACCTTGTCGTTATTTCCACTCCACCGAATAGCCACTATCGATGGGCCAAAGAATCACTGCTACGAGGCATACACGTTGTTCTAGAAAAGCCAATGGCGCTCACCGCTGATCAATGCGATGAACTGATCATGCTTGCGTCACATAGAGAACTCATGCTGGTGGTGTATCAGAACCGCAGATTTGATGATGACTTTGTCACGATGCGCCAAATCATTCGTTCCGGTGAGATTGGTGAGGTCTACCACTTCGACAGTTTTGTGGGCGGGTATTCACGGCCGTGCGATTATTGGCACTCGAATGCCGAGGTATCCGGCGGTGCAATTTTCGACTGGGGAAGCCACTTCATTGATCAGATTGTGAACATCATCCCAGATGAAGTGGCACATGTCAGTGCTCAGAACCACAAGCGCGTATGGGCTCACGCAACCAATGCCGACCACGCACATGTCACCGTGACATTCGTGTCCGGCAAGCAAGCAACGTTTGTTCATTCCAATCTTGCCGCTGCTCGCAAACCCAAGTTCTATGTGCTGGGTACCGAAGGCGCAATCGTTGGTGATTGGGATCCTGCGGGTGAACCAGCGGTGGCCGACTTACCCGCGATATTGACCGTGCATCACGTTGACGGTACGTCGCGTATTGCGCCATTACATCCGCTAGGACCGAACGAATTCCACCGCTCAGTTGTCGGGTACATTAACAATGGAATTCCTATGGAAGTCAATGCGCTGCAATCTCGCAACGTGGTGGCAATTATGCAAGCTGCTGAGCAATCAGCCTTGCAAAATGCGATGCCCGTGACACCAGCGATCCGCCGGTCGTAGCAAGTGCCGGTCAATTGGGGCTTCCTTGGCGCCGGCTATGTTGCTTCACGTGGGTTAGCGCCCGCCGTTCACACATCGCGTGGAGCAACCCTATACGCCGTCGCCAGCCGCGATGAGCAGCGGTCCGCAACACTTGAACCGGAACGAGTTCATGCATCGTATGACGACCTCGTGGCCGACGAACGTGTTGATGCCGTGTACATAAGTCTGTCGAACAGTCAACATGGTGAGTGGGTGACGAAGTCGCTCGAGGCGGGTAAGCATGTGCTCTGTGAAAAGCCCCTTGGAATGAATTCCATTGAAACGGTGGCCATGTTCAATTCTGCTGCACGCAACGGTCGACTACTTGTTGAAGCGGTGTGGGGCAGATGGCATCCACGTTTTACTCGCATGGTTCACCTTGTCACCAGTGGGGCAATCGGCGACATCGAGCACGTCGAAACAGCTTTCACATTCACCTCTGACATGACAGACAACTATCGGCTCAGTCCATCAATGGGCGGCGGAGCCTTGCTGGATGTCGGCTGTTACCAAGCGCACGCCTGGGTCGCACTCACAAACGGCGCCTCTGATCTCGCGATTACTCAACTTGAACGCACTCTCGGACCAACGGGCATTGACTTGACGACTGATCTCCGAGTGCGCATCAACAACAACATCACTGCGCACTCGGTAAGTTCATTCGCCTTACCAAGCCATCAGCACTTCATGGTTAAAGGGTCTCACGGGCAGATCAGCACGGCATCGGGTGAGGCCTTCACAACATGGAACGAGGCCAGTTCGCTACTCGTCAACAATGTGCTTGAGGAATTCCCCGTCACGAACGCTTTTGTAGAGATGGTGGAAAATGTCAGCGGAGTAATTGACGACGAAGGCGGCTGGATCGTATCCAGTGCCGATTCACTTCGCGTCGCGGAAATTCTCGATGCCATCGCGCGGCACCCGTAACTCAAGCACTCTTGATACGTTGCGTAAGCACGTGTCTGCGCAGTTGAAAGCATTCGTATATACGTGCACCCACTGGAGACCTCCCGCCATCTAGCGAGCCCACGTTATCGATCCTCTTGAACCTTTAACTTCGCTCAATGACGACGGAGTCGTATTTTCTCAAGTCGAATGTTACAGATCATCAAGTGCGATGTCCGTCGTGCGCCGCCCACGTGCTTGAGACGTACGGAATGGTCGACGGTCGTGAGCGGCCAGTCGTGAAATGGTGTGGTGACGTTGCACCGAAGACTGCCGCGTGAGTTTGAAAGCCCAGCAATGTGCTCTTAACTCAAGCCATCGAGCATCGATGCCCCAATGCGATGTTTGACCTGGCAACGAATGGCAAACATCGGGGGATGGGGCTTTCTAGGGGCTTGAATCGCGTCCACGTTGTAAAACGTCGGAGCGAGGGTGGAGCAAACGGATCTACCAGAGTGGGTCAATCTTGTCCAATTCAAAGTGGTGGAAGTTTGGTTTTCTTCTTGGATAGCGCCACGACTTCCGGGCCTGTCGGCATACCTGATGGAATATCCGTTGCCCCAAAATAGCGCGCCGGGTCCTGGTCAAATCGTGTCGCACAGCCAACGCTGCAAAAGTAAACGTCCTGCGACATATAGTCACGATGGTCCGCCGCATTCGGTGGATCGACTTCCATTCCACACACGGGGTCAATGTTGCTCGGTTCGCTCTTCGCGTCGTGGTCCATCGCGTCGTGGTCCATTGAGCCATGGTCCATCGAAGTTCCAGCGGCCGGCTCTTTGGTCGCGTGATCCATGGGGTTAGATTCAAACTTCTCGCGACAATGGTCGGAACAGAAGTAGTAGTTCACGTCGCCACGTTGGGCGTGGGCGGGAGCATCGGCGATTCTCACTTGCATGCCACACACTGGATCAATGGCGTAGCCGACGCCGCCGCCAAAATGGTCACGATTCTTGGCTAGCCACCACACGGTAAGAGCGAGGAGGATGAAGAAGAAGTTAAGGATCGTCGTGTAATTCCACTCAAAATGCGCGGCCGAAACGCTGAACGACCTCCGGCTCGGAATGGCTCCAAGTGCGCTGAATATCTCTTGTGTGGCGAGACCAGCGATAGTCATCACGGCGTAGAAGAGAGCCA
>VFSW01003220.1_pt1 | contig 24493 bp, 31 predicted proteins | sample 5358111 | NCBI WGS metagenome assembly VFSW01 (sample SAMN11554181, study PRJNA540505) | mine drainage metagenome | isolation source: sediment from site ElyBrook_90M | place: USA: Ely Copper Mine, Vershire, VT | collected 2017
GCTTTGAGCGGCTCACAAATTAAAGCCCCCGGCTTTGCCGGGGGATACTTACTGATGGACCCCGGTAGTGGTACATAAATTGCGCGGCGACTTCATTGGCGATGGAGAGTGCCAGCGGGTCGATTGGGCACTGGTATGGCGATCCGATGTCTGTGGAAGAGGCGCGGGCATTGCTCGACCGCGCGCACGTCGCGCTGCAAGCGGCCTACCGGAGTGGCGCCGATGGGTTGATTGTCGCATTCGGCTGATGATCGCGCACCAGTGGTTGGGTACTGCGATCGACTCCGATTACCGGAATCTGGGCATGTCCGCCCGACCGGCTGTGTGGGTGGAGCTGGTCTATGGCCAGCTCCTGATGAGCAAAAAACTGACAGGCGCCATGAACCATTTGGACGCGGGGTTCGAACTCGCCACTGAATGGATGGAAGCCGGCGAGTACTTTCTGCTGAGGGAACGTCACCGGTTGCTGGCATAGCTTCCACTTTCCGATCGACTGACTGCACCACGGGATCTGCACATGCTGTTCACCGAGGCGAGAGTGATTGATCGACTTAAGATCGACACGCTCGGCGTAGAGTTCTAACGTTCGACGCATCGGATAGGAATAAGAAAAAGTCGTCGCGAGGCATGTGTCCTGTAACGCCAGCGATTTCACGTAACACAGATATCGGCCTAATGGGGTTCGGGTAATGAAGGTGATATTGATTATTTCATGTGCCCCTGCTGTGCGACCGAAGGTAAACGGATGTCGTTTGATCGGGAGCGGCTTGGTTATGGGATTGTATATGATTCGAATCAGTGATCGTGCGCGCCGCGCCGCCGGCGTTTCCGCCTCACACGGTACGTGCCAACCGGCAGTGGCAACCAAATGCGGATGGTATGCGAGTTGTGATGATGGAAGCGGCGGCTGACATGGCATCGCGCATCTCTGTGGTGGTGCCGACCATGAACGAGGCAACCGATATCCTCACGGTACTGTCTGCTCTCACGGGCCTGCGTCTACGTGGGCACGAGATTGTCGTGGTCGACGGCGGTAGTGTCGATGGCACGCCATCACTGGCCGCGCCGCTCGCTGACCGGGTGATTGCCTCGGCTGCGGGACGTGCGTCGCAGATGAACGCCGGCGCCGCCGCGGCTCGTGGCGACGTGTTATGGTTCTTGCACGCGGATACCGTGCCCGCGGCCGATGCCGACCGCACACTCCTCGCTGCCCTCGCAAAGCCGGGGTGCGACTGGGGCCGCTTCAACGTACGCCTTTCGGGCTGTGCGCGGATGTTGCGCATCGTCGAGACGCTGATGAACCTACGCTCGTGCCTCACTGGCATCGCCACCGGCGATCAGGGTATCTTTGTTCGGCGGGCGCTGTTCGAAACCGTGGGCGGTTTCCCTGAACTGCCACTGATGGAGGACATTGCCTTGAGCCGCCAGCTCAAGTGTCACGGCCGGCCGGCATGCGTGCGCACCAAGCTCATTGTCTCCAGTCGCCGCTGGGAACAGAACGGTACTCTCCGGACCATCGCGCTGATGTGGTGGTTACGGTTGGCCTATTACTGCGGTTTTGACCCGCAGCGGCTTGCGACCTGGTATTGCTCGTGACGGGCACAGGCGAGGTCGCCGCTCGCGGGTCGATGGGCTATCCGGAGGCGCGTCTCCTGGTATTCGCGAAGGCACCCGTGCCGGGTGAGGTGAAAACGCGCCTGATCCCGGCGTTGGGTGCGCAAGGTGCGGCCGCGCTGCATGCGCGGCTCACACGGCATACGGTGGTGATGGCGCTTGCGGCCAACATTGCACCAGTCGAGCTCTGGTGCAGCCCCGACGATCAGCACCCATTTTTTCGCGAGTTGCCGGTGCCGCGCAGGATCCAGTGCGGCACCGATCTCGGCGAACGCATGGGGAACGCTTTGTGCACGGTGCTCACGCAAGCCCATTGCGCTATTTTGATTGGCACCGATTGCCCAGCTCTGACTGGCAACTATCTTCGCGAGGCAGTCGAGCGCTTGGCGCAGGGAGAGGATGCGGTACTGGGGCCGGCCGAGGACGGCGGTTACGTCCTCATCGGGCTCAGGCGCTGCGATGCGCGCCTGTTCGAAGGCATCGCCTGGGGAACGGCGGGGGTGCTAGCAGCGACGCGCGCACGGCTGGCCAAATGTGGATTCCGTTGGCACGAACTTTCAACCCTGTGGGATGTCGATCGCATCAAGGATCTTGTCAAGCTGCCGCTTTTCTAATGCGAACCGGCGCTGTCCGCACACAGGAAGTGCGCTTGGTAGGTGCGATAGTGCACACACTTTCTCCTGTGGGGTGAGTTGGGTTTTATGGCAGTTCATCCTCAATGGCTGATCTGCCGCAGCAATATGAGTGGGATGCGCGCCTGATTTCGCCATTCCTACCACGCCCGCACTCACCGCCTCATCCAGGTGTTATAGCGTTCTACCCACTTGAGCAAGCCTTTGGGCACATGCGCCTTCTTCCAGACACCAGCTGCGTACTTGTTGGCCTCTGCCAGCGTCGGATAGATGTGGATGGTGCCGAGAATCTTGCTGAGGCCGATGTCTTGTCGCATGGCTATCACGAATTCGGCGATCACCTCGCCTGCGCTTTCGCCCACAATAGTCACCCCGAGTATCCGGTCCTTGCCGGGAACGGTCAATACTTTGACTAGGCCGCGAGCCTCGCCATCGACGATAGCGCGATCCAAGCCTTCAAGCTGGAAGACACTGAGCTCGTATGGAATAGCCTTCTCCCTTGCCTCGGTCTCGTTCAATCCGACCCTCGCCACCTCGGGATCAGTGAATGTTGCCCAAGGCATCACCGAATAGTCCGCCTTGAATTTTCTGAAGCGTCCGAACAGGGCATTCACGGCAGCGTACCAAGCTTGGTGTGCGGCGGCATGGGTAAATTGGTATGGTCCGGCAACATCGCCGCAGGCATAAATATTCGGGTAGATCGTCTGCAGGTAACCGTTCAGACTCATCCTCTATTGGACAATGCTCTTGACAGCGCTTGCCGCTCGCCGCTAGAGTGCTACCGTAGTTAAACGATAACGTTAGGCTCCCGAAGATCTCCACCTGAGGGATGAAATGGGAAGCCGGTACGTCCTGTATGCATATAGGACAATTCCGGCGCTGCCCCCCGCAACGGTATACGAGTCAAGGGTCTGCAACACGCCACTGTGCGATCGCATGGGAAGGCGCAGATTCGGGGATATCCCCCGCTCGTGAGTCCGGAGACCGGCCTGACGTCATTACCATGGGTATCGCGGAGGGCGATGCTGCGGCACTTGGACGCTTGAGTCCTGTCCGTCTGTTCCTCCGTCTGCCTGATTGTCACCAGTCAATGTGCGGGTGCGCGCGGAGAATAATCAATGCAGAAACGCTCCATGCCGTCGGTGGTATTGCCACTGCTCGTCTCAACTTTTGTATATGCGACCGACGACACCGTCGCACCCGTCATCGTAACCGCGACCCGAACCGCGCAGACTGCCGACGAGACTCTCTCTGCGGTCACCGTCATTACGCGCCAGGACATCGAGCAGCAGCAGACACAGTCCGTGGAGGATGTGTTGCGCGATGGACTGCTCACCGCGTTACACGCCACCCGCTCCACACGACGCATCGACACTGGCCTTTCTGGACATTGATCCTATGTGCCACGAGGGACACGGATGATGGATGACGCGGCCCGTGACGCGCGCCATCAGGCGCGCATGCAACGCAAGAAGGCTGTCATCGATGCTCAGATCGCCCGTGCCGATCAGGATCGTGGCGTGCTCCTTGTCCACACCGGCAACGGTAAGGGCAAGAGTTCGGCGGCGTTCGGCATGGTGGCCCGCGCGCTGGGTCACGGCATGCGTGTCGGTGTGGTGCAATTCATCAAGGGGCAATTCTCCACCGGAGAAGAAGCGTTTTTCCGTCGCTTTCCGGAAGTGGACTACCACGTCATGGGCGAAGGCTTCACCTGGGAGACCCAGGATCGTGACCGCGATGTGAACGCGGCGTGCGCCGCGTGGGACGTGGCGCTTGGAATGTTGCGTGATCCGGACTGCCCTCTTGTGGTGTTGGATGAATTGAACATCGTCCTGAAGTACCGCTATTTGCCTTTGGATGAAGTCATCGTAGCACTACGCAGTCGACCGCCCATGCAACACGTCGTTGTCACCGGCCGCGCCGCACCGCCCGAACTGATCGCGATCGCCGACACCGTCACCGACATGAGTGAGGTCAAGCACGCGTTCAAGGCCGGCGTGCGCGCGCAGAAAGGCATCGAGTTGTGAGCCCGCACCGTTTCAGCGACGCGGAACGCGATGCGGTCTATCGCGTTATCGCCGAACGACGCGACATGCGCCATTTCCTGCCTGACCCTGTCGCGCCTGAAGTGTTAGACCGCCTGCTCGCGGCCGCCCATCTCGCTCCGAGTGTCGGTTTCATGCAGCCGTGGCGCTTTATCCGTATCACCGATGCGCCATTGCGGCAACGGATTCATGCGCTGGTCAAAGACGAATGTGAACGTACTGCACAGGCATTAGGCGAACGCGAGACCGCCTTCCGGCAGCTCAAAGTGGAAGGCGTGCTGGAATGCGGCGAGTTGCTGGTGGTCGCGCTCATGGATCGACGTGAACCTTACATACTCGGCCGCCGCACCCTGCCGCAGATGGATCTTGCCTCGGCGGCCTGCGCCATCCAGAACCTGTGGCTGGCAGCGCGCGCCGAGGGACTCGGCATGGGCTGGGTCTCGCTGTTCGAGCCCGACGCCCTTGCCCGCCTGCTGCACATGCCCGCCGACGCGCGGCCCATCGCCATACTCTGCCTGGGCCATGTGGCGGCGTTCTATACACGCCCGATGCTGGAACAAAGCGGCTGGGACCAACGCCGATCAACAGCGGAGTGGTTGTTCGAGAACCGATGGCCTGACATGCCACCCGCCGAAAATGAGCACGCATGACAAACACGAATACTCGTAGCTGTCCCGCGCTCTTCATCGGCGCACCCGCCTCTGGCCAGGGCAAGACCACCGTCACCGCCGCGCTGGCGCGTTATCACCGCGAACAAGGCCGCACGGTGCGGGTGTTCAAGACCGGTCCCGATTTTCTTGACCCCATGATTCTGGAGCGGGCCTCGGGACAAGCTGTCTATCAACTGGATCTGTGGATGGGTGGCGAAGCCCATTGCCGTGCATTGCTCTATGAGGCCGCAGGTGCAGCCGACCTGATCCTCATCGAAGGCGTGATGGGCCTGTTCGACGGCAAGCCTTCGAGCGCCGATTTGGCCGCGCTGTTCGGCATCCCGGTGCTCGCGGTCATTGATGCCTCGGCGATGGCACAGACCTTCGGTGCCATCGTCCATGGTCTGGCGCACTATCGCGCGGGACTTGCTTTCGCGGGGGTGGTCGCCAACCGTGTGGGCAGTGCCGGTCATGCCGACATGCTCGCCGAAAGCATGTCACCGGACACCCACTGGTGCGGCGCGTTGTCGCGCGACCCGGCATTGAGTCTCCCTGATCGTCACCTGGGCTTGGTGCAGGCGGCGGAGATCGCGGATCTAGAGACGCGCCTCACACGCGCCGCCGCCGCGCTGGGAAACACCGCACTCACGGTGCTGCCAGCGCCGGTGCATTTCAAAGCGGCAACACATGAAACGCCACCACGCCTGCTTTCCGGTGTGCGCATCGCCGTCGCCCGCGATGCGGCGTTCGCCTTCCTGTACCGTGCCAATCTGGATTTATTGCGCGCAATGGGCGCGGAACTGTGCTTCTTCTCGCCATTGACCGACACCGTACTGCCGCAAACCGACAGCTTGTATCTGCCGGGCGGCTATCCCGAGTTGCATCTCGATGTGATCGAGAGAAACGAAGCGATGAAGACCGCCATTCGCGCGCACCAGGATGCCGGCAAACCGATCGTCGCCGAGTGCGGCGGGATGCTCTATTTATTGGAATCGCTGACCGATGTCAGTGGGCGGCGTGCATCCATGGCCGGTGTGTTGCCCGGTCATGCCGTGATGCGGGACCGCCTCGCTCATCTGGGCATGCATGCGGCACCGCTCGCGGAAGGCGAGTTGCGCGGCCACAGTTTCCATTACTCGGAAATGGAAACGCCGTTGACACCGGTCGCCGTGACACTGCCGTCGCGCTCGCGGGCGCGCGCCGAGCCGGTATTTTGTGTCGGACGACTGCATGCCTCGTACCTGCACCTGTACCTGCCGTCCAATCCGCAGGCCGGCGCCAGTCTGTTTACACCGTGACCCATTTCACCCACGCTCAACAACTTCAACCCTAAGGAGACCATTATGCCTATCAACCTCGAACACATCGGCGAACAGCAAATAATTTCATCCACCCAGATTGTCAGCGCGGCTCACGGTCTGGATGAGGCCATCCATCAGACGGGCATCTGGGCAAGTCGCGCGCTGTGGCTGGGCTGGATCCCGCTGGTACTGTTTTTAGTGTTCTTCACATCCATGCCGGCCATCCATAACGGTATGCACGGTCTGCGACATGCCTCTACGTTGGTGCAATGTCATTGAAGCGTCTTTGACCATGCGCGGACTCAAAGCCTTGCTGCCAATCGTGCTGGCCGCCGCCGTGGTTGGGACGGCGTGGCTGGCAGTGCGTTACCTAGTGGTCTATGAAACACCGGGTATGCACTGGGCGCCCGCCAGCCCCATTGCCGGCGAGCTGGCGCGATTCCAGATTGATCTCGGGCAACCCGGAATCTATGCGGTGAGCGTAGCCAAGCTCGCGTCGAAATTTCCGCTGTTGTTCGTGGAATATAAATCACCCGGCCCGCTGCTGGACACCCGCCTGGAATTGCCCGACGGCAAGTTGCGGCTCAAGATGCGCTTTGCCGACGAAGGGCAATACCGCATCGAGGTACGCAACGCGGCTGGCGGCGCTGACGCGTCACTGGTGTTCGAGCAACGCTTCACGGTGCGGACACCGCTCACGAAATACGCGGTGGATGGCGTGTTTGTCGCGCTGTTGCTCGCCGCCGGCTATTTCAGCGGACGACAATTACGGCAACTCGCGGCACCGGCCGCCGTGGTCCTGCTGCTCGTATTAGGCGCACGGGTTACACCAAGCTACGCCCATGACATGGAGCTCGCGCACGTTACCGAAGCCGCGGGCAACGATCAGGGTCTAGCGCTGCGATTGATGAACCGCGATCATCCGGGTATGGCCAATACCATGCCGCTGCTGTGGGATCTGCAAGTCCAACAGGCGCATGTCGCCTTGACGCATGTGGCGTTCGATCTGGAGGTGATTCATGCTGAATCCGGGCAACCGACCTTGGCGCTCGCCGGCGTCATGCCAGGTGACAGGCTGATGCTGCGCTATGCGCCGCCGGATGGCGCGGATTATCAGATAGAGGCGCGGGTGACCGCCGCGACCGGTGGTGTTGCCTTGCCGATGTATGTCTCAGCCCGCGTATCCGCCGAAGCAAAATCGCCTAGCGCCACGCGCCATCTATTGTCCTTCGCGGTGTTGATGTTCCCGGCACTGCTGGGCATGGCCTGGGGCTACTGGAAGACATCGGTACAACCACCCGCGAGGCTTACGTGACAACAGACAGTGCCTCTCCGAATAAAACCGGCACAGTCTGGTTTGTCGGCGCCGGACCGGGCGACCCTGATCTGATCACGGTCAAGGGCCGTGATCTGATCGCCCGCGCCGGCGCGATTCTCTACGCCGGTTCTCTGGTCTCCGTGGCCGCCCTGCGTTGGGCACCACCGGGTTGCCACAGCGAAGACTCGAAAGATATGGCCTTGGAAGAAATCACCGCGTGGTTGATCAAGGCGGCGGGCGAACATGCCGTCGTGGTGCGCCTGCAAACCGGTGATCCAAGCTTGTACGGCGCACTGATCGAAATGGTTCAGCCGCTGGACGCGGCGGGCGTCGAAGTCGCCGTCGTTCCTGGCGTGTCCTCGGCCATGGCCTCCGCCGCCGTGGCGGTGGAAAGCCTCACTCTGCCGGAAGTCACGCAAACGGTAATCTTGACACGGGTCGAAGGCCGCACGCCCATGCCCGAGGGCGAAGCGCTGCAAGACCTCGCCCGGCATCATTGCACGCTGTGTCTGTTTCTCTCCATCACCTTGCTTGCCAAGGTGCGCAGTGAATTGCTCGCGGCCGGCTGGTGCGACGATGCGCCGGTGCTGGTCGTACACAAAGCAAGCTGGCCAGACCAGGAACGTGTCATCCGCGGCACCCTGGCGGACATCCGCGACAAATGCCGGGGCGAGAAAGTGAACAGTCAGGCCATGATCATCGTCAGCCCGACGCTCGGCGCACGTCATTGGCCGGAACTGAAGAAATCGAAATTGTATGACGCCAGCTTCACCCATCGCTTCCGCAAGGGCGTGAAGACAGCGCAATAACCTTACGGCAGCCTGTTCTGCTCTCCGCACACGAGGAAACGACCATGCAAAAAACCGAACCCAAACAACACCAGCAAACCGTCGCCCCCAGGGCACCGGTGCCGATTATCGCTGTGCGCAAGAGCTGCAACCCTGAAGGGGTCGGTCTCTCTCACTATGTGCTGATGGATCGGAAAAAGGCGAAATGACGGCCGCGGCCCTAACCCCGGTGGACATCGGTCACGCCCGCTACATGGCGCTGATCGACCCCGGCACCGCCTTCTGGGCACTGGTGGACAAGACGCGCGTCACCGATATCCTGGCCGGCGGGCCGCTGCTCGATGCCTACCGCGAGAAAGCGGGCGACTTCAGCCGCGAGCTGCACGCGTTGCGCTTCGAACTGAATCCGTCGGCCGTCTACGTGAACCCCACCGAACGCTGCAACCTCAACTGCACCTATTGCTACCTGCCCGGCGAGATGCGTCGCGACGGCAGCCACATGCGGGAAGACAAGTTGCTGGCGGCGCTGGACAAGCTGCGCGGTTACTTCGCAACGGTAATGCCCGAAGGGCGGCGGCCACGCATTATCTTCCACGGCTCCGAACCGCTGATAAACCGGCAGGCAGTCTTCGCCGCCATTGCTACCTTCGGCGATGATTTCGTCTTCGGTATCCAGACCAACGGCACGTTGCTCAACCGGTCGGCGATCGATTTTCTCACCGCCCGCGAAGTCAGCATTGGTCTCTCCCTCGACGGCCCCGAGGCAGCGATTACCGATGCGACCCGTCGGACCTGGGCCGGCCGAAGCGTGCACGCGCGAGTGCTGGCGGCGATGGACGCCCTGCGCGGCTACGACGCCTGGAGTGTGATCACCACCTGCACCACCGAGAACCTCACCCATCTGACGCGGATGGTCGAGCTGTTCCACGCCCGCGAGGTGCCGACCTGCATGCTTAACACCGTCCGCTGCACCCTGCCCGGTGCCCGCGGTGTGAAACCGGCTGACGCTGATATGGCGCGCGCCTTCATCGCCGCGCTTGACCGCAGCCACGCGCTGTACCGGGAAACCGGGCGCAAGCTGGTCGTAGCTGACTTCGCGAACATCCTTCTGGCCATCCTCGCGCCATCGGCACGACGGCTGATGTGCGACATTTCACCCTGTGGCGGTGGCCGTGCCTTCTTCGCCCTCGCCGCCGACGGCGATCTCTATCCGTGCAGCGAGTTTATCGGCCTGCCGCGATTCAGTGGCGGTAACCTGTTCGAGTCGGACGTGGAGACAATGCTCCATTCCGGGGGCTTCCGCCTCGTCACAGGCCGCGACGTGGACACCTTCTCGCCCTGTCGTGACTGCGCCATCCGCCACTTCTGCGGCTCACCCTGTCCGGCGGAAGCGCACGAGATGAATGGCGGTATGGACCGCACAGGCGCTTTCTGCGGCTTCTACAAGGAACAAGTGCGCTACGCCTTCCGTTTGATCGCCGACGGTATCGCCGACGATTACCTGTGGAACAACTGGGACGATGGAACGGAGACGGTTTTCAATCATGCGCTCCACTGACGGACACTGCCTGGACGCGCGTCCTGCACAGCGGGGAGGGGACATTATGAACGAAACGATCTTACTCGTAGGTCACGGATCGCGCGACGCCAACGGCAATCGCGAGATCGAGCAATTCGCGCAGTTATGGAGGGAACGCCAGGTGGCGTGGCGCATCGAACTCTGTTTCATCGAGTTCGCCGAGGTGCTGCTGGACGCGGGGCTCGACCGCGCGGCGGCCAATGCCAGACATGTCGTGGTCGTGCCGCTTATTCTGAATGCCGCCGGGCACGTCAAGATGGAAATACCGGCGCACATCGCCGCGGCGCGGCAACGGCATCCGGCCACCGAGTTCGTCTATGCCCGGCATTTGGGCGCGGGCGAATCCATGCTGGAAATACTCAAGCGCCGCTTGCGCGAGGTGATGCTGACGCTGGATATGCCGGACCCCAGAACCACCGGTGTAATCATGCTGGGGCGCGGTTCCTCCGATCGGGTGGCCAACGGCGAGATGGCCAAGCTGGCGCGCTGGCTGTTCGAGGAATGTGATCACGAACTGGTCGAGGTGGCCTACACCGGCATCACCCACCCGCGATTGGAGACCGTCGTGCAACGTCAGGTCAAGCTCGGCATGACGCAAATCGTGGTGCTGCCCTATTACCTGTTCACCGGCACGCTCATCGAACGCATCCAGCGGCAAGTGACGCGCCTGCGAGGCCAGTACCCGCGCGTGAGTTTAGGTCTCGGTCAACATTTCGGTTTCGAAGCGGAGATCTTTCAATTATTGGACGAGCGTGTCGGCGCGGCGCGCGGTGACCGCGCAGGCAACATGATGGAGTGCGACGGCTGCAAATACCGCGCGCTTGCGGAACACCACGAACATCATCACGAACACGGTGTCGGCGCATGACAACCAACAGCATCACCGAGCAACTCACCGCCGCCGGGCGGGAGATCGAGCACAACTCGTTCGCCATCGTGGATCGCGAGGCCGGCGCGCACGCCTACCCGGCGGCGCAGTGGCAGATCGTGCGACGCATGATTCACGCCACCGCGGACTTCGAGTTCAACGGACTCACGCGCTTTCATCCCGCTGCCATCACGGCAGGACTGAACGCCATCGCCACGGGCGCTCCACTCGTCGCCGATGTCGAGATGATCTGCGTCGGTCTGTCCCGGCCGCGCCTGGATCACTTCGGTGTCGTCACCTATCACTTCATTGCCGACGACGACGTCATTGCCAGGGCGCGCGCCGAAAACAGCACGCGCGCCGTGCAGGCCATGCGAAAAGCGCGCGCGCGCGGACTCCTGGACGGTGGCATCGTCGCCGTCGGCAACGCGCCGACCGCGCTGCTGGAAGTGGTGCGCCTGATCCAGGAAGAGCACATCAAACCCGCCGTTGTAATCGGCATGCCAGTTGGTTTCGTCGCCGCGACGGAATCGAAAGCGGCGCTGAGCGCGTTGGCGGACATTCCGTGGATTATCACCGAAGGCCGCAAGGGCGGCTCCACCCTGGTGGTGGCGGTGATCCATGCATTGCTGGCTTTGGCCGAGGCGCGCCAACAGGCGGATTGAATAGGCATGATGGAACGCAAACCCAAAGGCACCCGCAAAGGCTTCACCACCGGAGCCTGTTCCGCGGCGGCGGCGCGGGCGGCGACGCTGGGCCTGATCAACGGCGTCGTGCCGCCGGAGGTCGAATGTCTGCTACCCAACGGTCAGCAGGTGCGCTTTGTGGTGACGGACGGTTTTTGTGACACCGACCATGCGCACGCCGTGGTCATCAAGGATGCCGGCGACGACCCCGATTGCACGGATAAAGCGCCGCTGACCGCCGACGTGCGTCTGTTACCGGAATCATCCGGCGAGGTGATTCTACGCGGCGGCGCCGGCGTGGGCCTGATCACCATGGCGGGTCTCGGTCTGGAAGTCGGTGGCCCCGCCATCAATCCGGTGCCGCGCCGCAACATCGAAGAAAACGTGCGCGCCGTGGCCGGACCGCTGTTGGCGATGCACAGTCTGGAAGTGACCATCTCCGTGCCTGGCGGTGAAGCGATGTCGAAGAAGACTCTGAACTCACGTCTCGGCATTATCGGCGGCATTTCCATCCTCGGCACCAGCGGCATCGTCCACCCGTACTCCACCGCGGCGTTCCGCGCCAGCGTCATTCAAGGTATCGAGGTGGCGGCCAATCAGGGTCGCGACACCGTGGTGCTCACCACCGGCGGACGCACGGAGAAGTTCACCATGCGCGAGCTGCCGCATCTGGCGCAGGCGTGTTTTGTGCAGATGGGCGATTTTCTCAAGTACGCGCTGGACACCGTCGTCAGTACCGGCATCCGCCACGTCATCATCGGCGGCATGGTGGGCAAGCTTACCAAGATCGCGCAGGGTGAAACCATCACCCATGCCGGGCGCAATCCCGTGAACACCGATTTACTGGCGGAGATCGCCGCCGGCATCGGTGCGCCAGCGGATGTCTGCGACGCGGTGCGCAACGCCGAAACCGCGCGCTACGCGAGCGAGCGGATGGAAACACTCGGTCTTATCACCGCCTTTCACACGGCCTTGGCCCAGCGTGTCGTCGCGACGATCAAAGGGCGTTATCCGCACCAATTTTCGTTACGGGTATTGGTCTGCGACTTCGAGAGCAACAAGATCGCCGAGGCGTCAGACCATGACTGAGCGCTGCCACATCATCGGCGTGCTGGACAGCGGCACCGACGGCCTGACAGCGACAGCACTGGCGCGACTGCGCGCCGCCGATCTTGTAATCGGTGGCGCGCGGACGCTGACATTGTTCGCCGATACGATTGCATCCCATGCCGCGCAGCGCGATCTCACCGGTTGTCTGAGCGATGTCCCGACGTGGGTCAAAGCGGCGCAGGCGGCGGGGCAGCGCAGCGTGGTGCTCGCCACCGGCGATCCCCTCTGTCATGGCATCGGAAAATATCTGCTCGGAAAACTCGGCGTCGATGCCTGCGAGGTGCTGCCGAACGTCTCCACCGTGCAACTCGCCTGCGCGCGCATCGGCTTGCCCTGGGCGGAGGCGCGCCTCTGTTCGGTCCATCACCAGGACGCCGGCGAATGGTCGCCCGGTGCCGGACCGGAGCACGGCCTGTACGCGCTGCTGCAAGCAGTTCAACAACACGATCTGTTGATCGTGTTCACCAGCCCCGACAACACCCCGGACCGGATCGCCCGCATGCTGGTCAACGACGGCCTGGCCGATGACTTCGAGATGATCGTGGCTGAATGTCTGCAACAAGCGACGGAACAAATCGTCGGACCCCTGAGCACGACGGCGGCCGCCGCGCGGCGCTTCGCTGATCCGAACATCACGGTCCTGCGGCGTACGATACCGCGTCGGCGTGCGGTGTTGTTCGGATTGCCGGACGACGCTTTCCAGCAACGCAAGCCCGACAAGGGGCTGATCACCAAACGCGAGGTGCGCGCCGTTTCACTCGCGCGTCTGCAACTGCGTCTGAACAGCATCGTCTGGGACATCGGCGCCGGTTCGGGCGCGGTCGGACTTGAAATGGCGCGCCTGTGCCCCGAGGGCCATGTCTACGCCATTGAAAAGAACACCGACGATGTCGCCATCGCCAAACAAAACCGTCAAAACCTTCACATCACTAATTACTCGCTACGCCATGACAAGGCGCCCGCGGGCCTCGACGTTTGGCCGGATCCGGACGCCGTATTCATCGGCGGTTCCGGCGGCGAGTTGGGCGAACTGATCCAGCTGTGTTTGCAACGACTCAGAGAGCGCGGCTGGCTGGTGATGAACTTCGCTACACTGGAAAATCTGGCGACCGCAGTGGAGGCGTTAAAAGCCAGTGGCGCGGCCTGGGATGTCACGCAACTACAGGCCGCGCGCAGCCGGCCTATTCTGGACATGCACCGCCTGGCGGCGGAGAACCCGGTCTGGGTCATCGCGGCACAACGAGGACAGTCATGAGCAATAATCGTATGGGCAAACTGATCGGCGTATCCATGGGTCCGGGCGATCCCGGATTGATCACGCGCCGTGCCTGGGAAGTGCTGCATCAGGATTTGCATTGGGCCTATCCGGTGCGTAGAAAGGGCGCCGACAGTTATGCGCTCGACATCGCCGTGCGCGCCGGCTTGGCGCCGCCCGCGCACACGCCACTGGTGTTTCCCATGACCCACGACACAGCGATACTCGCCAAATACTGGTTGCGAGCGGCCGAGACCGTGCTGGAAATTCTGCGCACCGGTCAGGATCTGGCGTTCCTGGTCGAAGGCGACGCCTCGACCTACTCCACATTCAACCACCTCGCGCGCAGCGTGGCGGCATTGGAAGAAACCGCCGTGGTGGAAATCATCGCCGGCGTCACGTCGTTTCAGGCGGCCGCCGCGTGCGTGGGCATGCCGATCGCGGACGCGGATGAAACAGTGGCAATCATCCCGGCTGCTTATGGTGTGGCGATGGTGGAGCGGCTGCTTGCCGATTTCGACACCTTGGTTCTGCTCAAGGTCAAGCCGCTGCTCGATGAACTCATCGACCTGCTGCAACAGCACGGCTTGCTCGCGCACAGCCGCTTCATCGAGAAGGTCGGCACACCGCAAGAACGCGTCATCCATGACGTGGCCGTCTTGCGCGGTGAAAAAGTCAATTATCTCTCGCTGCTGCTAGTGAGAAATACTGAACGCGCGCGCGGTGCGCTGGTGCGCGGCTGCCGCAAGCAGGCATCGACCGAAGCAGAAACCGCATGACGACGACGGCCCCTCGCGTGGCGCTGGTCGCTATCACCCGGCACGGCACTGATCTGGCCGCGCGTGTCGCGCCCCAACTCCCGGATGCCACGGTGATCGTGGCGGAAAAATTCGCCGAGCGCCTGCCACCACTCTCGAATCCGGTCGCGTCTTATTCCGGCGCGCTCAGCACACAGATTGGCGCACTGTTTGCGACCTACGATCAAATCGTGTTCTTTATCTCACTCGGCGCCGTGGTGCGGCTGATCGCGCCGCATTTGAAATCCAAGGATGCAGACCCCGGCGTGCTGGTGGTGGACGACACGGCACAGTTCGTCATCCCGGTGCTCTCCGGTCACATCGGCGGCGCCAACGCCTACGCCGAACAACTCGCTACACTGCTCGACGCGGTGGCCGTACTGACCACAGCTTCCGACGTCGGCAAGACCATTCCAGTGGATATCCTGGGACGCGAACTCGGTTGGCGCGTGGAGGCGCCAAAAATCAATATCACGCGCGTCTCCGCGCACGTCGTCAACGGTGAACCTGTCGCCTTCGTGCAGGAGGCCGGCGCGCGGAACTGGTGGACGCGACCGACGCCGCTGCCGGACAACATTCATCGCTTCGAGCGTTTCGAAGCAGTGGACCTGGCACGTTATCGCGCAGTGCTGTGGGTGACGCGCCGCGATATACCGGCCGAACTCTGGCAAACACTGACCGAGCGTCTGGTGGTGTATCGGCCGCCGGAGGGACAGGACTGATGCGCGTTGTTCTCGGCATCGGTTGCGATCGCGGCACTCTGCAGGAAACGTTGGAGGCCGCTGTCGCGCAGGCGCTCGCACAGGCGGGAATAAACCACAGCGCCGTCGCGTTGCTGGCCAGTATCGACAAGAAAAACGATGAGGTCGCGCTGCTGCAATTGGCGGCACACCATGACTGGCCGCTACGTTTTTTCAGCGCGCAGGTACTGGCGCAAGTGGTCGTGCCCAATCCATCCGAGACGGTGCGCAAATATATGGGCACGCCGGCGGTGGCGGAAGCGGCGGCGCTGCTGGCCGCCGATGCCGGCATAGAAGATTTATTGGTCGAGAAACATAAACACCGTGGTGTCGACGGCAAGAACGCCACGGTTTCCATTGCGAGGATGAGACATGCATAAGGGTAAAATACTATTGGTGGGCATCGGCCCCGGCGCCGAGGAACACATGACTTTTCGTGCCCGGGCGGCGATCGCGGAGGCCGATGTGGTGGTCGGCTATTCCACGTATATCAAGCTCGTCGAAGATTTGCTTGATGGGAAGCTCGTCGTCCGTAAAGGCATGACCGAGGAAATAGATCGGTGTGTCGAAGCCTACGAACAGGCCCGGCAGGGCAAGGTTGTGGCGTTGATTTCCTCGGGTGACGCCGGCATCTACGGCATGGCCGGCCCAACTTACGAGGTGTTGCTGCAATCCGGCTGGACGCCAGGCGACGGAGTGGATGTCGAAGTCGTACCCGGCGCCACGGCGCTGACGGCCTGCGCCGCGCTGGTGGGCGCACCGCTCACGCATGACTTCTGCTCCATATCACTGTCCGATCTACTCACGCCCTGGCCGGTCATCGCCCGACGCTTGGAATCGGCGGCACGCGCGGATTTCGTGGTGGCGCTGTACAACCCCAAGAGCGGGCGGCGCACAGGCCAGATTGTGGAAGCGCAACGCATCCTGCTGCAGTACCGGGCTGCGACAACGCCGGTGGCGTTGGTCAAATCCGCCTATCGTGATCTGCAATCCGTGCAGTTCACCACCCTGGATCGAATGGCCGAACACAAGATCGGCATGTTGACAACCGTGCTGATCGGCAACAGCAGTACCTATCTACGTGAAAACCTGATGATTACACCCCGCGGTTACGCCAACAAATACCAGGACCTGACCGGCGATGCCCTTGCCGGCGAACGCGCCGGACGCTCGCTCAGCATGGGGCTCGATGGCTGGCAAGCCTGTGTGCGCCGTTATATGCGCGACGCCGCGAGTCACTCGCTACGGGACATTGCCCGACATTTCGACGCGCCGATTGGCGCTATTTTGTCTGCCATCGGCGCCGCCGCACCCAACGATTATGCCGGCGAATTCGAGGCCACATCGGTGATCGATGAGCGACTCGGCGACCTGCCGGATGCCCTGCGTGACTGGGGACAACTGCGCGCTGTGGTTCGTAGCGATGCGGGCGCGGTGAGCGAATTGATGGTCAACGGCGCCGACCTGCGGTTGCGCGGCGATTGGCTGAGCATCGCAAACGATCAGTGCCATTTGCATATCGACTGGAACCAGGTCAAATGCGCTTGGCTCATGCGTCGCGCGGATACGCTACGCGGCGTGCAACTTCTCGATCACCGGGATGAGTCTGTCTGTAACCTGCTGCTGCTTCGACGCGACAGCATCTTCGATGTCTCCGCCGAGACGCGATTCAATCAAAGCTGGTTGGCGCTCAGCCAACCACAGCTACGAGAGGCCATAAAATCATGAGTGAGACCGTGTTGGAAAAACCGCAGATGATGAACTATCGCCGCCATCTACTGGTGTGTGTCGGCCCGCGCTGTACGCAGGATGGCGAGGCCCAGACCCTGTTCGACAATCTGGGCGAGAAGTTCAAGGCGGCCGGCATCGACGAGGGTGAATTCCGCGTCAAGCGCACCCGCACCACCTGTTTCGCCACCTGCAAATCCGGCCCCATCATGTGCGTGCAGCCCGACGGCATTTGGTACTACAACGTCACCGAAGCCAACCTGGATCGCATCATCCGTGAACATCTGGTCGGCGGCCAACCTGTGGAAGAGTTGATTTACCATCGGGGTCCCACTTGTGCCACGGCCTGATGAAGCCGATCAACCGCTCCGGCGCGCGATGTTGCACGTATGAGAGCGGTACTGATCGTCCTCGCGGCGCTCACGCTCGACGCGCTGCTCGGCGAGCCGCGGCGCTTGCATCCGCTGGCCGGCTTCGGACGCTGGGCGCTCGCCGTTGAACGGCGTTGCCATGGTGACGCGGTCTGGCGCGGTGTGTTCGCGGTGTTGATCGTGCTCATACCGTTCACGCTGCTTGCCGCGCTGACACGCTACGTGCCATTCGGTGTTCTGCTCGATACACTGCTGCTGTATCTCGCCATCGGCTGGCGCAGTCTGGGCGAACACGCCGCCCGTGTGCGCGATTCCTTGCGCGCCGGCGATCTCGTTATGGCGCGTACGCGCGTCGGTCTGATGGTGAGTCGCGATACCGCATCGATGCAGGCCGGTGACATCGCCAAGGCCACGGTGGAGTCGGTGTTGGAGAACGGCAACGATGCAATTTTTGGCGCGATCTTCTGGTTCATGGTGGCGGGTGCACCCGGTGCGGTGGCGTATCGACTCGCCAACACGCTCGATGCGTTGTGGGGCTATCGCAACGCACGCTACCGGCGCTTCGGTTGGGCGGCGGCGCGTCTCGATGATGTTCTCAATTATATTCCGGCACGACTCACGGCCCTGAGCTATGCACTGGTCGGACGCACGCGCGCCGCCTGGCGTTGCTGGCGCACGCAAGGCGCGCAGTGGAAAAGTCCGAACGCCGGACCGGTGATGGCCGCCGGCGCGGGCAGTCTCGGTGTGCTGCTCGGAGGCGCGGCGAGTTATCACGGCGCGATGCAGGAACGTCCGCCACTCGGGGAAGGCGGCGTATCGAACGCCGACACGATCGACGCGGCCGTGCAATTGATCCGCAACAGCGTGGCTGTCTGGCTGATCACACTGTCGGGAGGCGCGCTCCTTGTCGATGCATTCCTGTCACGCTGATAACGAAGCGTTGTTGCCGCATGGCGGTCACCTGCACGCGGCCGCGACATGCTATGGCATCACGCTCGCCGACTGGCTCGATCTGTCCACCGGCATCAATCCGGATGGGTGGCCGGTGCCGGCCGTGCCACCATCGGCGTGGGCGCGGCTGCCAGAAGACGACGACGCGTTGGAGACAGCGGCGCGTGATTATTACGGCGCGGCGTGCGTGTTGCCTGTCGCGGGTTCACAGGCGGCGATCCAGGCGTTGCCATGCTTGCGCGCGCCCTGCCGGGTCGGCGTGCTGCATCCCGGCTACGCTGAACATGCACACGCCTGGCGCGGCGCAGGACACAACGTGCGTCGCGTGCAGGTTGAAGAGGTGAATGATGTCGTAGCGCAGGTGGACGTATTAGTGCTCATTCATCCCAATAACCCCACCGGGGTATGCTTTGCGCGGGACCAGTTACTCGACTGGCACGCGCAACTGGCCACGCGCGGCGGCTGGTTGATCGTCGATGAAGCGTTCATGGATGTCACGCCGCAACACAGTCTCGCGCCGTTCTGCCCGCGTCCGGGATTGATCGTGCTGCGCTCGCTCGGCAAGTTCTTCGGGCTCGCCGGCGCGCGGGTGGGATTCGCCTTCACGGACGCTCCGTTGCGTGCGCAATTGCAGGTATTGCTCGGACCGTGGGCTGTCGCCGCGCCCTCGCGCTGGGTCGCGACGCAAGCGTTACAAGATCGAACCTGGCAGGAAACAACACGACAGCAACTCCTTGCCGGCAGCCAGCGACTGGCATTGCTGCTGACGCGGCACGGGCTTGCACCGCACGGTGGTTGCGCGCTATTTCAATGGGTACACACGGAACAAGCGGCGACACACCATGAGCGTCTGGCACGATACGGTATCCTCACCCGCCTGTTCGATCAACCGGCGAGTTTGCGCTTCGGGTTGCCGGGCAACGAAAGTGACTGGCGGCGCCTCGATATCGCACTGGCTGATGTCTGCCGTACCGAACCCGACCGAGTCGCTCGATGAGCGCGCGCGTCCTGATGATTCAAGGCACCACCTCCGATGCGGGCAAGAGCACGCTAGTCACTGCGCTGTGCCGCGTGCTGTACCGGCGCGGGGTACGCGTCGCGCCCTTCAAACCGCAGAACATGGCGCTCAACAGCGCTGTCACCGAGGAGGGCGGTGAGATTGGGCGTGCCCAGGCGGTGCAGGCACAGGCGGCGTGCCTCGCGCCACACACCGACATGAATCCGGTGCTGCTCAAACCGAATTCCGACACCGGCGCGCAAGTGATCATTCATGGGCACGCGATCGGCAACATGAATGCGGTTGCTTATCACCACTACAAGCAACACGCCCGGCGCGCGGTACTCGAATCGCATGCGCGACTGGCGGCCACATATGAGGCCGTGATCGTCGAAGGCGCGGGCTCGCCCGCCGAGATCAATCTGCGCGCGAACGACATCGCCAACATGGGATACGCCGAAACGGTGGACTGTCCGGTGATTCTCGTCGCCGACATCGAACGCGGGGGTGTGTTCGCGCATATCGTCGGCACGCTGGAATTGCTGAGTGAATCGGAACAAGCGCGCGTGACGGGGTTTGTCATCAACCGCTTTCGCGGCGATCTCGCGCTCCTGCAGCCCGGTCTCGATTGGCTTGAAACCCACACTGGCAAGCCAGTGTTCGGTGTACTGCCTTATTTGATGAGGCTGCATATCGAGGCGGAAGATGCTTTGCCGCGCGACTTCACCCCGTTCCCACTCGCGGAGGGCGAGCGATTGCGCGTCGTTGTGCCCGCACTACCGCGCATCAGCAATCACACCGACTTCGATCCACTGCGTCTGCATCCGCAGGTGGATTTCCGATTTGTCGGTCCGCACGAAGCGATCCCGCCAGCCGACCTAATCATTCTGCCGGGTTCAAAATCGGTCCGCGCCGATCTCGATTGGCTGCGTGCCCAGCACTGGGAAACAGCGATTCACCGTCATCTACGTTATGGTGGCAAGCTCATCGGCATCTGCGGTGGATTCCAAATGTTGGGCCACACCATTCACGATCCACTGGGCATCGAAGGCATCGCCGGACACAGCGGCGGTCTCCAGCTTCTGGCGATGGAAACAAACTTGGAAAGTGAAAAACAATTGCGCAATGTGCGCGGCACGCTCGCACTCGACAACGCGCCGGTCACCGGGTATGAAATTCACGCCGGCGTGACGCGCGGTGCGGCACTGGCATGGCCCAGTGTACATCTCGATACGCATGACGATGGGGCCATCAGTAATGACGGCCAGATCCTCGGCACCTACGTGCATGGATTGTTCGAATCCACGGCCGCCTGCGATGCGCTACTGTCCTGGGCCGGCCTGCGCGCTGCGCAGTCACCGGATTACAACGCGTCGCGCGAGGCATCGATCAACCGGCTTGCCGATGCCGTCGAGATGCACCTCGACCTGCCAAAAATCCTCCGGCTTCTCGGCCTTGCGGTGGATTGATGAAAACCCTGATCCTGGGTGGTGTGCGTTCCGGCAAAAGCCGATTGGCGGAAACACTCGCCAATCAGAGCGGTCTGCCGGTCTGTTATATCGCCACCGCCTCGGCCGGTGATGACGAGATGCATCAGCGCATTGCAGTCCATCGTGCGCGTCGCCCGACGTCATGGACCGTTGTGGAAGAACCGTATGCACTTGCTGAAGTCCTGCATCGTCACGCTGTTGCCGACCATTGCATCATCATTGAATGCCTAACGTTGTGGCTCACCAACTTATTGGTGGTCGGCGATGAGAGACGTTTTACCCATGAACGCGACGCACTCATTGATACGTTACACAAGCTTCCGGGCACGATCATTCTCGTCGGCAATGAAGTCGGGCTCGGCATCATGCCGCTCGGTGAACTCACGCGCCGTTTTTGCGATGAGACCGGACGGCTGCACCAGGAACTCACGCAACACTGCGACCGGGTAATACTCACGGTCGCCGGTCAGCCATTAACCTTGAAAGGAGAACCGTTGTGACAGAAAAGATGGACTGGCTGAATATGCCAGTCGCGACACCGAACGAAGCCGTGCGCCGTGAGGCCAACGCACGCCAACAGAACCTCACCAAACCACCGGGCGCGCTCGGGCAGTTGGAAACACTCGCCATCCGTCTCGCCGCGCTGCAAGGCGTGGTGCTGCCGCGCGTCGATAAAGTGATGATCACCGTGTTTGCGGGTGACCACGGTGTCGCCGCCGAAGGCGTGTCGGCGTTCCCGCAGGCGGTGACCGGCGAGATGGTGCGCAACTTCGCACGCGGCGGAGCCGCCATCAGCGTACTCGCCCGCCAGTTGGGTGCGACCCTCGAAGTCATCAACCTCGGAACGGTCAATCCGCTGGGTCCACTCGATGGCGTGAAGGATAATCACCTCGGCCCCGGCACCGCCAATTTTACCGTCGGACCCGCAATGGACGGAGCTCAGCTTGCGCTCGCTCTGCACGCTGGTCGCCACACCGCCGAACGCGCCAAGCTGGCCGGTACGGATCTGTTCATCGGCGGTGAAATGGGCATCGCCAACACCACGGCGGCGACTGCGCTCGCTTGCGCGCTGCTTGATCTCGCGCCGGAACAACTCGCCGGACCAGGCACTGGGCTCGATGCCAAGGGCGTCGCGCACAAGGTGACTGTTATCGCCCGCGCCCTCGATCTGCACAAGCCTCACATGACCTCACCGCTCGAAGCCCTGCGGCGCGTAGGCGGTTTCGAAATCGCGGCACTCGCGGGCGCGTATATCGCCTGCGCCTACATGGGCCTGCCGGTGTTGGTGGACGGTTTCATCGCGGGTAGCGCGGCGCTTGTCGCGAGCCGGTTGAGCCCGGGCGTCCAAGACTGGTTGTTGTTCTCGCATGCCTCCGCCGAGCCGGGACACCGCTTGATGCTGGCCGCACTCAATGCGCAGCCCTTGCTCGATCTTGGCATGCGTCTTGGCGAAGGCAGCGGTGCTGCTGTTGCCGTGCCGCTGCTGCGGATGGCGTGCGCGCTGCACAACGAGATGGCTACCTTTGCAGAGGCCGGTGTCTCGGAGAAAGAGTGAAGTAGGAGCGTCACGGGACATGACCATCATCGATCTATTGCGCCACGGCGAAGCCGAGGGCGGGGATCGTTTCCGTGGCAGCACGGATGACGCACTGAGCATGCAAGGTTGGGCGCAGATGTGGGCGGCGCTCGGTGCCGATTGTCCCTGGAATAGTATTGTCAGCTCACCGCTGATCCGGTGCGCCGATTTTGCACAGGCAGTGGCGCAACGCCATGGCCTGCCATTGACGCTGGATGATCGCTTGTGCGAAATGCATTTCGGTGCGTGGGAAGGACGCCGCAGTGCGGAGGTGCTGACGACTGATGCAGCGGCACTGACGCAATTCTGGAACGATCCGACCAACCATTCTCCGCCCGATGGCGAAACGTTCACGCACGTTCAACAGCGTGTGCGCGCCGCGTGGGAGGCCATTCTGTCGAACTCAATCGGCGCTCACGTGTTGATCATTGCCCACGGCGGCCCCATCCGCATCATCCTGAGCCACGTGTTGGGCATGCCACCACAAACGTTTTTGCGGCTGGAACTGCCGTTCGCCGCGATTAGTCGGGTACGGGTTGATCAGCACGTCGCCAGTTTGGTCTTTCATGCGGGGCGCCTCTGACATGGGGCGGCCTTTCCTTATCGCCCTGCAATTCCTGACGCGCCTGCCGGTCCGTCTCTCAGGTGACATTACCGAACGTGACACCGGCCGCTCGCTGTTGTGGTATCCACTTGTCGGCTTGATCATCGGGCTGCTGCTGGCCGCATTGAATTGGGCTATCGCCTCGGCTCCCGGCTTGTTGCGGGCCGGTGTGCTACTGGCCGCGTGGGTGCTCATCACCGGGGCGCTGCATCTTGATGGCTTGGCGGACAGTGCCGACGCTTGGCTGGGTGGCTATGGCGACCGCAAACGGACCCTGGCCATCATGAAGGATCCTTACTGCGGGCCAGCGGCGGTAGTCATTCTGGTCGTGGTGCTCATCCTTAAATTCGCCTCATTGACTGTTCTTATCCAACGCAATGATTGGACATCGCTGATAGTCACTCCGCTGCTCGCACGCGCATCCTTGCCGCTGCTCTTCCTGACCACACCCTATGTGCGGCGCGGAGGGGTGGGCGCCGCGCTGGCGGAACACGCGCCGCGCGAGGCCACTATTCTGGCGTTGATCGTGACGGTGGTAGCGATTCTATTGATGACCGGTAAGTCTGGCCTGATTCCATTAACTGTCGCTATGCTCGCGTTTTTGCAGTTACGTGCAGTGATGCTCCAGCGCATCGGTGGAACAACCGGTGATACCGCAGGAGCACTCGTTGAGCTGATTGAAACCGTAGCTCTCGCGAGCGCGCAGATTTGGTGATCCAACATCTCGAGGTGTTGCCAGTGTTGCGTCAGAAGCTGCTAGCCTAGGTCACCGGGCATGGCAACACTTAGTTGTACTGTGTCATAAAACAAGGCAATATCGCAATATCTTCATGTCAGTGAGGAGGTGCGCCATGAGTAGGGAGAGGAATCGCGATTTGAACGCTATACCGAGGTGATGGTTGAAGCGCTGGGGCATGCGGATCGGGTCACGCCGGCCCGCTGGTATCTGCGGGGACTGATGCTGCCGGGACAGCGCAAGAGTGTGGAGCCGATGGCGGCGCGGGTCCATCCGCAGGATGTGCGCTCGGCGCATCAATCGATGCATCACTTGGTCGCCGCCGCCGCCGCGTGGAGCGATACGGCGTTGCTCGCGGCGGCGGCGCGCGAAGTGGTGCCGGTATTGAGTGCAGCGGGACAGAAGCCCTGCTTCTGGATCATTGATGACACGGGCTTTCGCAAGTATGGCCAGCACTCGGTGGGTGTGGCCCGGCAATGAAGGAGCACACGGAAGCGCCTCTGCGCTTATAGCGCAGACAGCGACGTGCGACGACCCCGGGGAAGGCTTGAAATACAGGGTTTTTCGGACGGTGTTGGATGGTGCTGGATGTATAAATGGCTCCCCGGGAAGGCCCAGGGCCGGGCGGTTCACCGGAGGTCGCCGCGAAGCGGCGTG
>VFSW01003221.1_pt1 | contig 24491 bp, 24 predicted proteins | sample 5358111 | NCBI WGS metagenome assembly VFSW01 (sample SAMN11554181, study PRJNA540505) | mine drainage metagenome | isolation source: sediment from site ElyBrook_90M | place: USA: Ely Copper Mine, Vershire, VT | collected 2017
CGCTTCCGCGCATTGTGGAGATTGCGCGCCTGCTGCACGCCGTAGCGCTAGGGCCCTTGTCTCAGTGCCCTTCTCGGGGCTCTTACTCTCATATCCCCTACGGGTCAAAGGTATGGTGGGCCGTTACCCCGCCATCTGCCTGATCCGACGCAGTCTCATCGTAGAGCGGTAATGCTCCAATTCGCAACCCTTTCGGTTAGGGCTCGTTCCAGAATCCCTATCCTATATGGTATTAGCCTCAGTTTCCCAAGGTTATCCCCTTCTCTACGTTAGATTGACCACGCGTTACTGAGCCGTGCGCCGCCCAACGAAGTCGTTGAGCTGACTTGCATGGCTGTCGGAATCTGATAGCAGTGTCCTCCAGCAGCATCGACTGGAGTTTTGGTTTCGCAATTTTAAACAGCAATTGTATCGCGAGCTTTCTTTGCATTGCTCAAGACTACATCTAATTCCAATAGGAATTTTCATTACCATCCACCGAGCAGTAATACTCGTCAGACAGCGCTACTTTATTATAGTGTTAAGTTTAAATATGTTTCTGAGCTGACAAAATCACTTGCAAAGGGCCCGTAGTCCAACGGCAAGACGCTACCTTCACACGGTAGAGACCGGAGTCCGACTCTCCGCGAGCCCATCTGGGAACATAAACCTAGGAGAATGTCATTCAAAATAACCAATGTTATAAACGGTAGAAATGAGCGTTACTTTGAGAGGCAAAGCGCTACAGATTCTAGACCAGATGGTAGACAAAGGCTATGCCAACACCAAGTCCGAGGCCATACGGTTAGTGATATTGGATTTTGCGGAGAAACACTTTGCGGGCAAATAATTATCAGAAAAAGAACTATAAACAAACAGAATCTGGAAAGAAGTTTTTCATACGATTGTACGATGCTGCAAAAGCAAATAAGGATAAGGAGATGCAGGACTTCTACGCTCAAGTTCTTGAAGTTTATGAAAAGAACGGAGTTAACGGTCATATAGAGTGGAAGAAATAACTTCGTAAACCTTTTCGGAAAGGTTTTATCGAAAACGAAGGCTAATTCACAAAATTTAAATATGCGGGCTTCCATCTTTAAATGTTGGAATGGGAGCTGCAAATTACAAAATGTACATTGACGGGAAATGGGCAAATTCTTCTTCAGGAGAAACCTTCAACGTCATAAATCCTGCGACAGAGCAGGTCATTGCAAAGGTTCCTCTCGGAGCAGCAGACGATGCAAAAACTGCAATAGACTCTGCGAGAATCGCATTTGACAAGGGAGTGTGGTCTGAGAAGACGCCGGCTGAAAGGGCAAAGGCGATATGGAAACTCGCCGATCTTGTAGAGGAAAACCTTCTAAGGATCGCAAAGCTAGAATCTGCAAATGTTGGCAAGACGATAAAGTACAGCAGGGAATCTGACCTGCCCTTCATAATAGACAACCTGCGCTTCTTCGCAGGCGCCTCGCGTATCCTTGAGGGAAAAGCTGCTGCAAACTATTCTGGAATAGGCACAAGCATAATCAAGAGGGAGCCGATAGGGGTTGTCGCAGCAGTAGTCCCATGGAATTATCCTTTGTACATTGCAGTGTGGAAGCTCGCGCCAGCGCTAGCGGCTGGCAATTCTGTCGTTATAAAGCCTGCATCATATACTCCGCTCACGCTTCTTGAATTCGCAAAGCTCTCAGAGAATGTGCTTCCGAAAGGAGTGTTGAATGTAGTCACAGGTCCGGGTGAAGTAATCGGCACTGAACTTGCAACAAGCAAGAAAGTTGACATGATAACGCTTACAGGAGATACTTCGACTGGAAAGAGGATAATGCAGGCGGCGAGCAGCAATGTCAAGAAAGTGCACCTTGAATTAGGCGGCAAGGCGCCGTTCATAGTTCTCAAGGATGCATCGATAGACGCTGCTACTGAAGGCGCGATAGTCAGCTCGTTCTGGAATACAGGGCAGGACTGCACCTCTGCAACAAGAGTGTATGTGCATGAAAGCATGTATTCAAAGTTCATGGCCATGCTTGTGAAGAAGGCGAAAAGAATCAGAACTGGGGACCCGATGAATGAAAAGACGGACATGGGACCATTAATCTCTGCAAAGCAGCTTCAGAGAATAGAAAGTTATGTGAAGTCTGGAATTGAAGAGGGCGCAGACCTTGCCCTTGGCGGCAGCAGGCCGAAAGCGATGAAGCACGGCTTTTACTTCGAACCCACAATATTCACAAACGTGGCACATGAAATGAAAATCTGCAAAGAGGAAATCTTCGGCCCTGTTCTTGACGTCATAAAATATTCAAGTATTGATGAAGCCGTTGAAAAAGCGAACGGAGTCGTATACGGCCTTGCAGCTTCGGTATGGGGCAGCGACATCACAAAACTGATGGACGTCGCAAACAGGTTAAAATCAGGGACGGTCTGGATAAACGAGCACGGCATACTCGTCTCAGAAATGCCGCATGGCGGCTACAAGCAGAGCGGCTTCGGCAAAGACCTTTCGATGTACTCATTTGAAGAATACACGAAGATAAAACACATTTACATAGACCAGACTGGCGCTGCAAGAAAGCCGTGGTACTATGTGGTTTATGGTGACAAATGATGAAGATACAGTCGGTAAACCCTGCAACAGAGCAGGTGAACAAAGAGTTTGAAGTCTTTGACAAATCAAAAGCGCTTGAGATATGCAGGCTCTCAAAAAATGCATTCCCAGAATGGGCAGCTCTTGACGTGAAGGAACGGGAATCATACATGAGGAAACTAGCAGCTGTGCTGAGGAAAAAATCAAGGAAGTATGCGGAATCGATGACTATAGAAATGGGAAAGCCGATAAAGCAGTCGCTAGCAGAGATAGAGAAATGCGCATGGACAGCAGAAATATACGCAGAGAATTCTGAAAAATGGCTTGAGAGCGAAGAAGTAAAGACAGATGCAAGAAAGAGCTATATCGCACACCAGCCCCTCGGCCTTATCCTTGGGATAATGCCATGGAACTTCCCGTTCTGGCAGGCGCTGCGTTTTGCAATACCTGCAATGTCTGCAGGCAACGCCGCTGTGCTGAGGCATTCGAATGTAGTGCCGATATGCGCGCTTGATATAGAAAGCGCATTCAGGGAAGCGGGCTTTCCGGAAAACGTCTTCAGGACTATAATAACCGATCACGATACTGTGAATGCTCTGATAAAAAGCGATTTTGTAGACGGAGTATCGCTCACAGGCAGCGTAGAGGCTGGCAGCAAAGTTGCAGCGGTTGCAGGAAAGAATATAAAGAAATTTGTCCTGGAACTTGGCGGCTCGGATCCCTTCGTAGTCCTTGAAGACGCAGACATCGCACTTGCATGCGCAAAGGCCGTTGAAGGAAGGACGATAAACACGGGCCAGAGTTGCATCTCTTCAAAGAGGTTCATAGTCGTGAAAAGAGTGGCTGAAGAATTCATAATAGGGTTTGCAGAGCTGATGAAGGATAAAAAAACAGGGGATCCGATGCTTGAATCAACTGACATAGGGCCGCTTGCAAACAAGGCACAGCTGGAAAAACTTGAAGACCAGGTAAAACGGGCGTTATCAAAAGGCGCAGTCGCAAGGGCCGGCGGCAAAAGGCTGAACAGGAAGGGATATTTCTTCGAACCGTCGGTAATTGCAAACGTCAAGAAGAGCTCCCCGCTGTTCAAGGAAGAGGTCTTCGGTCCTGTAGCGCCTGTGACAATAGTGAAGAACGAAGAGGAAGCGATAATCGCAGCGAACAACTCGCAGTTCGGGCTCGGCGCAAGCATATGGACAGAGGATTATGAAAAAGGAGAGAGGCTTGCATCGCGCCTTGAGGCTGGAACAGTTGCAGTAAACAGCATAGTAAGATCCGACCCAAGGCTTCCTTTCGGCGGGATAAAGAGGAGCGGGATAGGAAGAGAACTGTCAAGATACGGGCTCCTTGAATTCACAAACGTAAAATCCGTGATAATTAGATGACAAGCTGATACAATGCCAAAAACAAAAACAAAAAACAAAGGGCCTGACATATCAAAGTCGATGAAGCTGTTCTCAGATGCGCTGAAGATTATGCCTGGCGGGGTCAGCTCAAATGCAAGGCTCTGGCAGACTGCATACTTCTGCCCGATATACAGCCCGTGCACAATATTCGCAAAGCGCGCATACGGATCGCACATATGGGACGTTGATGACAACAAGTACATAGACTACAGGCTTGGCTTCGGTCCTGTGATTCTTGGCCACGGCTATTCTGCTGTGAGAAAAGCGGTGAACAAGAAGGAACGTGAAGGCACAGTATATGCACTTGACAATGAACTAGAACTTGATGTCGCCAAGATGCTGAAGGAGTTCGTCCCCTGCGCGGAGATGGTCAGGTTCTCTGTCACAGGCACGGAAGCGACGATGCACGCGATAAGGGCAGCCCGCGCTTACACAGGAAAAGAAATCATACTGAAATTCGAAGGGCATTACCACGGCGGATACGACTACATGCTCTATTCCACACATCCGCCGTACGACACAAAAAAGCGCCCGTATCAGCAGTCGATAGGAATACCATCATCAATAAGCAAACTTGTAAAAGTAGAAACATGGAACAACTTCGAGTCTTTGGAAAATACGGTAAAGAAGCACCATGGCAAGATTGCAGCGATAATAACTGAACCCATAATGGGGAACGCCGCTGCCATAATGCCAAAGCCAGGGTATTTGAGATTCATGAGGGAGCTATGCGACAGATATGACATAGTGCTCATATTCGACGAGGTGAAGACCGGTTTCAGAGTGGCAAGGGGTGGTGCGCAGGAACTTTATGGGGTAAAACCTGATCTTGCGACCTTTGCAAAATCAATAAGCAACGGCTACCCCATGTCGGCGATAACAGGCAAACGGGAGATAATGGAGCTCTTCGGGCCCGGACCGCATAAAGTGACGCAAGGCGGTACATATGCAAGCAATCCGATGTCGATGGCAGCTGCAAAAGCGACTTTGTCGATACTCAGGAATCGGGACGTTTACGACAGGCTGAACGGCTTTGGCCGTGAGCTCATGAAGGGGATAAAGAACATCCTGGAAGAGCACAGGGTAAAGGCTGTAGTCCAGGGCAGGCCCACCATGTTCCAGTACATAGCCACGAACAACAGGAAGGCGATACACAATTACCGTGAACTGAAGTCGAACTACCATGCGCACCTTTTTGGCAAGATACAGTACTGGCTGATGACAAAAGGTGTGCTTGTAGATGAGGACAATCAGGAATGCTTCTACACATCCCTTTCTCATGACAGGAAAGACCTGAAGCACACGCTAGACGCATTCGACTTTGCTGTAGATCAGGCGCTCAGCGTAAAGATAAAAAGAGAGAGGATGAGCAGCGCGGAACCGTCTGCATAGTGCAGTACGCAAGCCAAAAAGCGCAAGCTTATGCCTCGGCGTAAACGTTCAGGTTTCTTCTCTTAAGCTCTATGAAGAACTTATCTGCAGGCAGTGCAGCTTCAGGCGGCAGGACTCCCCTCGCAGATATTTCCTCCTCAGCCATCATCTGCGCGGCTATCGAAGGCGGGACGCCGGTGTCCCATGCCCCTGCGCCGATGTTCCACTTCCTGTTTGTCACAGCTTTGCAGTACATAATTATCCTTTTCTTTGCGCCCTTCTTGTAGCCGTTGAGCTCCACCCTCAGATATTCAAGGTCGTTTATCTTCACATTGCTCGGAGGCAGGAACCTGTTCAGCAGCTTCACAGCAACATCCCTCGGCGCAGCGTCACCGCTCTTGAAATGCTCCTTTAGCCCAGAGGCAAATCCCGCGTCTATCAGGAATTTTGTAATCTTTATGAATTCGCTGTCCCAGCCGCCCCTGAAGCTCACGTTCCTTATCCCCTTGTCTGCAAAAGAGCCAGGCAGGGTAGCAAGCTCCGAGTGCAGAGAGTAACGGCATATCGACACGCCCACCGGACTTGGGAAACGCACCTTCTTCTCCCCGCTCAGCGGCTCGACAAAGCGCATTTTTCCATCGATGAATACAGCAGGCCGGCTGGTGAACTCGTCAAATACTGTGTACATTGAATAGGGAACCACAAACGGCATCTTGTAATCTGTCCTATCCCAGTCGGAAAATGCTATGTCTATTGAATTTACGGACTCAAGGCGCTCCGCACCTTTCAATGCCATCATGTTTGTTATCCCAGGAGTAGAACCGCATCCTATCACCGCAACAAGTCCACGCTTCCTGAAACTGCCGTTAAGCTTCAGCTGCTTCAATGAGGTGTGGCACATGCCGCCTAAATCTATGTAGTTCACGCCGTTTGAGAGGCAGCTCTTCATAACTTCAAGGTTTGAATAGTAATTTGTCGCATTTATCAGTACAGAAGCGCCGTCAAGCAGTTTATCCATCTGCTCCCTGTCTGAAGAATCTGCCTCCGTACCTATGATATTCCTCTTCTTGAAGGACTTGGCGAACGCCATTGCCTTTTCCCCGTCCCTGCCTGCGATTACGACCTCGTGCTTTTTCGCAGTGTCCGAAAGATCCGCGGCGATGACTCTTCCCATCTCCCCATAGCCGCCGAGCAGCGCTATCTTCATTCCAAACCCAAAAGAAGTTCTCTGCCAACTAATTAAAAGTTTTCTAAAAATTCCAGAAAAGGTGTTATATAGGATGACCAATATGTTTATATAACTGATGTGCATAAGATGTCATATATCACGTAATTGTTAGATGGCGAGATTATGGAATGGCAGGAACTTGCAAGCAAAGAATCTGTTGAAAAGACGATATCGGCGCTGAAATCGCACGGTATGGAAGCAGAAGTCGTGAAGACGGGCGCGGAAGCAAAGGAAAGGCTCATCTCTATGATAAACGAGGGCTCAGACGTTCTCGAAGTATCGTCAACCACGCTTGACCAGATAGGCGCCACGGAAGAGATAAACAGCGGCAGATATGTTTCCGTAAGAAAGCTCACTGGCCAGGTCAACGATGAAAAGGAGAGGTTCGTCTTCAGGAGAAAGAACACAGGCGCATCATTTGCAATCGGCAGCGTCCAGGCTGTGACGGAAGAGGGCGAACTTGTCATCGCTTCAGCAAGCGGAAGCAACATACCTTCATATGCATTCACAGCGGAAAAAGTGCTGCTTGTCGCCGGCACTCAGAAGATAGTCAAGGACATTGGCGCTGCGATGAAGAGAATCGACGAGTATGCGCTTGGCAGAGAGAGCGAGAGGATGCGCAGCCTGGGCTTCAGGGGCAGCCGGGTAAACATGCTGCTTGTCATAAAGAACCAGTTCGTAGGCTCGAGGATAAGGGTCATATTCGTTGAGGAGCCCCTCGGTTTCTGAAACCCTGCATTTTTATTCTTATCTTTGCACTTTTAGTCAGTAATCAAATGCCTTCCCGCAAGCCCCGCAGAAAGCATGCCATTAATGGAAAGATCTTCAGGCCAAAGCCTGAAGAGGCACAGACGGCGATGGAGTATGTAACCACATACGGCTGGGCCGTCCTTATTATAACCATAGTGATCGTAGCGCTTTTCTATCTGGGGGTCATCAATGTAGGCGCCTCTGCGCCAAGGGCAGAGCCCGGCTCCTGCTCCGTTTACAGACCTTACGGCCCTGGAACATCTGCGATGGCGAACCTTGAAGGGACGTGCGGCAACGAACTGCCAAGGTACGTGATGCAGTCAAAAGGCAAAGGCGACTTCGTCTTTGTGCTGGGATCCGACAATGCGACAAGCCCGTTGAACATAGTCGGAAAACAGATAACCATAACAGCATGGGTCATGGCCAACGGCATGCCATACCACGACGTTGTGGACAAGGAGAACCAGTACGGGCTGAAGCTTGACTACCAGAACGGCCCCCATTCCTGTTCTCCTTCAGGCAACCCCGGATTATGCATCGAATGGGACACCTCGAATGACTGGACGGGCGTGAGCTATCCGATACCCGGCGGTGCGCTTGGCAAGTGGGAGTTCGTCGCAGTCGAACTGAACGGCAACCAGAAATACTGGTATGCCAACGGCCAGCTAGTGGGTAATGAAATGGTGAGCGGCGGCCTCACGTACGTACCGTCGAACTTTGTGATAGGCGCGATAACTCCCGGGTACACAGGCTATGGCAGCGCAGAGTGGTTCAACGGCTCATTGTCGAACGTGCAGGTGTACAACTCATCGCTCTCCAGCGGCCAGATATCGCTCCTTTACTCGGAAGGCATAGGCGGCGTGCCTGTGCAGGTCCAGAACCTTGCGGGCTGGTGGCCGCTGAACGGGAATGCAAACGACTACAGCGGAAATCTCAACAATGGCTACATATACAACAACTCATTCACAGGCAGTCTCGAGGTGGGCAACTACCAGCTCCCATGAAATCATCCTTATCAAAAACAGCAGCATGCCATTCGGAAATATTTATAATAACATAATGCGCTAAACCTATCATGGACTATGATGGTGCGGTAGAGCTGATTAAGCAGCTCGAGGCGGGGCAGCCAGCAAAGGCCGAATTCACGATAAACGTCACAAAAGCGATAAATAACGAGATTAAACTGACGACTTTTTCAAGGCAGCAGAACGACGCCGAAGCAGCAAAGCTCATAGGATCGATAACAAGCATGCAGGCCCTTCCGACAATTCCATATCCTCAACAGCAACAGCGGCCAATGCCACAGCGGCCAGAACAGCAGCCGCAGAAGCCTACGCAACAAGTTGTTGTACAGCAGCCTGAGGTGCAGCAGCCGCAGAAGCCTGCGCAGCAAGCGGCTCCACGGCAGGTCGCGCAGAACGTTCAAACGCAGGAGACAAAGCCCCAGACGAAGAATCCTTTCCAGCCAGTCCTGCAACAGTCAAGGACAATAGCCGCGGCAGCAGAGGAGCTGAAGCAGGCGACAGCAGGAGCGGCTTCAAAGATAGTGCTTCCCAAGATAAACTTCAAAGTGCCGTGGCCGCAGCCGCAGGGGAAACAGAAAACTGCGGCGCAGAAACCAGCCCCTGTCCCGCAGGCGCAGCCTAGAGTACAGCAGCAACAACCACATCCGCAGGCTGCAGTGCAGCAGAAGCCTTCAGCGCCTGCATTCAAATCCGTGATTGTCGGCCTGTCGCTGCACGACCAGATAGACGAACTGACTAAGGTAAGCGCAGGGATGGACAGAAACGCATTCAACAAGAAGCAACTGGAGATAGTGGCGAGCGAAGCATACGCCCTTTACGAGTATTCAAAGAATGAGCAGCCGGCGTCAAGCGGGTTCGAGGAGCGCATGCGCGAGATACGCATGCAGAGGCTTAAAGAAGTTATGGGCAAGCTCGCCTCAGGCAAGGGTGTGGCAGGATGAGCCTTGGTCGCAAGCCGCCTAAGCAGCCGGAGCTCAGGCAGATAATAGGCTTCACAAAACCCAAGAAGTTCCTCTTCTTCAAGCTGAAGCCGAAGCCCATATACGGTTCACCATCGGCTCAGCAGGCTGCGCCCCAAGGGACAGCGCAGCCGCAGAAGCCTATGCAGCAGGCTGTTGCACAGCAGCAGGCTGTCCAGCAGGCGAGACGGCAGCTGCAGCAGAAGCCTGCGCAGAAAGGACAGGCAGAATCATTGGAGATATTCAAGAAACAGAATGTGCAGAAACCGCAGAAGAAGGCGCCAGGATTCCTCGACGCACGGATTAAAAAAATAGCAGACAAGCAGAAGGACCTTGAGATTTCGATGAGGGAGCAGTCCATGAAGGGCACTCCCTATTCATTCATACAGAGGATACTCTACATATCCATAATCGCTGCAGCCGCAGCGACAGCCGCAGTGGCGATAGCGCTCATGGTCTTCACAACCATTAACCCAGCGGTAGGCATACTGCTTGCGCTTCTTGTCGGCTTCTCCGCATACATAATGATATTCAACAACCTCCTGCTGTACCCTGTCAAGAAGGCGAGGAACTCAGGGAAGGAGATAGAACGCGACGTTCTTTTCGCGACAAGGGACATGATAATAGCGATGCGTTCAGGAATGCCTCTGTACAATGCAATAGTGACAGTAAGTACGGGATACGGCGCAGCCAGCAGAGAATTCGGAAGGATAATAGAGATTGTGCAGCTCGGCACGCCCATAGACACCGCGATCGACCAGGTCTGCGAAAAGACGAAGTCGCCGACATTCAACAGGATAATGCTTCAGAGCAGCACCAGCATAAAGGCGGGAGCCGACGTGATAGGCGCACTGCAGGAAGCGATAGACGAGGTGAGCCAGGAAAGGGTCATAGAACTGAGGAGGTACGGACAGAGGCTCAACGCGCTTGCGATGTTCTACATGCTCTTCGGCATAATATTCCCGAGCATGGGCATAGCGGTCGCTACTATAATAACGACATTCATCAGCATAATAACGATAAACGACACCACGCTGCTGCTCGCTTTCGTGGGCATAACCTTCCTGCAGCTCGTGTTCCTAAACATGATCAGGTCTTCAAGGCCTGTATACGCTTCATAGTGTTCTTATGTCAATGGTTGTATTCGAGAGGCTGCTTGGAAGAGATGTGTCAAAGTTCGTCTCGACAGAACTGGATCTAGCAGGCATGAACACAAGCGCAAACACGATAATGGAGATAGCGATAATAGGGTTCGCTGTAGCGCTCGTAGTGGTGTCGGCCGTGCTCGTCCTGTATGTGCAGATCAACATTGCGCTCGCATTCCTCGGCGGCATAATGGCAGGCGGCATGCTGATACTCATCATGTACGCGACACTAGAGTTCAAGATAGAGCAGAGGAAGAGCTTTGTCGAGAACATACTGCCCTTGTATCTCGACCTTACTGCAGCGAACGTGAGGAGCGGTCTTGCGCTTACAAATGCGATGACAATAGTCCAGAGGCCTGAATTCAAGCACTTCAACGACGAGGTGAAGCTCATGGGCAAGCAGCTGTATTCCGGTGAATCGATGGACAGCGTCCTGACGCAGTTCACCTCGAGGTACAGGTCGCAGGAGCTGAAAAGGACGATACGCATGATACTGGAAGCTGAGAGATACGGCGGGGGAATGACAGACCTGCTGAAGCAGATTGCAAAGGACCTGAGGAACGAGCACATAATCCAGAAGGAAGTGTCAGGGCAGTTGTTCATGTACACCATTTTCATAGCCTTTGCGGCTCTCGTTGCCGCGCCGGTCCTTTTCGCCATGACGAGCGTGATGATAAAGATTACGCTTGAGGTATGGTCTAAGATTTCGCTGAACGCGCTTTCCAGCGTGCCCTCTGCAGGGATATCATTCCTGAAATTCAGCACGCCCCAGGTCACCCTTGGGGCATATCAGGACTTCTCGATTGCATCGATAATACTCATAACGGGCATGTGCTCCTTCATAGTATCAGCAATCGCATCGGGAAAAATGATAAGAGGAGTCAGGTATCTGCCCCTGTTCATACTCATAGGCGTGGTAATCTACTTCGTAGTGTCTCTCGTAATAGCCTCGATATTCAGCTCAATAGCGCCAGCCGGAACCGGATAAGGCTCATCTGATGTTCCTCAGTATCGTCCTCAGTATTATGTAGCCGTCCCTGAATGTCCGCAGTTTCGCCTCGCCCGCCTCCCTCTTCTTCTCAGTGCTCGGTATCTCTATTACGCGCATGCCTGCCTTGACCGCCTTTATGTTTATCTCGGTCTCTATGCCAAAACCGTCTTCTTTAAGCCTGAGCCTCTTTATCGCGCTCTTCCTGAAAGACCTGTAGCCGTAGCACATGTCGCTGTACCTTGAGCCGTACACGAGGTTTACAAGGGACACGAAGAACTTGTTTCCCAATATCCTTATCCCTGAGATGTCCTCGCTCCCTCCGCCGACGATGAACCTCGAACCCATGCAGACGTCGTAGCCTATGCGTATGCTCTCCACGAGAAGGTTCAGCTCCTTCGGCTCATTCGAAAGGTCAGCATCCATAGACACGATTATCACGCCGTTCGCTGCGCCAAAACCTTTTCTAAGCGCGGATCCCTTGCCTTTATTGTCGTATATCACCCTGCAGCCCATGCCCTTTACTATCTCTACGGTCTTGTCCACTGAATGCCCGTCGACGACCAGTATCTCGTATCTCTTCTCATGCATGTTCCTGCGTATGCCCCTTATCACCGCTGCAATGTTCTTCTCCTCATTTAGGGTGGGTATCACTATCGAAACTGCGTTCGCCACTTGTTCACCTTATGGATACGATCTTTATTACATCATCATCCTTCAGAATATAATCTTTTGGTATGCGCAGCTTGCTCCTTGCGTCTATCCCGTACTTCATGCCCTTTGCAATATCGGTATGTATCCTTTCTGCAAGCTGCAGAGTTGTGGAACCATTGTCCATAAGGACAGCGTCGGGGAGCACGTTGCCGAAGTGGTCCGTGAACCTGCCCTCATCTTCTACAGGGTATACTGTTATCTTCTTGAGCACTGAGAAGACTGCAGTCTGAAGAAGCCCGCTTATTCCAGTGCCTCCATGCGCCTTCACATAATTTTCAATGGAGCTTATCGCACGGGCCTGCTCCGCATTCGGGCTGCCTCTCCTTTCCATCGCCCTGGTCTCCATGTCATAAGCAAGCAGACCTGCCTTCTCCGCCTTTCTAATGGCCAGTTCGATGGCGCCTGAGCATGCGACAATTTCGTATCCCTTCAGCTTGCCCCTCAATTCAGCAAGCTTCTTCTCATCTGCCTTGTCCATCTTGTTAGCGGCTATCATCATGGGCTTGCAGAGCGCAAGCAGCTTCTCTGCAAATCTCAGGCACTCTTCCTTATTCCAGTTTATGCTGCCTGAAGTCAATGAAGCGGAATCTATCGCCTGCTTTATCTGCCCTGGGGTCGCCTTGAACCCTGAAATTATCCCATGGATGCCTAAAACAGCATCGGCATTCTTCGAGAGCTGGCGCATGTGCCTCTCTATAATGCCTGCAAGCCATTCCGTCAACTCCTTCCTCACCATGAGCACATCTTCAGATGGGTCTGCGCTCTCTGCTGCTGTGCCGTCGATGCCAGTTTCGCCGCTAAGGTCGACGACCTGCATGAGAAGGTCTGCGCCTGCAAGGTCGTTGAGGAACTGGTTGCCCATGCCCTTTCCAAGATGCGCGCCAGGGACGAGGCCGGCAACATCAATCATGTTCACAGGCAGCATGCGCATCCCGTTTTTGCACAGCCCGTTCCTCGGCATGCACTTTGTATTAAGCTCCGTTTCAACGCATCTCTTCCTTGCGTATGCGACCCCAAGGTTCGGCTTTACAGTTGTAAAAGCATAGTCCGCTATCTGCACCTCGTTCATCGTAAGCGCGGAGAATATCGTGGACTTGCCCTTGTTGGGCGCACCGATGATGCCTATGAGCATAATAATACCAGCAGCCAACCCATTGCAATTGGCAGACCATATGCGTATACTGCGCAGGAACAAAGAAACGCGCATGCGCAGCACTAAATAAGGTATAGGAATATATTAAAAAGATACTTGCAATAATAATCTGTGGTTAAATGCCAAAGTCAGAGAATGCTTCAGCTAAAAAACAGGTAGTGGTAGTCGACCCAGAGCTTCTAATGAACCGCATGCTCCATTACAGGGAGAGGCAGCATGCATGGCATGTCTTCAGGAAGCTGTACTGGGGCATATATGCATTCATAATAGGCGTTATACTTGTCTACTACGGGGCACTAAATCTGTCGCTGAACCTGTTCTTCGGGATTGCTGTCCTGCTCTTCGCCGCGATGTTCATAATATCTGGCCTTGTAGAGTCGCTGCACCTCAAGTTTATGAAGAAGTACGGCTGAACAACTCCTTCAAATGGTTTGAATGGTTCGAATGCATATGAAGATACCTAACATATACTATCACAAGAACATAAAGTTCTTCATCATCATACCTATAGCGCTGATGCTGGTATCGATATACCTTTCGCAGGGGATAGTGCTCGACTCCTCCCTGGGCGGCGGGATCAGCATGGTGCTCCAGTCAAATACGACAATGAGCTCATCACAGATTGCATCGCTTATAACCTCAAAGCTGAATACCCCTGCTCCGACAATTGTGAAGAGCACCGGAACAATAGGCATAACAATAGCCGCTAACAGGTCTTTGTCCGATGCAGAGAACTATCTGATAGCATTGTACTCCTACAATTCAAACTACAGCGCATACATAGTCAATTACACTAATTATACTATAGCGCTGCAGCACAGCCCTTCGAACGCGACGCTCCTTGCGCTACGCAACAGCTCTTCTGCAGCCGCGGCATCGAATCTGCGCAGCATGGCATCAAGCCTCTCCGCGGAGCTTGCTGCACTCAAGCCGTTCATAGGAACGGCAAGCTTCAACAGCAGCGATCCAAGCGCGATGCTCGCGCTTGCGCAGTCATCTTACGCAAATGCAAGCGCAGTCTACAAGAACCAGGTCATCAGCACGCTGCACTCCATACTTCCATTCAGTTCCTATTCATATGAGCAGGTCTCCGCGCTTCAGGGGCAGTACTTCCTCGGCACTGTAGAGCAGATAATAATAATCGCGTTCATACTCATTTCAATAGTCGTGCTCATAATATTCAGGAGCATAATACCATCGTTTGCCATAGTCTTCGGCGCTGCAAACGACATGATAGTGGCATTGGGCGCAATGGCTATATTCAAGATACCGATGGGCGTCACCAGCATTGCTGGGCTCCTTATGCTGCTCGGCTATTCCATAGACACTGACGTGCTCGCAGGAATACGCATCCTAAAAAGGAGCGAGGGCACGCCTGAAGACCGCGCATACTCATCGTTCAAGACGGGCCTTACCATGACCACAGCCGCAATACTCTCATTCGGTGTGCTGTTCGCTGTTTCGCTTATAGAGTACGTGCCGACATACTACGAGATTGCAGGCGTCGTGCTCTTCGGGCTCATAGGCGACCTGATAACGACATGGCTCGGCAATGCGCCCATGATACTGCTTTATGCAAAGAGGAAGAAGAGGAAGATCTGATGGCGATAGCGAAATACTTAAAGGATTTCAGGATAATCCTCCTGCTTGCAATAGTTGTGCTGCTTGCAATACTCGACTTCCATTACGGGCTGCACCTCGGCATAGAGTTTGCAGGGGGCACGCAGATACCCATAACGCTGCAGCATGCGGTCAACCCTTCTGAAATGGCGACTATAACGGGCATACTTCAGCAGAGGCTCTCCACCTTCGGACTGAAGCAGATACAGGTCACAGGAATAGGCGATTCCCAGGTCAACGTTGAGATACCGACAGTATCGCCATCAGAGATCAACAGCACAGTCGCAATAATCAACAGCCAGGGCATTTTTCAGGGAGTTGTGAACGGCAAGGAAGCTATAAACGGCTCATCTATACTTTCAGGCAGCGTAGGCGCCGCCCAGCCGATAGCATCTAATGGAAACGTCACATGGCAGGTCAACTTCTACATAAACCAGAAGGCCGCAGAGACCTTCGCAAAAGCGGCTTTCGGCCAGGCTAACAAGCCCATATACTTCTTCCTCGACAGGCCTTCGTCTGCGATACTGCTAATCAATTCATCGATACTCAGCCACAACATAAGCCTCACCGTATCGCAGGCAGAGGAGATATCAGCGCTTCAGAGCGCGCTTCTTCTCACAGGAAGGACGATACCTGTAAAGACGTTCAGCTCCGGGCAGAACAGCACATTCATAATCTCATTCCTCAATGCAAGCAGGCATTCATACACCACGCTTATACTCGCAAAGAACACACCGCAGCAGATAATAAATGCAGCAAATTCGCTGAACTACACGCTTGACTTCCAGACAGTTCAGAACATGACCCCTTCGATAGGCGCAGTCCAAGGCAACCTTACAGGCGCGCAGGTTCTTGTGGTCAATACATGGCTCGCAGTTGGCCTTCTGTCTGCGCCTATTCTGAACCCTGGGGTGACGAACGGAAACATAAGCCAAGGTTATGTGATAACAGGCGCAGCTCCGACAACGCTGCTCTCACTTCCCGCGAAGATAGCATATGCATCAAACCAGTCGAAGACGATATCGAGCATACTGCGGGGCGGTGCGCTTCCCGTTCTTGTCATAGTGGGCTCGCCTACAATAACGCCGCCTACGATAGGCACGCAGTTTGAATCCGTGAGCTTCATAGCGCTCATAATAGCCGTATTCGCGATAAGCGCGATAATCGTATTAAGGTACAGGAAGCTCTTCCTCGTCCTTCCAATACTTCTTACAACGTTCGGCGAACTGTTCATAATATTATCGATAATAGGGCTCATAGGCACCATAGACCTTGCGGCTGTTGCAGGAATAATAGCGGTGATAGGCACAGGCGTCGACGCGCAGATTATAATAACTGATGAACTGCTGGTAGCGCACGGTTCGGACCAGAGCATGATAAAGACAAGGCTGGGCGACGCGTTCTACATCGTCTGGGCTGACGCAGCGCTCCTTGTGATAGCGATGCTGCCATTGTTCTTCACCACATCGCTTATAACAGTCATAGGCTTTTCAGAGTCGACGATAATAGGTGCGCTGCTCGGCGCATTCCTAACAAGGCCCACATACGGCGCGATAATATCAAAGCATTATTCAGGTTAAGCATATGCCAAAGTACTGCCCAACATGCAACAGGTCGAGCGCAGAGCTCAGGTTCTACGGCAGCTTCTGCGAGGAGTGCTCAAGGAAGAAATTCAGCGAAGCGCTTGCAGACTCTATAGAGATAACAAGGTGCAAGGAGTGCTTAAAGATAAGGGTCAAGGGCCAGTTCACAGCAGAGAACGATAATTCACTGGAAAAGGCGGTGCAGCAGCTTTTCAGGAAGCAGGACATAAAGCTGATGGGCCGCAGCCCAAAGGAGGTGCTTGTGTACATATCCGAAGACACGGGCGATGGCAGGCTGTCTGTGGAAAAGAGGATAAAGCTGAAGCACGTGAAGGCGCTCTGCGAAAGGTGCTACAAGATAAAGTGCAACTATTACGAAGCGATGTTCCAGCTGAGGGGCGATTCGAGCAGGATAAGCAAGGTGATAAGGCACGTAGAGGCTTTATTTGAAAGGAACAACGAGTTCATATCTAAAATGGAGAGCAAGGACGGCGGCATAGACCTCTACCTGAGCAGCAAGAGGCTTGCAAGCGAGTTCGTCGCCTATTACAAACTCTATCCGAAAATGTCATATACGCTCTCTGGGCAGGACAGGAGCGGCAAGAAGGTATACAAGAACACGTACGCAATCCATCTCTGAAAAATAGAAAATATTTAAATACCTGTATTGCCAGATATAAAGCGATAGGATGAACTCCGGCTCAATGCCATCCGCTGAACCAGGAAGGAATTCGGCTAGAAAGACACCCAAAAGAAAGGCAAAGGTCCAGGCCGCATTCGAATTCATTACCTCATACGGCTGGGCAATTCTTATCCTTGCAGTAATAATGGTTCTTCTTTACTATTTCATAGGAGTCCCTAATTCAGCTGCGCCCAACCAGTGCAGCTTCTCCTTCGGCGCAAACTGCAGAGGTCTCATCGTTACCTCATACAACAGCCTTACCTCTCTCACGTTTGTGATAACCAATTCGCAGCAGTCTCCGCTGCTCAACCCTACAATGAAAGTTGCGACGGATTCATATGGCAATGCATCAGCATCCTGCGAGCCGGCAAACATACTGGCCCCTTCAGGCAGTTACATAATATGCAACCTGAACCTTCCTGATTACGCTCTCCCAGGCGCAACGGTCATCGGCAGCTTCTATCTCAATGCAACCGCGTGCCCGAACAACAACATAAACAACTGCCAGCCAGCGCAGAGCCAGACCTTCGCCGGAAGTTTCATATCAAGGGCGACAACGCAACGCAGCATAATCCACCTCACGTCGACGACTGTGACCACCCTCACCTCAACATCTACGTCCACGTCCTCAACCACATCCGTTTCAACTACTACAACATCCACCTCTACCACATCGATTACGGTCCCGCCTTCCCTGTCTATTAATCTTGACCCCGTTTACACGTGCGTGGAAAAGACATGCACATTCAATTCAGGATCAGGAAAATGGTCGTGCATCACAAATCCAGCCACCAACTGCCATAATCGAAGCCAGGTAACGCTTGGGGACGTAAACCTGAGCTGGACCGTGTCAAACCCTCCTCCTGCGACAACCTGCGCAGTATATGTAAACGGAGCAAACATAGCCAGCAGTGAACCCAGCAGCGGTAACATGATCATATTCGCGCCGGCATTCGTTTTCCTTCACGGGAGCTGCAACTATCCGGGCAGCTCGTCGGTCACAAATGACATTGTGTCGGTAAGCTGCATGGGAACCGGATACAGCCAGACGGTGCAGAAAACCGATTATTCCAATGCAACGAATGTAACCCAACCCCTCTGTTAGCTTAAGGGAAACCATATGGCAAAGACAAGGTCCCAAGGCATATGGAGGTTAGGAAATTCGCCAAAAACAACACACTGCGTCCCCTGCGCCAAAAATAGCATGTTGCAGCAACGGCGCCAAAACAGGCAATATTTAAATACCTTTAATATTCAGAGATAATAGGTAATATGCCAAAGGTAGCAAAAAAAGTCGCTAGGGCAAATGCTTCAAAGGATGCAATCCGCAAGAAGCCCAAGGCAAAGGTCCAGGCCGCATTCGAATTCATAACCTCATACGGCTGGGCCATACTTATCCTTGCAGTGATACTGATTCTTCTGTATTACTTCATAGGAGTCCCTAATTCAGCTGCGCCCAACCAGTGCAGCTTCTCCTTCGGCGCAAACTGCAGAGGTCTCATCGTTACCTCATACAACAGCCTTACCTCTCTCACGTTTGTGATAACCAATTCGCAGCAGTCTCCGCTGCTCAACCCTACAATGAAAGTTGCGACGGATTCATATGGCAATGCATCAGCATCCTGCGAGCCAGCAAACATATTGGTCCCATCGGGAAGCTACGTCGTATGCAAGCTTGACCTTGCCTCTTATGTGCAGCCTGGCACTCCGCTCACAGGCACGATGTACTTAAATTCAACGATATGCCCCAACGGCGTGATCGCAAACTGCCAGCCGGAGCAGGTGCAGGTCTACAAAGGCACATTCATCTCAAGAGCGACAACGCAGCAGTATTTGATAGCACTCACATCGACAACGATTACGACACTAACATCTACAACAACCAGCACCTCTTCAACAACCTCTGTATCATCAACCACTACATCGACAACAAGCTCAAGCTCCACCTCTTCAACATCAACCTCTACTACAACATCCGGCCCTCCGACCACAATCGCGTACCTCCCTACCGAATACTGCAAGTCGTTCTACTTAAGTCCTGTTGGCATAGATTATATTGTCTTTCATGGTGGCATGACGGCAAAAGTAACAGGCACATGCTGCAGCGCAGGAGTGACCATACATAGCAGCGGGAATGGGCCAATCACTATTTTATGCCCATGATATTTGAGATGACAATATGAACAATCTGAGTGCCATATATATCGTGACAATCCTTTTCATAATAGCGCTGCTGCTTGCAGCATATGAGCTTAACAACAGCGTTACAAAGTCAAATGAGCTTGTGCAGAACGAATTGGCATACATGAGCCTCAACCAGAGCTATGCAAACCTTCTGATAAAATATAGCGCTGTAGCAAACTCATCAAACGCAAGCGCTGCGCTTGCTAAAGTGTATGCAAATCTTACAACGCCTGTGTTTAGCTCAACATTCTCCAATTATACTGTTCATATGGGCGCAACAACAACGAATGCTACAGGGCTTCAGACAGGATACAATTCAATCAGCTTCACCGAGCAGTATCCGGGATACCTGCATATATCGTTTGTTGCAAACAGGTCGAACGTCACGGCTCTTGTCATACAAAATGGCACTTCTACATCAATATTCCCATACCCTACGGCTTTCTCAGGCACAAGGCAGCCTTACTACTGGATTGTACAAGGCTACCATCAGAATAGCGCCAACATGACAATATTCCTGCTGCCAGGCAAGTACTCGATAACAATGCAGAACTTCGGAAACGAGTCTGCATCTGCAACGATAAATGCTGAGTACGCGAGCTTCAACGTGAAGTGACATAAGGAAGAGCGCAAAGCACAGAAGAAGCATCGGACGCAAGTCACATGTCATATTACGCCAGGCATGAGTATGATTTAAATACGTGCCATGCAACTATAATTGCGTATTAATCTTCCTGTCTATAAGGCGAGTTGTTGGATGACAACATTAAAAACGAAGGCGCCAGCGTGATTTATGGACAGGCAGCAGGCGCTGTGCATGCCTGCGCCTCTGCACAGCAGCAAGTCAGCATGCCTAATATTGTAGAAGAAACAGGCAGAAACTCTCATAGTGTAGAACCTGCCGCTCCAAGAATTGCGTCTTTCATAAAGAGAATAGGGCCATATGCTGCGTCAAACTTTTTTGAAGCAGTATCAAACACAGGCGCAATTGATATATTGACATCAGAGAAAGTAATCAGCTTTCTTTCAGGGATAGGGAGCGAATGCGCAGCAAGTACGCTGGAAGCGCTAAGCAGCGCCCAGTCCCTGAAACTTGTGTCTGAAAACAGCCATATGGCGCAGAGGTTAATGAACTTCCTTAAGCATTCCGGTCCGGACACCGCGTGGGGCTTTTTCAGGGCAGCGGAGAGCACAGGAAGGGTGGAAGAAATCGCATCCGACAGAGTACTCGGATTCGCAAAGAGGATAGGAAGGGAAAGGGCAGCAGTCTACTTCAAGGTGATTGAGGAGACGCATGCCGTTGATGAGCTCACCAGCGAAACGGTGATCAACAAAAGGGCGGTAAATATTCTGAAAAATACCGATCCGTACTCTGCGGACAGCTTCTTCATTACAGCAGCAAAGCCCGGCATGCCGGAGCTGCTCACCGGGAAAGAGATGTCCTCTTTTTATGAAGCCTGCGGAAGCAGACTCACCGGGCTGCTCCTCAACGCCCTTGAGAGGAGCGCAATGCCAAGGGAGACTGCGGTGTACTACATGAAAATGGCAAATGAAGCGCACGGCGCAGAGGCGATGCGGATATCATGCATATCATACGACGAAAGCTTCATAAAAGCAGCAAGCGCTGCTATTGAAAAAAGAAGCTATGAACCTTACAGGTACGTATCAATAATGTCAATATACTCTCATTCTTCAGGCAGGGAAGAGCTTGACAGAATGCTTTCAGAGGAAGGCTACGCCGTAGGAAAGCTTGACAGCAAACTTTCAGACCACGGGATAAGGAACGTCAAAATGCTTTCCATGAACGAGAAGACAGCCCTGATATCGGCAGGGACCGGCTACATATCGGAATGCGCAGAGCAGATAGATAAATTCCTGCTGATGCGCAGCCTGAGCGCGGCAGAGGCCCGTGAATACATGCGCAGGGAGGGCTTTGCCCCTGAGACAGTCATGGGCACAAGGGCCATAGCCCAGATCCAAGGGAGCAGGGTGCTGATAACCGCTTACACTGTTGACAAAAAGGCAAATGCGCTGGCAATATCTGCAAAGGAGACTGCGTGCTGTTCGTTTCTTCCAAAAGGCGGGAAGGAATGGGCGACCCTTGGCTATGCGAATGACCCTGCCGTTATCCTGATTAACTTCAAATTAGGCAGAGCCGATGCAGTTTCAATGGAAAAAGGTAGTCCTGACGGGATTGCAATATGCGCGCTCGCCACGGTCGATGGCAAAAAAGCCCTTTACGTAAACTCGGTCGAAGGCGGGCACGCGTTCCGCGCAGCTGCAAGGGGCAGGGAGCTGCAGCTAGCCTCTTTAATAGATGATTATGCAAAAAAAGTAAACGCAGATTCTGCAGTATTCAACAATGCGTTCAGGAACGAAACGCCAAAGATGTTCGCGGAAGCGCTGAGCAATGCGGCGCACAAGGTCATTCCTATGGATGCAATAAAGCTGCTTTCAAGAAAGGATACCTATTTTGAAAAGAGCAGTGCGGCAACCAAGCTGGTCAGGTGACCTGAAATCAAATCCTGCACTGCAGCGAAACCAATATATAAATTATCAATAAACTGATACTATGCATTCTATAACTACCCAGTTGAAGGACGAAGGGCTCTCGTTCCCTGATTACAAGAACAGCAACATGGAAATCCTAAAAGAGGTATATACAAAAAGGAGCAGGCGCATAGGGGACAAAAGCAAGAAGATCTTCATGGTCGTTGACGGGCTTGGATATAATCTAATACAGAAAATAATTGTTAAGGGAGCAAAGCCGGAAAAGCTGCCCGGCAGCCCTGAAGTCGGAGACATCTCAACAGTATTCCCTTCCACGACCCCCGCGGTCATAGCTTCCATAGAGAGCGGAACCCCTCCTTCAGAGCATGGGATAAACGCATGGCAGGTCTATATGAAGGAGATAGGCGCGGTGATTCTGCCGTTCAGGGATTCCCTTGCAATATCAAAAAACTTCAGGCTCAGCAGCGCAGGCATAAGCTCAATATTCCCCGAACCGGAGCTTCTTAAAAAAATAGCAAAAAGGGACAAGACGCTCATCCAGTATTCTGCTTTTGTGAACAAGGACTATGGTGAGAAGGTAAGGAATTCCACACACAAATCCCATGTGTCGGACATCGACATGCTCATAAGCATAAAAGAAGAGGTTTTGAAAGAAGAATACGGGTTCATCTATGCATACCATGACATGATAGACGGATACCAGCACAGGTACGGGAGCAGCTCAGAGGCTGTCAGGTATTCGGTCATGTCTTTTTTTAACAACCTGGAGAAAGTCCTTATTCCCGCGCTAAAGGGCAGCGATTACAATCTGATAATAACAGCAGACCATGGGACCATAGAAGGCTCAAAGAAGATAAAGATAAGATATGATGCAAGGATAATGGACTACATGCTCATGCCCCCCTGGGGCGATTCAAGGATAAGGTATGCGTATGCTGCTCCCGGGAAGGAGAAGCAGTTCGAGAGTTATTTCGAAAAAAAATACGGAAAATACGCACTGCTGATAAATTCCGAAGATGCGATAAAGAGCGGCATCTTCGGCTCAAGAAGCGTAAAAGATAAGATAAGGGCAAGATTCGGCACCCATGTAATAATAATGAAAGGCAATACCACTATAGAATACAGCTACCCTGTAAGAGAGCCGAGCAAGCGCTCAACTATGCTTGGGTATCATTCAGGCCTTACGGAAGACGAAATGAGAGTTCCACTCATGGTTTACTGAAACGGGTTTCGGAGCGGATAAATTCACAGGATAAAAACGCGTTGAATGCTTTTTATGCCTTCTTCACGTTCTTTGCCCTTGGCCCGCGGTCTCCTGCTTCTACCTCATACTCTACAGCATCTCCTACTGTGAGCGTCGCTCCTCCTTCTACAGAGGACTTATGGAAGTATGTGTCCTTCCCATCTTCGCCTGTTATGAATCCGAATCCACGTTCAGGATTAAACATCTTTACTTTTCCTTTCATTTCATTACCTTTTTCTGAAAACTATTTTGAAGCACAGATTTATAATAACCTAGTATTTGATGGTAAAAACAGTCTAGCCAGATTATCTCGGAATGGCGGAAAGGTGCTGGTTCCAAAGCAGGCGATTCCAGGAATGGGACGGAGCGTCATTGCAAAAGACATAGAGGGCAATCCTCTTGGGCTTTTCCAGCCAGACATGGGTGCAGGAAAGCCAAAAAGTAAAAAGCAGGCTACTGCTGCACTCTAAACAGTAACTGTGCTGCCGTCATACAGGAAGCCATAATCTTTGAAAGAGAAGAATACATAGGCTCCGTTCTGCGCCTTTGCATAGCCTCTAATTTCCAACGGTATATTATACTGTGCAGACAGGCATCCTGAGAAGTTCAACGAGGCAGGAACATATCCTGATGTCCCTACCAGGGTTCCGTTCAGCATTATGGTTGCAGTGCCGTTTATCTTATAACATTCCTGTCCTCCAAGCGATTGCAGTCCGAATGACTTTATCGATACGCTATCCAGTGTCTGAAGCTCAGCTATCTGATTCGTTACATTCAGGAATGGTCTGAATGGCTTTGCATACACACAGCTTGGCCCCTGATACGGTTGGTTTGGATATGAATGCACTGTGCATACTATTCCTGGTTTGGTAAGATTGGTCAATGTTGCATTAACATTATCAAAACCACCATTGTTTTGCAATATCTGCAGATTCATGTAAGTCCTGTTGCCGTTTTTAATATAAACGAACAGCACCCTCGGATCAGAGCTATTTACTGTTACAGAACCATTGTAACTGACATTTGCAGTTTTTGCAGAATTAAGCCTTGCCAGCATTATGCCGGTAAGCGTGCTAGCATTGAGGTTTTTTGCAGTAAGAACCGCGTAAGGCAAAGAACCATACGTAAAAGCAAAGTATCCCAGTACTAACATTATCACGAGGAATACGACAAGCCATATATGCTTGCTGCCCTTCATTTTTTTAACGTCAGCCGCATTGTTCTTGTTGCTCTTTGCCATATTATCCAGATATAAATCACACAAATATTTATAAAACAGGTTATATGGTGGAGGTAAGGGGCTGCAGACGTAAATACACCTGTATAACCTCGGTAATTGATTGTAAAAACAGTTTTTAACGCCTGCTAG
>VFSW01003222.1_pt1 | contig 24485 bp, 17 predicted proteins | sample 5358111 | NCBI WGS metagenome assembly VFSW01 (sample SAMN11554181, study PRJNA540505) | mine drainage metagenome | isolation source: sediment from site ElyBrook_90M | place: USA: Ely Copper Mine, Vershire, VT | collected 2017
CACAAGAGATACACGGCAAAAAACGAAACCAATCGTGTTATCCATATAGTAAACAACGGCAACAAGAGAATAACAACACACACCACTTAGGGCTGGGCTGGGCAGGGAAGCGCGGACCCGCCGCGCCGGGCCCCTGCCATGCAACGGCCAGCGACCCAGTCCAGACTCCCGCTCCGCCACCGCCTTGAATGAATGCGTCCCCTTGGGCTTTGCGCTTTTCCTCCCGTGCTTCTGGATGACTATCCCAACCGCTAGGGGGAATACGATGAGCCGAGGCGTCCCTGGTCCCGAATCTCCAATAGCGAATGAAGAAGGGTGCGACTTTTGTTTGTGGGCAGCCTTTTGCGAGCGCCGGGCGCGAGACCCAACTATGCGGCCCACGCGGGGCTAACCCAATCGTCGTGACACACGCTGTGATGGGAGTTCCAACGAACGCGGTTTTGAACTTTGGGCCAGCAAATTGGCGTCACGGCCTGCCGGCCGGCATAACATCACGCTCCATCTTTTACGGGCCCATTATCACGTAACCGTGCAATCTTGTTATAGGCCAGGCCCCGTGCTAAACTCCAATTCCCTTTGGGAAAATCTTCGGCCGGGTCGATTTCCAGGTGCGACGGGGGTCATCCGGAACCAGCTTAAATTCATGGAGGAGGGTGCATGGCAGTTCGGCGCGATTCAGGCTTGGCATTGCATGAAGTGATGGTTTCTGTGGCGGCTTTGTTGGTGGCGGCAGCGTCTGTGGTGTACATGACGCACAGCGCTCACTCCAACTCCGTCAAATTTCTCACGCCCTACCAGGCCGTGCTGCTTACCAACGGCTCGGTATACTTTGGCAGGCTGGAAGATTACGGGAGCCATCAGCCGGTATTGCGCGAAGTCTACTATGTGGTCACCAAGACCGACCCCAACACCAAGGCCGTTTCTAACGTTCTGGTAAAGCGCGGCAAAGAATTGCACGAACCGGACCGCATGTATCTGAACCCCAACCAGATTCTGTTTGTAGAACCCGTGGGCCAAAAATCGCGAGTGATGGAATTGATCCAGCAATCCCAAACCCAGCCGTAAAGCCAGGCGGCGAAGTGGCTGGGGCGCGGGGTTCCGCAGGCCTCGGCCTTATGTTTGGGGGCTGTGTCGTCACCCGGCAACTCCCCCGGGTGCCTGGTATCTGCGCCATCCCGGGTGCACCGTGCGATCCGAACGAATGGTCCAGCTTGTTCATTGCCATCGCCCTGTGGGGAGGATTGTGGGCTCCTGCACTGGCGCAGACTGAGCCATTGTCTCCCGCGAGCGTTCAAGACATACTCTCCATGAACTTGTAAATGCCGCCCGTTCCGGCGGCAATTCCACGTACTGAATCGGTTTATTCAATGAGCCCCATTTCTGAGCAACGAGGTTGTGCGGCGTTTCGTGAACAGCGAAGCGACGAAGCAGTTGCGTCGAATAGTTTAGCCCGATTTCGTAAGTTGAAGTGCATTTGCGGGGGTGAAATCGGATCATGAGGCGCACCGGTCACCCTGCTGCCTTGGGCTGAAAGTCGAACTTGCGCGAAGTTGGAATTTCATAGTGCAAGAGTTTGTCGAACAAAGGGTTGCGCTTTTCGAGACCGCCCCAGGCTGAGGACAGATGGAGCACCGTACGATGCCCGGCGCGGCCGAGAATTGCCCCGCACACGAAGACCTGGACCCGCAAGCTCGCCGGCTGGCGATAGCCGGTCATGCCGCTCGCGCGCTGGAATTCCGCCAGCAGGTTGAAGAGCATCAGAATGCTCAAGAAGGCCGCTTCGGTGGCATAGAGCTGCTTCAGGCAGAAATCATCCGCCGCCAAATCCGATTTCAACTCCTCGATGCGCTGCTCGATCGAAGCCCGTTGATTGTAGTCGCGCCAAATCTCTTGCGGTAGATCGGCTCGATTGGTCACGAAAATCCGGAAGGTGCAGCCAGGCACCTCGAACAGCTTCTTGCCCAGCGAACCGTTCGTCTCCCGCAACTGCTCGCGCACCACCACGAAGTGGCGCTCGCCTTCCAGCACACTGTTCACCCAAGTCCGCAGCTTCTCCACACCTAAAGTTTCGGAGAGCTCTTTCTCGGGCCGGTCTTTTCCTTCTCCGGGTTCGGTCGGTTCGACTCAGTGGTAATATTCAACACGGCGGTTGTCCTTCTTGCTGGTTTTCCTTGCCCAAAGGATTTATATCACTTCCGGAGTTGTCAGCCGCCTCTCTTTCCTGGTTCCTCTACACACTTGATACCGCACTACCCGCGCATCCGGTCGTAGTAGGCGTCGGGGCACATAGGCCGCCGATTTTACTCCCGCCGTGCTGCCTAGGTCCCCCCCACCAGGGCAGCCATCTCACTTCTCCTCCGAGAACTGAGGCACTTCAACCCCACAGGGGGGATACGATGTGAGTAGGCTCTACCTGAGTTTTCAGACAATTTTCAGATGACGGGATTAAAGTAATAATTGACCTTTGCCGCGACGCACTACCTTTGGGACGGGCAAGTCTCCCGCAAGGGATACGCTCAAAACTGATGGGCTGTTTCTGATTTCACAATGAACTCGAAGACGAGCCATCATGCGAATTCTAATCGTCGAAGATGAAAGGAAGATGGCAGAACTCCTCAAGAAAGGACTTGAGGAGGAGAATCATTCTGTTACGTTGGCGCACGATGGGCCGACGGCTCTGGACCTTGCGGAAACATATGAATTTGACGTCATCCTGCTCGACATTATGCTTCCGGGAGCCGATGGTCTCGAAGTGGCGAGTCGGCTGCGCCGCCGTGACAAAGCGACACCCGTTCTTATGGTCACAGCGCGTGACGCGATACCCGATGTTGTGAGGGGCCTCGATGCCGGGGCGGACGATTATCTGACCAAGCCCTTTGCGTTCGAAGAGCTCTTAGCGCGTCTTCGTTCCGTGGCTCGACGGGGATCAAACCCACGGCCAACCTCTTTGCGCGTCGCGGACCTGGTTTTGGACCCTTCCACACATCAAGTATCACGGGGCAAGCAAAGGATTCATCTCAGCCCAACCGAATACCGGCTTCTTGAGTTTTTGATGCGGCGGCCAGGACAGGTCGCTTCCCGCAACGCCATCATCGAAGCTGTCTGGGGATTCGACAAGGAAGTCGAAGAGAATACGCTCGACGCTTTCATTCGCCTTTTGCGAAGCAAGGTTGATCGGAACTTTGATGCGAAGTTGCTCCACACGGTGCGGGGGACCGGTTATACCCTCAGTGACGGTCTGAAGCCATGAACATACTGCCGATCCGAGTGAAGCTGACCCTTTGGTACTTCGCCGTGCTGGCCGTGACATTTGCCGTGTTCGGGACTGTCGCATACTTCGTCATGCGGCATAGCATCGTCGTGACAGTGGACAAGAGCTTGCGCGATCAAGCGGTTGGTATCCGTGCTCTCATCATGCGCATCCCGAACCCAAACTCAGATAAGGTGGGACATGAGCTCAGAGAGCATGCAGAACTCGCAGAGGAAAGTAACCTGTGGCAGGTATCCGACAAGGATGGGCACTGGATCTTCCGCTCTACCCTCATGGAGCGCTACGGAGTGCCGGCAGCAAGCGCCGGGAAACCAGCACTGGAAACCCGCCGGTTCAAACATCGGCCTTTTCGTATGCTGACAAGTGAAGTCCCTGTTGGCGGTGAGACCTACTTCACTCAGGTTGCTACGCCGATGCACGAAGTTCTCGAGGCTCTCGAGGACTACCGATGGCTGCTCCTTCTGCTCAGCCCAGCGCTCTTGGTCTTTGCCTCAGCGGGGGGCTATTGGATGAGCCGCCAGGCGCTACTTCCGGTAGACGAAATCAGTCGGGCGGCTCAGAGCATCACTCACCAGAACATTTCCAAACGCCTGTTGGTTCCTCAGAGTCACGACGAGTTGCAGCGGCTCTCAGAGACCCTGAACGGCATGTTGGACAGGTTAGAGGCTGCTTTTAGAAAGATCATCCAGTTCACTGCCGACGCCTCTCACGAGCTCCGAACCCCCGTAAGCTTGATGAGAACCACTGCGGAGCTCGCATTGCGCAAGCCTCGGACAGAGGAGGGATACCGGGAGGCGCTAGCCCAGATCCTCAGGGAGATCGAGAGGACTACGGTGCTGATCGAGGAACTGATGTTGCTGGCCCGCGCCGACTCCGGCATCCAAATGCTGAACCTCGAGACTCTTGATCTGTCTGAAACTCTCCGGGACGTTTGCAATGACGGACGCACCCTGGCAGAAGCCAAAGAAGTCGATCTTTGCTGGGAGATTCCTACTTCGCCCCTACTCGTGGAAGGCGACCCTAACGCCCTGCACCGCCTGTTCTTGATTCTGATTGATAACGGTGTGAAATATACGCCTGAACATGGTCAGGTGACGATGTCACTCAAGACGCACAGTGGTTTCGCAGTAACGGAAATCCATGACACCGGCCTCGGCATCGCAGAGGCAGATCTACCTCACATTTTTGAACGGTTCTATCGGGCGGACAAAGCACGCTCGCGTGATTCCGGCGGGGCAGGATTGGGCCTATCGATTGGGCGATGGATCGCAGAAGCCCACGGCGGAACAATCGAGGCTGAAAGCACACTAGGTCGAGGCTCATCGTTTCGAGTTCGCCTTCCGCTTTCAAACGTGTAGACCAATCGGGATTCAGGGGGGACTATCGCTCGCCAAGAGACGCAACAACTAATCTCGAATTTTCAGGTAGTTTTCAGATTGGGATCTTATTCTGGGCGCTTGGAGGTGAAACCTTTGTGGAAATTCCGGTTGAAATAGCTCGTAGAAAACTGTCTTATCTTGCGGCTGCCTTGGTCCTGACCGCTAACGGTGCGACTGCGGGAGCCAATCTCAGAACCCCAGGAGGAACACCAGTGAAACGTAGACGCTTTTCAAGGCTCTCTAATTGGACAGTACTTTTAACAGGACTCCTTTTCGTGCCTGCAGCAACTTACGCCGCAGGCAATCCAGCAGCGAGGCCCGGAACTGCTCCCGCTGCCGGCCCGTCTGGATATCACCTTTTGAAAACCATTACTATCCCCGGCGACACTTTTTGGGACTATTTGAAGTTCGAGCCTTCCAGTCGCCGCCTTTTCATTTCGCATGGAACGCATGTCGTCGTGGTCAACGTCGATTCAGGGAAAATCGTCGGAGACATTGGCGGCATGGAAGGAATTCACGGCATCGTGTTCGCGCCGGAATTCAATCGCGGATTCGTGACCGACGGCCGCGCGGCCAAGCTGTGGATTTTTAATTTGAAAACGCTCAAGGCAGAGGGCAGCGCGCCCACCGATGAGGACGCGGACGGCGTCGTGTACGATCCGGCTTCGAAGCGCGTTTTTACAATGAACGGCGACTCCAAGACTTCGACAGTGGTGGATGCGAAGTCGGGGGACGTCGTGGGCCACATCGACCTGGGCGGAGGACCGGAATTTCCGGTCGCAGACGGACGCGGCCATGTTTACGCCAACATTGAAACAACCAGCGAGGTCGTGGAAATAAACTCCCACACCATGAAAATCACGCACCGCTGGCCGCTGGCGCCCGGCGAATCTCCCAGCGGCCTCGCCATTGACACGGAACATCACATACTGTTTTCCGGCTGCCACAACAAACTCATGGTCATCATGAACGGAGATACGGGCAAGGTGATTGCGACGGAGCCGATCGGAAGCGGCGTGGACGCTACGCGCTATGATCCCGGCACAGGCTATGCCTTTTCTTCCAACGGTCGCGATGGGAATTTGACGGTGATTCGGGAGGACTCGCCGGAAAAATTCCAGCTTGTCGAAGACGTGCCGACCGAGATGGGAGCGCGCACCATGGCCCTCGATCCGAAGACGCATGACGTTTATCTGGTGACGGCGGAGATCGAACGCATTCCGAACCCGCCGCCGCACACGCGACCCTTTCACATGGTGCCGGGAACCTTCCATCTGCTCATTTTCGGTAGGAACTGAGGCGGGACACACCAACTATCTTGAAAGACATCATTTCGAAATCACAAGACGCGGGACGTGACCAAACTTAACGGCCCGATTCTTCGAACGTGCAAGTCGGCTGCGCCGCATTGAGAATTCGATACCCGTCCTAAAGGTTCCAAGGAAAGAACCGATTGGCGATTGAAAATCACTTAAGGAGGCACCACATGAACAAGAAGATACAGTACGCAGGAGTTTTTCAACTCGTTGCGTTCGCCATCGTTGTGGCCCTCGTTTTGCCTGCCTACTTATTGGCTAGCAAGCCGAAGGTCAAGACCCGTGCGCAAAGTCTCGTCGAGGATACCCTGCAAGAGCATCCAGAGACCGATGAGATCGGCATCTCGGTTCGCTCCTCCCGCGGATGTAGCACGATTGCTTCGACCGACAAGAGCGACATCGGAGAGGCTTGCGAAAAAGATGACCTGGAGCCTATGCGGACCGGCAAGCCCTCCGTTGAAAAGGAGCGGGATGGCTTTGATGTATCCGTCCCTCTCCGTGACGCGCATGGAAAACTTGTGGGATCGTTGGGGGTTGGTTTCAAGCGGGCGCTGGGGCAGACGCAGGCGAAAGTCGTCGAGGACGCTTTGAAAATATCCAAAGAAATGGCGACGCACATTGCTTCCAAGGCAGCGCTTTTTCATCCTGCGAAATAACGCGGAAGTGTAACTGCGTCGGCTGGCGCGGGATCCCCAGTAACCGGGGAAAGCGCCAGGCCTCTTCTGCTTGTAGTCCGGAAGGTCGTAGCCGCGTTCCAGAGTTGAGCGCAGTTCTGTTTTGCGGGAGGATTTTGTGGCCTGGGAAACCTCAAGAAAAGATTTCCGCTTTTTGTGGGAGGCCATCACTGTTCTGGTGCGCGCCCGCAAGTGGCCCAACGAGACTCTGGCCGGCCTCGAACGCTGGTGCGCTTCGGTGAACCTGGAAGGCGAACAGCTCGCTTTGACGGTGCGGTCTGCCGAAATTCTGCCGGACCTTTTGCGCCATCTCGTCGCCTCGAGCGCCGACATTTATTCGTTCACGCCCCAGAAAACGTCACTGGAAGACATGTTTGTCCGAATTATGGGCGAAGACCGAGGACTCTAATGGGCTGGTGGGTCATGGCAGGCATCACGGTGCGGGAGGCGGCGCGGAAAAAGATTTGCTGGACCGCAATGATCGCCGGGCTTGGTTTTCTAGCCTTATTCGCCGCCGCGATCCATTTTCAAGTACAGGATTTCCACACGCGTTCTGTCACACCCTTCATTCGTTACCAGATCTTGAGCGCCATGGTGATGGTCGCGCTCTATGTGGTGAATCTTCTCGCCGTGGTCATGTCCATCCTGACGTCGGCGGACACCATCGCTGGAGAAATCAGCTCGGGAACGATTCACGCCATCGCCATGAAGCCCGTGCGGCGCTGGCAGATTCTGATGGGCAAATGGATGGGATTTGCTGTGATGATCGCGGGGTTTGTAGTGCTTACGTTCGGCGGAACCATCGCCGTTGGATACATCATGGGTGGAGTAGCCCTGGAAAACTCACTCGAAGGTGCTCTGCTCGTTTATTTTGAGTGTTTGCTGGCTCTAACCGTAACATTTATGTTTGGGACGTGGTTTTCGACCCTGACCAACGGTGTCATCGTCATCGGGTTGCACGGCTTGGCCTTTATGGGAGGATGGCTTGAACAAATGAGCGGGTTCACAGAAAGCGCTCGCCTGGTGAGTGTAGGGATTGTCATGAGCCTCATCATGCCGAGCGAATCCCTTTGGCGCCGTGCTGCGTTTGACATGCAACCCCCGCTTGCCCCCGCGCTCCCTTTTTCGCCTTTCGCCAATGTTTCGATTCCAAGCCTGACGATGGTTGGCTATGCCGCCTTTTACTTGATCTTTGCGCTTGGTGTCGCCACCCTCCATTTTAATCAGCGCGATCTGTGAAAACATGGCGAAATTGTGGTGGACTTGTTCAACACACGTTGTGGGAAATGTTAGGGCTGCGTGACGGCAAACACAGTGCAGTTAAGAGGAGCTCAATTTCTGGTTAAGCTGTACGCATGGCGGACTATCTGGGTTGAAATGCTGTAGGCCAAGGCGGTGAGGGACGGTGGCAGGCAAGGACCGGAGGGGAGTAGTGGGCGGACTTCGCTGGCTCGGATGCCGACTCGAGCCGGGGGGGCAAAACATCTCCTGCTTTCAGGTGGCTTTCAGGTTGGCTTCTTATTCTGGAGACGCAATGCCAATGACTGGATCGAAGCTCGTTTGAGCCATGTGGCAGTACCCGGGCGGAAAACAGCCAATGGTAACATTCTGATTGTGAGCGGCTACAGAATAAGCTGCAATTGCTTTTGGTGATGGGCGCTCTGTTTGTACACTTCGGCGTGGCAGGCGGGAATAGGCGTGAGATAAGGAGGTGCAGGAAGATGAAATGGTTGTTTGCAACGATTACGGGAATATTATTTGCTTCAGGATTGGGTTTCGCCTCTCCCTCAGCTCCGCTCAAACTCGTCGCTAAATACAAAATGCCTGAAGCAGTCAAATGCCGATTCGACCATCTCGGTGTCGACCTGCGCGGCAGCCGGCTTTTTCTTGCTGCGGAGACCGCGCACGAAGTCCTGGTGTTCAATCTCCGCACCGGCAAATACCTGTGCGCGATTCCGAACATCCAGATTCCCCACGCCATTTACGTCCGCGAAGATTTGAACCGGATTTTTGTCACCGACGGTGGCGCCGGCGAAGTGAAGATTTTCGACGGCAAGACGTACCGCTTGCTGAATTCTGTCAAGCTCAAAGTTGATTCGGATTCGATCGGCCACGATCCTGCCACGCATTATCTCTATGTGGTCAACGGCGGCGGAGACGCCCACGAGCCTTCTTCCATGCTCAGCATTGTAGACTCCACGCGGAACATGAAGGTAGCCGACATTAAAATTGATGGTGATACCCTTGAGGCTATGGCGCTCGCGAGGTCTTCGCCGCTGATATATGTCAACAATCCGGCAAAGAATTGGATTGATGTTATCAATCGGGACATGCGCAAGGTCGAAGCAACATGGCCCGTGACACTGTGCAAGAAAAATGTGGCCATGGCGCTCGATGAACCTGACCACCGTTTATTCTCGGCCTGCCGGAGCGGCGCTATTGACGTTTTCGACTCCGAGACCGGCAAAGAACTGCGGACGCTTCCCATCACGCCGGGTGTGGATGACCTGGTTTTTGACCCCGTGAAACGCCGGCTCTACGCGTCCTGCTGGGGCGACGGGGGTTCGCTTGCCGTCTTTCGCGAGGAAAGTCCCGACCGCTACACCTCTCTCGGAACGGTCAAGACGGCGCCCGGCGGCAAGAATGAGGTCCTTGTGCCCCAATTAGGTCGCCTCTACATTACAATTCCTCCCTCCCAAGCGTCTCCTGGTGAAGTCTATGTTTATAGGGTGCAGTAAACATCGGCTCCTAATCACGTGTTTGGTTGTGCTGTTCAGTGCTTGCCTTGGCGCTTTTGCTCAGCATCCCGGCAGCTTGCAAGGAAACGTCACGGACCCTTCAGGTGCTGTTGTGCCGTGTCCTTTCGGCAAGGCTGCGTGACTTTCGCTGATGGAAGTTGCTAACGGCTGTCCATTGCGCCACGGGGCGAGGAGGGCAGACGATGGCCGCGGAGATTCCTGATATTCCCGCTAACATTCAGAAGGTTAACCGACGCCTCGGGGGATGGCGAAGTACGCATACGGGCCGCTTGCCGCTTCCCGAGTCTTTGTGGGCGGCGGCAGAACTGGCCCGTGAGCATGGGATTATTCCCACCGCGAAGGCTCTGCACCTGGAGTATGGCAAGCTCAAGCAGCGGGCGGAAGCTGCGGCGCCGACAGTGAAGAGGCGTACGGTGAAGGCCTTGGCAGACGGCCCGCGCCGTGCGCGGTGCACCTTGTCGGCCAGAGTCTCGACTCGGCGATCAGCAGCAGGAAGAGAAGTCTGCCCCTGCAAGCCGGCTTCGAGGCGGTGGGCCAAATCCAGCCACCGTAGGGAGGGCGCGGGGGGCGACGCTGCCGGGCGAGCAAAGTGTGATGCTTCCGTTGGAAATGGAGGGTCCTGCCGTTAAGATAGCGACAACGGAGAGGACTCATGAACAACCACGAACGTAAGAATTTCAGCTCCCAGAAGTAAGGTCGCCATCCTGCGCCGGCACCTGATCGAAAAGGTTCAGGTCTCGGACCTCTGTGAGGAATACCACTTCCACCCTGGCCTCTTTTGCCGCTGGCTGACGCAGTCCTTCGAAAACGGTACGGCGGCTCTTGAAACCCGGGCCAATATGGGGAAGGGTCTTTTCTGGCGGGAGCCGGCCGTCGGCCTGCGGGGGGTTCACACGTGCGTGATCGGAAGGGAATTCTTCGATGCAGATGGGAATGCTCTTCTGGTCATCACTATTTTCGATGAATTCACATGAAGATAGAGGGCGATCAGGTTCCTGAAAGGTGTGTGTGTGATTTAGATGTTTCTTCGTCACTGCGCTGCAAATCCGAGGCCAAACGTCCTCCGCTGACGCGCCTCGTATTGACGTTCGCAACAGAGCCTTTATTCCACTTGCCGCATCCACGCTGAACCAGGTCATAAGTGTGTCGGCACCTCGCACAGCAGTCGCAATTGCACAAGATTACCGAACGGCCTGCTGGCCGCTCAGATAGCACGAGAATGTTCGTCGATGTATCTTGTCTCAACGTGCGACGGGGAGCTTTGAATCAGCTTCTACGAATTCATAATTGCCGGAACCGATCTCGACCTCAACGCTATTCTTCTCCCGCCGCAGCACCTTCACGCCGAAGGCCTGCGCGAGCGGCTTGCTGCTCTCCGTGACCAGTTGTTCCATTTTCGCAGGAATGTAAACAGTTGCAGTAGTGTTCGCCGGAACGCTTACCAGAAGCGTCAGCTTGCTGGGATCGCGTTCCCAGGCAACGGAGACTGGGCCAGTCATTGAGTCGTACTTCGCTTTGGCCCATCGCAGGTTGCCGAATAAAGGGCGAATAATGATTTTTCTGTAGCCCGGATCCAAAGGATCGGGACGAATCCCGGCAATATCTCTGAATAAGAACGAACCGATGCACGTTCCAAAAGGATGGAGGAGGGTACCGAGAGGACCATCCACTGACTCGCTCATCGTGGTGCTACCGTTTGCTGCCATCCAGAGAAAGCCAGGCAAGTCCTTCTGCATCGCCACAGTATAGGCGAGGTCCGGATGGCCCCAATCCGCCAGTCCATGAATCATTGGCATCACGCCAACAAATCCCGTAGTCATGTGATCACCATGCTGGTGGATATCCTCAATCAGACGCCGCAGCACGAGCTGTCTCGTGTTATTCGGGACCATGCCGAGATAGAGCGGCAGGACCTGTGAGGTCTGTGAATTATTGGCGTAAAGTCCCGTTGTCGGATTCAAGAACCGCTGATTGAAACTGGCCCGGATGCTTTCGCCAAGCTGGCGATATTTTGCAGCGTCCTGGGTCTTGCCCAGCACTGCGGCAGCGCGAGCCAGCACCGCGACGCAATAGTAGTAACCGGCGGTTGATGTCTGGATTACGGGCGTGCGTTTGGGCCGGCCATCTGCGCCCACTTCCAACCAGTCACCCAGCCCCCAATCCAGCAGGTGATCCTTGGCGGTCATGCTCAGATAGTCCACCCAACGCTTCATGGGTTCGTAGGCCTCTGCCAGGGCGCGTTGATCGCCGTAGTCCTGATAAAGTGTCCATGCGACATATGGCAGCGTGCCGCCCCACCAGGGATCGGAAAAGTCCGCTGGCGCTCCGCCCGGCTTTGTATCGCCCCAGCCATTGGTTGGAACAATCGGGGGTACGGAGCCGTTCTGTTGCTGGTCATCGATCATGTCAAACATGTAATTCGTATAAACCGCCGCCGCGTGGAAGTTGTAGACAGCCGCATCCATGGAATTTTGGCCATCCTGAGTCCAGCCCATTTTTTCACGCGTGGGTTCTTCACCCGGCATGCTGTGGGCCGACTCACTCAACGTGCGGCGTATGGCCTTCTGCATTCGGTTGATCATCGGGTTAGAACAGGTAAAGCTCCCTGCGGACTGCCAGTCCGTGTGCACGTTGACTCCGAGGAGGCTGTCAAGTGAGGGCTTGTAATTCAGGCCCTCAACTTCCACATAGCGGAAGCCATGGTAGGTAAACTCGGGCTCAATCCCACCTTTGCCCTCTTGATTGAGAATCAGTTCATCCGTCTGAAAACGGCCGTAGGTGTGGCTGTGGCAGTACTTCATGTCCACCCTACCCTCGGGGCCTAAAATCAGATTGTACTTCAGAAGAATCTTCTGGCCCGGTTTCCCGTGGGCTTCAAATCGCGCCCAGCCGGTCAGATTCACGCCCAGATCGAAAACGTAAACATTCGGTTTGGGTTCAGTCAGTCGAACGGGATGAACAATCTCCGTCACCCGCATCGGTGGCTCCATCTGCGCCTTAAGTTGGCCCTTCGGAGCCTCAGTTACCGCAGCCGGCTGCCAGTGGGAATCGTTATATTCAGGCTCATCCCATCCCGGAAGCGATCGCCGAGCATCGTATGTGACGCCTGCTCGAATGCAGTTAAAAATGACGGGCCCGGTTGACCATTTCCAGGAAGGATCGGAAGCGATGGTTTTGTGTGTGCCATCTGGAAGTTCCATATCGATATTGATAAGGAGCTTTGGAGGCTCCCTCCACGGCGCCTTCTGAAAGCTGAAGAGGTCGGGCGTGATGGGGTGGTACCATCCGTTGCCCAGGACCACGCCCACGGCATTCTTCCCTTCGTGCAACAGATGGGTAACGTCGTAGGTGACGTAAAGCACCCGCTTGTCGTAGTCGGTAAACCCGGGATCGAGCACGTGATGGCCGACTCGCTGGCCGTTCACATAAAGCTGGTAGTATCCCAGCCCACTAACGGTGGCAATGGCTCGCAGCGGTCGTTGGCGAAGCCTGGCAACCCGCCGAAGGTAAACCGCGCTGGGGTCACTCGGGCCCATGGCGCCGCCTATCCAATTGCCGGCCCAGTCCGACGCGTGAAGCAGGCCCATGCTCCACATGCTCGACGTACTCCACGAAGAGACCTGCCCGGCTTGATCCCACACGCGAACTTTCCACCAGCACCGGGTGTGGGAGGCGAGTTCTTTACCGGAGTATTCCACCTGAATCGACCTGTCGGATTCAACTTTTCCGCTATCCCACAGGTCCGCCTTGCCGGCCCGCAAATTGGCCTGATTGGTGGCAACCAGAATCTGATAGGCGGTCTGCCTCAGCCCTCTTGCATTAGGTTTCTGTGCTTTCAGGATCCAACTCAGCCGTGGTCTGGGTACATCGATGCCGAGCGGGTCCACCGCATACTCACACCGCAAGGAAGCTGCCTTTAGCGTGGGGGTAGACAAATCCCTTTGATTCTTTCCACTCAGGGGCAAAAACACAAGCATCGTAATCAGAATAAATCTCGTAATCGTTTGTTTCACTGTGGAGCTCATGTGGGGATCGATCTCCCGTATTGGCGTGGTGTGAAGCTCTGAGAGAATACTGAAATGCGAGATTCGGATACGCGTGCCCTCCCGATGACCTTCGAATTATCTGCCAATTCGCTTCCACAAAGGAAGGGAACTTATCATGACGACCGAAATGGTACCGGCAGGCAATCGTCGCGCATTTAAAGAATGATAACCGTCGTCGCCACAGATGACCGGATGATTAGAGCTTGGAAAAGAGTCTACCGGCCTCGCCCGACCTCTTCGCGGCGTATTGTCACCGGAGGTGGACCTGGAGGGACTATGGGCGCTGGCTTTGCGTCTCATTCCAGCTTCGATTTCTGCGAGCCCTGGCCCCAAGCGAGGCGCCGCTAAGGCGGTAAAACCGGGGAAAAACGTTTTTAATATTTTCCTGGATCCAAGGGTAGAGACGCCTATCCCAAACTCCTTCGGCCCGGGCCAGCAGTCGAATCGGTAGGTGGGCCAAGTGGCAGGAGCAGTGGCCGGTGGCGATTTGCGACAGCAGGAAATAGGGACCTCCCCAGTGGAATCACAACCTAAGGAGACACCTTATCAGGTCGCGGTGAGACGCGGGAGACGATTGAGACAAATGAGGCAGTTTTTTAAACAGCCCCCCGTGCCGTGGGCAGGCCACGTCTCCACGAGCGCGACGCCAGGTAAACGGGCTGTCAACCTGAGGCTAATTCAACGCGGTCGAATACATCTCCAGTGATGCCAGCGAGCACGAGTTGCTGGACCGCGGCAAGGTTCGGGGAATCCTTCACTTGGCCAGGGGCATTGAGGTAGACTTGATCGCCGGGCGCCCGGCTCCCGATGATTGTTTATCAAGCGTCACATACGTACCGAAGAAGGGAACCAGGCGGGCATGGTGCGCTATGCGGATAGATTGATGGCCAAGGCCAGAGTCGGAACGAGTAAGCAAAACAGCAGCACGCGGTATTTAAGACAGTGGGTGTATATAATTTCAAGCGTCAGAATCAGCCCGGAGATCGGCAGCAGGGCCAGTGTTATGACGGGACGAAAGCGGCGGATTTCCGAATCCAACCCATGCACTGCCGCCAATTTGATTTCTGGGTGGACCGCCGGCTAGACAGACTCCTGACTTGATCCGCCCGGCGATGCCATTTTGACGCCATTCGCTGAATTGTGAGTCTTAACCGGCTGTCTCCACCTCGGCGCCACATGCTCCTTGTCATTCGCGGCCTGCGTCACCGCTAGTTCCGCGTTTAACTGCCTCTCCGGCTTGGCGATCAAGCTGGCGCAAACGGCTGGCGAGGGCAAGCTTCAGCTTTTCGTACCCGGTACCAGACGACCAACTCAGTGACTGCAGCCGAGCCAATCGCTCCGGAACCGGGCATTCTTCAATCTTGAGTGGAACGACGAAAATGGCTCCCTCCGGCTTTTCCTCAGCCACATCGAGCACGTAGCGAAACTCCTTCTGCAGATATCCCTCCTTGGTGACCGAGGTTTTGGAGAGACACACAACGACTGCATCGCATTTGCGTACGGCCTTGCGGATTTCGTGCTCCCAGTCCTGCCCGGGCACCAGATTCTCCTCGTCCAGCCATGGATCGTACCCATCCTGGCGAAGCTTTGAGTACAAATCGCGGACGAAGGGCTTGTCCTGCGAGGCATGACAAAGGAACACTCGCAGCGATCGCACATCGGCTGCCTGCTTCGATCCCCCCGGGCCATCAGCGACAAGCGAAATCAGATGATACTGCTGGTAGGGTACTCCCCGCTCTTGATCGGGCTTTCGGAGTTCCACGGCACCGAGATCTTCGAAACGGTCTACAATCTGCTCAACAGCCGAAAAGGTGGCTCGATCAACCAGTACACGCTTCGGAGGTTTAGCGTCTTTAGCGGTCCGGGCATGGGATTGAAGGGCAAAGGCAAGATTAACGACTTTACCCACGGCCGTGAAATCCCGCGCCTTTCCCCAGCCAATTGTTCCCAAGACGGCGCTTCCAGTCGCGATGCCAATGCCGATATCGAGAAAACTGAGATCCTGATTGTAGTCTTGTTTCCATTGTTTTCGCAGGCCTAGAAAGCCGTTGACGATCGCGAACGCACTCTTAACCGCCCTTAAGGGGGGCTGATTGCCGCGGAAGAATGCCAGGATGCCGTCTCCCAGCATCTTGTTGACAATGCCATCATTTGCCAGCACTTGGTCCGACAGCATGGTGAGCAAGCTGCTCAAGAGGCGTCCAATTTCTTCCGGGCTATCCAGCGCATTGCACACCTGGGTAAACCCGCGCATATCCGCAGATAATATGGTAAGGCGCTCCATGCGGGAAGGCTGGCTCAGTTCACTGGCAGCCTGGACGGGGTCTTCGAAACTGGAAAGCCCCATGTGAGCAACCAGCTCATTGAACAGCCGGGCGTTCCGAATTGCGACGGCGGCATAGTTTGCGAGGTGCTGCAGTAATACGCGGTCCCGCGCGTTGTACCTGCCGCTTGCCTTGTTTAGAATCTGGATGACGCCGATTCGCTTTGGACCGGTTGAGGCGGGATCGGCAATGGCCAAGGGAACACAAATCATCGACTCCGTAACACGGTTTGTAAACCGGTCAACGCCCTTGAAATGGGTTGCGTCCGATTTGAGAGAATCCTGAATGATCGTTTTCCCGGTTGAGAACACGGAGCCGGCCTTGCTGCCGCGAATGGGCACACGGCTTGCAGAAGCTTCGCCCCACGCTCTCAAAACCTCGGTGGCATGGTCACCCGTGGCGGCGGCAAAATAAAGGCCTTCGGCCCGATCGTCATACAGGAGGATGGAGCCTTGGGGCGAGTCTGTAAGGCGGCCGGCGCTCGACAGAATCAGGTCGAGGAGCTTCGTTAGCTGGATCTCAGACCCCAACCGCGCGCCGACTTCAACTAGAGCAAGCAGATCAGACTGGGAGAGTGCTTGGCCTGTCATGGCTTCAGCCTGAACGGCATTGTATCCCGGACGCCTAACAGAGTCGAGGACAACGCGCCAAATCCGGCAGTTACTCCATTACCGCCTGCGATGCCAGGCGCAAACCCTGCCGCCCTGGCAGCGCAATCCTTAACAAAGGCGCCGCATGGGAGGCGTCATTGACCGTGGGACGGCACTCCCGGTAATCCCAGATGGTCCGCGCGCGCCACGGCAGGTGCTTCGGCGGCCTTCCTATGGCTTCGGCGCGGATTCCTGAAGCAGCTCTTGCAGGTACTGCTTCCAAACCGCCGCCACGGTGTGAGTGCCGTGGCCTCGCGTCTGGTCAGTTATCGGCAACAGCACGAACCTGCCATGCGGTACGCGTTTGATTTCGCGCTGGGCGATGCCAAGTTCGGGCGGATTGATAAAGTCGTCGGCGGAGTTCACAAACATCACATGCGCCTTGATTTTTTCGAGATTCGGCGAGGGGTCGTAATTGCGCGATGAGTCTACTGCGTATAGCACATCATTGGCGTCGTAATGCGGCAGCCGGGTGGAAATAAAGTTATGCAGAAAGGCGTCCGCCTGTGCAGGGGTTGGATAATTTTTCTGCCATTGGAGCGGACTGCTCACGGCGATCAGCAGCACGTAAAGCGCGGAGCGCAAACCAAGAACCGGCTCCTCGGTATAATCGCCGCTCTTCCAGGCGGGATCAAGCCGGATGGAGTCCATGATCTCCTCGCGGAACACCCGGTTGCGCCCTGCAATGGCTACGGGTAGGCAGGCCAGTGGCATCAGCGCGTCCATGAAGTCCGGGAATGTTTCGCCCCACACCCACGAATGCATGCAACCCATCGAGGTGCCCATCACCAGACGCAGATGATTCACACCCAAACCGGCGGAGACCAGTTGATGCTGAGCCGCCACCACGTCGTAATCGTAGTGCGGGAAGCGGGCTTTTAGGCCATCGCTGGGTTTGCTGGAGCCGCCGTGGCCGATGTTGTCGGGCAGGATAATGTAGTAGCGCGAGGCGTCCAGTAGCTGGCCGGGACCGAACAGCACATTGGCAAACACGGGCGACATGAACTGGCGCCAGGAGCCGGTAGTGCCGTGCAGAATGAGCACGGCGTTGGTTACCCGGCCCTGCGCATCCCGCGCCGGTGAACCCAGGGTGGCGTAGTGCAGGCGCAGTGTGGGGAGTGTTTCGCCATCCTTGAAGTGAAAGTCATGAATTACAAAATTTCCTTCTTTGGGCGTCTGGAAGTTGGATGCGGGAAGGGCAGGGATGCTCACCAGGAGCGCCAAAAGCAGCCTAAACCGAGGAATAGTCATTCCGGGAGTTTACAGGCACAAATTTCCCTGCGCAACCTCCTTGCCGCATCCTGAAATGCGGCAATCGGCCCCCAGCATCAGGCGGCCTCTGCGGGACATTCTGCCGGTCAATCCGCCGCCAGCGCCACAACCTTTCCGGTTCCAATGGACTCTCTCGCCGCATCCAGAATTTCGACGGCCTCAACGTTGAGCGAGCCTGACAGCAGGCCCCTAATCGGCTTGTGATTCTGAATGTGATCCACGTAGTAGGCGACCGGGTTAGCGTGTTGCAGCGGGAGCGGAGGCGTGGTGACCGGCTGGCCTTCGGGATTTTGTAACGACCCGTTCGAGTTGAAACCACGGTAAAGCAGCCCTTCGGGCAGCCCCAGCAGGCTGCCTTTCAGACCGAAGACCTGAACGCTCTCCATGGTGTAGGGCCAGTCCCAGGAAGGCTCAATCAGCGCGGTGGCGTGAGGGTATTCGAGAAGTATAACGGCGTCATCCTCAACGGCGTTGTGTTGGCTCGTCTTTAGTTGCAAGGAGTATGCGAAGACCTTGACCGGCTTCCCCTCCAACCACACCGCCAGGCTGGCGCCGTAGCAACCGAAGTCCATCAGCGCGCCGCCGCCGTTTTTGACAGGATCATAAAGCCATGCGCCAAATTCCTTTGAAATTCCGATCTCGCGCGGGCCCTGGTGGCCGAACTGAACAACTATTTTATCGATGGATCCGATTTTTCCGGCGCTCACCTGCTGGCGCAGTTCCTGAGTGGAAGCGAACCAGTTGTTGACATAATTCACCATCAACAGAATGTGGCTCTGCTGCGCCAGATGCCACATGCTACGGGCGTCCGCGGCTGTTGTCGCCATCGGCTTTTCCATCTCCACATTGATGTGCCGTTTTGCGCACTCGCGCACAATCGCCAAATGGTGATCGGTTTCGGTGGTGATGATCACTCCCTCGGGTTTGGCTTCGTCAAGAAGCTTGATGTAATCCGAATAAAACTTTACGGCTGTGGGTACGCGGCTTTTGGCCCTCTCCATCAGCGCAGGATTCGGATCGGCAATCGCTATCAACTCAGATTGCGGAACCTGCTGCATGTCTTTCAGCAGTCCCCAGACATGATCGTGATCCAATCCAATAATCGCGAGGCGGGTTCTGCCTCGACTCGTCTGCGCGTGAGCGCCAACCGGAAGCATCATGACGGCAACAAGGTAATAAAAGGCTTTACGCATAGTGTTCCTCGCAATGGAGATGGTTCGCCATGGCGCCGCGACACGTTGCATTCAATTGCCGGCGCAGGCCCTTGCTGCTTCTGGCCGCATAAGGCGGCGGCACTTGCCTGGCGCCTGCAAACGACGGGCATTTTCCTCAGCCGGCCACGGTCAAACCGAATGGCCAATTAATGGCCCTTAGCGCTCTTTAGTCCCACATCGCGACCCGGCACCACGTCAATCTGGAGCCTGGGGTCCGCGGCGGGCACGCGGGTGGCTGGCAGGCCCAGCTCACGCCGCACAATATTTGCACCCTGGGCAATGGCGGCGGCTTTGTAGAACGCGATTTCGCGATTGGCGCCCTGGCGTCCAAAGCCGCAATCGCTGGAAAGAATCAACCGCTCGGCGGGAATATAATTCAGTGCCTTGCGGATTTCGCCGGCCACGTCTTCAGGACGGTCAGCCTGCAGCGTACGATGGCTGACCACGCCGATGGCGATCTTCTTCTTAAGGTCGTGCTTGAAGGGCTCAAACAGTTCCAGATCCTTCTGGTTGCGGTCCTTCATTTCAAGCGTCCAAACATCGCCGCGGCACCGCTCCAGATAAATTTCAATGGAGTTGGCGTAGCTCGTGTCATCCATCACGCGCTGCATGTTGGGGTTGCCCCAGCAGGTGTGAATCCACAGTTCCACGTCATCCAGCCCCTGCACCTCGCGGTTGAACGCGTCAATCATGAACTGCACTTCCGCATGATCCTTGCCGTAGGTGTTGGCCATAAAGTGGAAGGTGGGCTCTTCGGTCTGGATGCAGCGGCAGCCGGCGTCGCGCAGCGCCAATAGCTCCTTGTTCATCGCCTCGGCCATGTCCCAGATCACCTGGCGCTTATCCTTATATTTGGGCGTGTGGATGTCCAGAAAAAGCGCCATCACCTGCGAGCAGCAGGTGCCAAATTTCACGGGCTTACTGGTCCTGGATTGTGCCAGGCGCCATATCTTCGCATAGTCGAGGGGCCGATGCTCGATTTTGTCCACCACGCGTGGCCATCGCCAGCCGGTGTAAATCTCATTCAGCAGCGTACCGGGCGGATAATGGAGCCACGGCGCCGTGGTCTCTTCCGGTTGCAGGTAGTCGCCTTCCAGGCCAGTCCAGCGCTGCAGCGGATAGTGGTGCCAGGCACGCCCTGCCAGGTCCTCATCCACGTGCAGGTCGCCGTGCGTAAGAATGTCGAGCCCGGCCCGCTCCTGGTCGCTGATCAACACCGCCATGCCATCCTGAAATTTCTCGCGAAAGCGCACGTCGAGCATGCAGGTGTCAAGCGGGCGGCCCCACAGGCTGATGTCGAACCAGCGGGGGCGGGGAAACGATCCGGTAACCGTCGTGGGAAGGGTCAGGTCTTTCGTAGCGGTGAACATGGGCACCTCCTGCCGCGGATTTTAGCGCCACAAACTCGCTGAGGCGAGGGCATGATTGCGGAAAAGATTCCAGACCCGGTTGGCTCCGCGCGCCCGACTGCAGCGGCAGGAGGCGCGGATTACGCTCTGTAACCAATGCGATTCAATCTCCGCGTAGGGCAATGATGAAGACCTCGCCGGCAGCGCCTTTTCCGCATCCAAGTCAGTAACTCAACCGGCCGGAAACCTTGCGCCCGATTAAGATACAGCAGTTTCGCCGTCAGACGAAAGCCATTTCCGCAATTAAAACGACACAATGTCGAAGGCTGCGTCCGCGGCAAATCCGTGTTCGGGTGCAACCCGGCCATCCGCCTGTTCGCTTCCATGCCCATATGCCTGTTCACAATTCCGATGGCAGTCAGGGTTTGTTCGTGCGATAGTCAAAAGTGGGGGGAGATGGAGACTCCGATGCAAAGAAAATGGGCAGTATGGATAGTGACCGCGGCATTCCTGATCCTGGCGCCTGACGCATTGCCACAATCCAAGAAGGAACCTTCCAAAGACATTACCCTGGCAGGCACAACCAAGGGCAACACAGGCTGTGCCATTCTGGAAAAGCAGATGCCCATGAAAAAGAAACTGCTTTTTGCGGGAGTTCTCTATGCCCGCACCCAGTACAAAGTGATTCAAACCTTCAACGCCAAACTTCCCAAACAACAGTACACGGGGACGGGCGAGGTTAAGGAGCTGAATCAATTCGCCACCCAGAACAAAATCAAGCTTGTCGTCATTCCGTCCAAATACTCCCCCGACCAGATGAAGCAGGCCCAGGCAGACTGCAAGCAATAGGCCCGATACCGCCGTTGCACGCGTTTGGTTAAGCTGACAAGTGAAACCTGTCGGCCGGGGAGCGCCCATTCGGATACCTCACAAACTTCTTTTAAAATCCTTGCGGCTGGTCTAAATTCTCATGCGGCGCGCGATATGAGCGTTATCTGAATTGCAGTATCAGGCCGCCGCTTCCTGTTACTTAAGGATTGCTGAGATCGCCAAGGTAATACCCTATGAATCGCAGACAAATGTTAACGCTATGCACTACTCCTTTTCTTCTTCCCGGCTCCTCGATCCAGGCTGCGGAATCCTTTTCTGTCGAGCTGGTCTCTCCCTCCGCAGGAGCAACTGAATCCGCTTTTCAGACGGCGAAGCCGGTTTGGCCCCAGGGCCGGGAAACTGAGATGAACCTGTTCGTAGGCTTCCGGGCCGCGTTCGGTGCGCCTGCAGCCAAGCCGGTCGTGCTGCGGGTGGCGGCGGCTACGCTGTACCGGTTGTATGTAAATGGCGAATTTAGCGGCTACGGCCCGGCGCGCGGCCCGCACGGCTTTTTCCGCGTGGACGAGTGGGACATCACTCCCCATCTCTCGCCCGTAAACAACCTTGTGGCCATTGAAGTTGCCGGCTATAACATCAACAGCTTTTACGTATTGAATCAGCAATCGTTCCTCCAGGCGGAAATCACGGCGGGAACTCAGGTGATTGCCGCCAGCGGTAATCCTTCAAAACCGTTTGCGGCCAAAATCCTTTCGCACCGGGTGCAGAAGGTGGAGCGGTATTCTTTCCAGAGAGCTTTCACGGAGGTCTACCATCTTCAACCCGGCGTCGATGCCTGGCGCAGCGACCCGAACCAGCCATTCCCCGCCGAGCCCTGTAGCGTGTCGGCCGATAAGCAGCTCGTCCGCCGCAGGGTTTCGTATCCCCGATTTGAACGGCGGCAGCCCGAGCGCCGCATCCTGGAGGGATCTCTCTCCACCAATGTGCACGTGGAAAAGTTGTGGAAGCCTCGCTTCATGACGGGTATTGGTCCCCAGTTGCTGGGTTTTGCCGGGCAGGAACTCGCCGAAGTGCCCTCGTTTGAAATGCAGCGCGTTGCCAATAATAAAGTCACCCAGCTTGAGCAGCCGTATGTGTGGGCGTCCGAGTTTCCGCTTTCAACCAATCGTTTTCACCTGTTTGATTTTGGAACCGATTTGACCGGTTTTATCGGCGCCCGGGTCACAGCGCGCACGAAGACCAGACTCTATCTGACTTTTGACGAGACGCTGGTGAACGGCGATATCGACTTTAAAAGGCTGGATACGGTCAACATTCTCGCCTATCAATTGGAGCCGGGCGCTTACAACCTGGAGTCGATGGAACCTTACACTCTCCGCTTCCTCAAATTCCTGGCGCTTGAGGGCGACTGCGATATCTCGCAAATCCAGCTTCGCGAGTACGTGAATCCAGAGGTCTGGGCGGCTCACTTTGATTGCAGCGATCAGGGCCTGAACCTGCTTTTTGCAGCCGGCCGGCAGACCTTCCGGCAGAACTCCGTTGATCTCTTCATGGATTGCCCCTCGCGCGAAAGGGCGGGGTGGCTCTGCGACAGCTACTTTACCTCGCGAGTTGAGCATAGGCTGAGCGGCGCTTCCAATGTCGAAGATACATTTTTTGAGAATTATCTGCTGCCCCAAAGCTTCGCCCACATCCCGGAGGGCATGCTGCCCATGTGTTATCCGGCGGATCAGTACGACGGTCAGTTCATCCCCAACTGGGCCATGTGGTTCGTGCTGCAGTTGCAGGAATATGCAGGACGCAGCGGCAATACTGCAATGGTGGCAGCCTTGCGGCCGAAGGTTACAAAACTGTTCGATTATTTCCGGGCGTTCCAGAACGAGGACGGGCTGCTGGAAAAACTGAAAAGCTGGGTCTTCATCGAGTGGTCGGCGGCAAACAATTACACCCAGGACGTCAACTATCCCACCAACATGCTTTACGCGGCAGCGCTGGAGGCGGCGGGAAAGATGTACGGAATGCCGGCATGGGTGGAACAGGCCGCGGCCATCCGCAAAGTGATCCGCCTCCAGTCGTACGACGGACATTTCTTTGTGGACAATGCAATCCGCAAAAGCGGAAAACTGGTTCCGACGCGCAACAGAACGGAGACGTGCCAGTACTACGCTTTCTATCTCGGCGCCGCCACTCCGGAAACGTTCGGCAGCCTCTGGAACGTTCTGGTCAGGGATTTCGGCCCCGCGCGCAAGCAGACGGGACTGTTTCCCGATATTGCCGCTTCCAACGCTTTCATCGGCAACGTTCTGCGCCTGGAATTGTTGTCGCGATACGGCTCCTGCCAGCAGTTGATCGGCGAGTCCCGGGCCTATCTGCTTTACATGGCGGAGCGCACCGGCACCCTGTGGGAAAACGTTGACGCCAGAGCCAGCCTTGATCATGGCTTCGCTTCGCATATCGTCAACGTGCTTTATCGCGATGTTCTGGGACTTTACCAGATCGACTGGGTGAACAAGAAGGCGGATGTGCGCTTCACCGATGCGGCGCTGGAATCGTGCGAAGGCCGCGTTCCGGTTCCGGAAGGCGCCGTGTCGATGCGATGGCGGAAGGAGAGCGGGAAGCTTTTCTACCAGCTTGATGTTCCCGCCGGGTACACCGTCAACATTGAAAACAGGAGTGCGCTGCCGCTGGAGATGATGGGTAGGGCCAACGATAGGCAGCCTGCGTAGCCAGACGCCGCACTCAGCGCCTCGCCGCGGGGGTATCTCAGCAATGCAAAAGCGCCGACGCGAGCGAACGGAGACTGCTGGGGTATTTGCCATTGGAACTGCCCGGTGACCTATGCGCTGTGACCTGAGAGGGCACGTGACTGAGGCTGTGCCCGCCTGTATCGAATAGCCTGCAACCTTCCTCATCTCCGGCCGTAGCGGCGAATTCCTGGCCGCGCCCATTCTGTAACGGCGTCGCTGTAGCGGTGCTCGGTGAGCGCCGGCTTTTCGCCCGGCGCGAGCGCCGGGTTTACTCCCGGCAATGGCCGCCTGCGGCACACCGGCGCACCAGCCGGAGGCCATTCATAACGCGCCGTGACTATCAGCTTTGAGCCGTCATTCCGAGGAGCCGCGGGCGACGAGGAATCCCGCTCCGAGTCTTCGTCTTACGTTTGTCATTCCGAGCGCAGCGAGGAATCCCGCCTTGAAGTCCTGACAACCCAGGACAGAGCGAGATTCCTCGGCCACAAAGCGGCCTCGGAATGACCGGCGAAGGTTTTTTCCGCAATCTTCTAATCTGCCTCCTCGGACTCTCCATTTTTGTTTTTCCTCGCCGCCGCCGCTGACCGCCCGTTTCCCGCCTCTTCCTGTCCTGGGGCTCAGGGACCGCCCCCTGACAGCGTACCAGAGCACGATTC
>VFSW01003223.1_pt1 | contig 24482 bp, 15 predicted proteins | sample 5358111 | NCBI WGS metagenome assembly VFSW01 (sample SAMN11554181, study PRJNA540505) | mine drainage metagenome | isolation source: sediment from site ElyBrook_90M | place: USA: Ely Copper Mine, Vershire, VT | collected 2017
AGCCTGCGTTTGCTCATTTGCCTGCTTGTAACTGTACCCGCCTTCGCTATGGCGTGGGATATGCAAGGTACAAAGACTATCACCGCCAACACACGTGACAATCAACACATCACACTGGGCACGATTCGCTTTGAACCGCAAGGCAATGGAACCGTGTCCTTTCTCATCACTATGGATCGGACACATTTTTCGGACCACTTTCTTTCCATGAAAGAGTTCAAATGTATCGATGGTCCGCTAGAACTCGTCTGCTATGTGCCGTACCCTTACCCGCAGCCCGGTACCGTTACCACCAAAGACATGGCCTGGCTGGAGCACAGCTTGCTCTTTATGTACAAACTACCGAACGAATTTAGCGCCAAGCTTTGGAATGGGCTGTATTTTCACTTGGAGCACACTGAACATGGCCTGATAGGAAGGCCGCAGGCGATCGACCTCAACCTCATCAGTGCGCCGCCGGACAACCCCGGGGTGCCACCATTCAGCCCAGCACTCCGCGACGACATCGCGCCGGGGATGCGTTGGATCGAATCTCTGACGATCGAGTAGCGCTGAAACCAAGCGAAAAGTTACTTCTCAAACCCAAAACATCGACCATTGCATGTGCAAACATGCATGCCCATAAGTCTTGTTAGGTATACGCGGGGATTTAGCTTTGTTGCAGGCCTTTTTTAGCCCTTTATCAGCACTGGCATCCCTGAGTCTCCGTGATGCAGTATGTTCGCTGACGTACAGAATCGCTCCCCGCGCTTTCGTAAAATCAAACCATGCGCTATTCAAGGGACTCCGGTACGTACCAAATGGTCACTATCTCCATCTTTTGCTGCGCTCCTGCTACTCCAGCAGGAAAGTGTCATGATCTTTCATCTCTTAATCGCATATGAGTGAAAACAGAAATCCATCCAATAACGCTGGCGAGACGATCCTTCCCGTACACGCTTCTCGCAAGCTTGCCCAGACGACGGCAATCGAGTTGTCTGAAGAACCCGAAAATAATGACCTGCTCGGTCAAATGCGCCTCCTATTGCGGCTGTTACTGGAGAGCGCTCTCGTCACTCAACCGGAACTGGAAGACGAGGTGCGACTGCTCCTGGCGCAAGTCCGCGATACCAGCGACATCGAATTCCAAAATAATCTGCTCAAACGGCTACATCAGTTTTGGTTCAAGCTAACCGCGCGCGGTGGCGACCAAGTCAAGACACAGGAAGGTCTGGTGCGCTTGTTGCGCGCACTGGTGGATAATGTCAGCGAGATGGTGGAAGACGATAAATGGCTGCATGGACAGATTGCTGTGTTAAGAACAATCGTCTCCAACCCTCTGAACAAACATTCCATTGCCGATGCCGAGCGCACCTTGCGCAATACGGTTATCAAACAGCAAACACTCAAGCAAAGCCTGACCGAAGCCAAGACATTGTTGAAAAGCATGATGGCCACCTTTATCGAGCGAATGGGCGAGCTGACTGCCAGCACAGGTGAATATCACGGCAAGATAGCGGATTACAGTGACAGGATCGGCAAGACCGACAACATGACGGAGCTCAGTCATATTCTGAAAAATGTGATGCACGACACGAGTGCCCTACAAGCCAGCACCTTGCATACTCACGATGAGTTGCTCAGCCACAAAAAACAGGCTGACGATGCCGATGCACGCGTGAAGAAACTCGAGGTCGAACTGGAGCAGGTCAGCGAACTGGTGCGGGAAGACCAGCTCACCGGCGCGCTCAACCGGCGCGGACTGGACGAAACCGTGGACCGCGAGATCAAACGTGCCGAGCGCAGCAAAACGGCTCTTAGTTTAGCGATGCTCGATATCGACAACTTCAAGCAACTGAACGATACGCTCGGGCACCAGGCTGGCGATCACGCACTTATCCACCTGATTCAGATTGTCAAAGAAACGCTGCGGCCTTCCGATTCAGTGGGGCGCTATGGCGGCGAAGAATTCATCATCATTATGCCGAATACTTACAGGGACGACGGGGTCGGTGTAATGCAGCGACTGCAACGCAATCTGACCAAGAATCTGTTCATGCACAACAACGACCGGGTATTGGTGACCTTCAGCGCCGGAGTCGCGCTGCACGGAGCGAACGAAGATGTGGATGAGATCATCGGTCGTGCGGATAAAGCCATGTACAAAGCCAAGAAAGGCGGAAAAAATCGCGTGGAAGCTGCCGATTGAAACAAGACCGCGAAGTGGAATTACTTAGATCACTCAGTAGTCTATACAACAGCCAGCCCCCTTCTGATCTATTTTCTGTCGCCTTGTACCTGTGGCTGATGACGATCAGGCAACCTGGAGAGATAGTCGGCGACGGCTTCCATGTCGTTGGTAGAGATATCACGCAGCGTTACAACCATATCAGGATGAGAGTTACCTCGCGCACCGGTTCTGATAAGTTCCATTTCTCTCAACAGGTAGCTGTAATGTTGAGCAGCCAACGCAGGATATAGCTTTTCGCCGCTGCCTTCGCCGCGACTGCCATGACACTTGACGCACCCTCTTTGGTTATAAATTGACTCGCCCAGGCCCACCTGATCTCCCGGTCCCTTGCCGTTTTCCTTTACGGTGGTCAGCGTAGACAGATAAGTGGCAATATTTGCGATATCATCAACTGAGACAGCATCAGGTGAAATGAACGGTTCCATCTTCGGATTGAGTCGCGTGCCTGCACGGATGTCGGTCAACTGCTTGATAATTACCGAAGCGTATTGCCCGGTCAGCCTTGGGTAAGAACCATCAACGCGGCCGAATGCGTCCTGCTTGTGGCAACCGCGGCAACCGCGGAATGCTTCCTTCCCGCGTTCAGCGTCTCCTGTCTTGCTCAGTATTTCAGCCCGTTCCGGAGTCAACTTGTTCCAAACGTAGCCTTTGGAACCGATGGTAGCCGGGGCGGAAACATCTGCAGCAAAAGCCTGGTAAGTCGGCAAAAATACTAATGCGATTATCCAAAATGTCCTCATTGGTTATTCTCCCTTCAAACTGGTGATATATTCAGCCGCGGCTTTCATATCCTGCTCGGTCATGCGCATGGTTATGGCGCGCATCACTTTACGGGGATCATTGTTGCGAACTGCGTTCTTGAAATTGTTCATCTGGGTAATCAGATAGACCGTGTGCTGGCCTGCCAAGCGTGGAAACTTATCCGTACCTTCGCCCTTTTCACCATGACAACCGGAGCAGGCTGGCACCGCGCTGCTCACGATACCATCGTCATATATCTGCTGGCCTTGCGCAGCAAGTTGCTGATCTGTGACAATTCCCACCGAGCGCTTCTGCTTGCTGAAGTATGACGCCAGCAATCCAATATCTTTGTCCGGAATTTGATTCGCCATCGGACCCATGATTTCGCTGACACGCTTGTCATTTTTGAAGTCCTTTATTTGCTTTGCAATGTATACCGCATCAAGTCCTGCGAGCTTCGGAAACTCCGGGGTTACGCTGTTGCCGTCCTCATTGTGGCACCCGGTACATAACGCATTGGGTTCTCCCTCCACCTGTACCGCAAGCGGCAACATTATGGATACCATAAACACAAGCATCACAGAGAAAAACGATTGTTTCTGATGCTCTGGACGGCGGTATCTGAAACTGCCCGCTTTGTTTTGTCCGTATTGAGTCATTTATTGCTCCCTTTTGATTATCGACTAATCACCACAACGGTCCGACGCTCTTCCGATTCCTCAGTCATCTTTTAAAGACCGCACTTGAACTTATTCTATACAGTGCATCTGTTTGTTAACTGACTTACGCCTACGAATTCTGACAAATGCTGACATCCTGAATTGATAAACAGGGCTTATTGATTTTTTGGATTTTCAATCAACAATATGCATGCCATTCAACTGCCACATTGTTTTGAAGCCAGATCAGTCACCCGTTAAGCGTTGAACCATTTGCAGATATAATCAGAAATCTTCATACCAAGCATTTGCGGGGGATCAGCATGGGATTTTTGGCTAATAAGCGCATCCTTGTCACAGGAATGATCAGCAACCGTTCAATTGCCTACGGTGTAGCTCAAGCCATGTATCGGCAAGGTGCACAGCTTGCCTTTACCTATCAGGGTGAACGCTTTAAAGACCGCGTAATGGGATTAGCCAAAGAATTTGGAAGTGAATTGGTATTTCCCTGCGACGTTTCTTCAGATGCCGAAATCGAACAACTCTTCATTGATCTTGCAGGACACTGGCCTAAATTCGATGGCTTCGTCCATGCCATCGCATACGCACCGCGTGAGGCTCTGGACGGAGAATTTCTCGACGGATTCAGCCGCGAAGCTTTCCGCATTGCTCACGATATCAGCGCCTACAGCTTTCCAGCCATGGCCAAAGCGGCATTGCCCAATTTGAGCGACAAGGCCGCGTTACTAACCATGAGCTATCTCGGCGCCGTACGAACAATGCCGCACTACAACGTGATGGGCATGGCCAAGGCCAGCCTCGAGGCCAGTGTGCGTTATCTGGCCATGGAACTGGGACGCAAAGGCATTCGCGCCAACGGCATCTCTGCCGGCCCGATCAAGACTCTGGCTGCAGCCGGCATCGGCGACTTCAACAAATTACTTGCTTATAACGCGAAGCATGCACCGCTCAAACGCAACATCACTGTTGAGGAAGTCGGCAATGTGGCAGCTTTCTTGTGCAGCGATCTGGCCAGCGGTATTACTGGCGAAATCACTTATGTTGACGGTGGTTTCAATACAACGTCACTTGGTTCAACAGAGGCTTGATCATTGGCGCATAAAAAACGCCGCTCATTGAGCGGCGTTTTTTAGATTGATTCGTTTACTTCTTGTCTTCCTGTGCAAAGCCCTTGATTGAGATATTTGCACGCTTCTTGACGTCCGCCATATAGGCCATCAGCAAAGCCTCACCTGTGAGTTGGCGAATCTGTTGTTCATAGCGTGTCAGCTTGTTGTCATCAATTGACGCATCATCTTTCACTGCATCTATACGCGCCAACACATAGCCACTTGCATTGTTTACTCCCACATAAGCAGGCAATTTACTGACGTCTGCACGGAACACAGCTTGCAATAACGCGGGATCGATCCCCGAGCGTTGATTACGCATTGTCACTTCTGCTGCCTTCCAGGCCACATTTGCTTTCTCACCGTGCTGCAATTGCTCCAGCAGTTTTTGGCCTTGCTGTGTTGCCAATTCCGATGCCTGCAAACGCTGCAACTGCTGCTGGATGCTAGCCGAGACTTCGGCTAATGGACGTTCGCTTGCAGGCTTGTATTCAATCACGCGTGCAGCCAACAGCGTGTTTGGAGCAACTTCCAGTGCTGCGGTGTTGCGCTTATTTTTCAATGCATCTTCCGAGAAGACCGCCTGTAATGCTTTCTCCGTCCATATCCCTGCGGGAACCTGTCCCTTGCTCAGCCACACGCCCTGCTGCACCGAAGTTTTTGCGAGTTCTGCAGCCGGCTTCAGGCTATCGCTTTGCTCATATACGGTGTTGTTGAATTTTTCCGCCAGTTCGGCGAATTTATCGCTTGCATGTTGCAATTTCAAGCGCTGCGCAATCATGCCCTTCACTTCGTTCAATGCCTGCATCTTCGCCGGCTTTATCGCTAGCAACTTGATGATGTGATAGCCGAAATCTGTCTGCACCAAACCGCTTACTTCCCCCACTTTAAGGCTGAACACACTGTCTTCGAAGGGCTTGACCATCGCACCCCTTCCGAACATACCCAGATCGCCCCCGTTGGCTGCTGACCCGGGGTCTTGGGAATACTGTTTAGCCAATGCTGCAAACTGGGATGGGGACTGCCTGACCTGTTGCAATACCTTCTCGGCCTTCGCCTGTGCTGCCTGCTTCTCAGCGTCGGTAGCCTGCTTCGCGACAGTAATCAGAATATGCGCAGCCTGGCGTTGTTCCTGCGATCCGAATTCAGCCTGGTGATCTGTGTAATATTGTTTGATCTCATCGTCATTGGCTGTCATTTGCGATGACAACGAGTCGGCAGAAAGCACCACATACTCGACTTTGGCGCGTTCGGGCAACTGAAATTCTTGCGCGTTTTTGGTGTAATAGTCACTAACGGCGCTGTCAGACACTTTCACTTGTTTGATGAATGTAGCCGCATCAAGATTCGCCACGGCCACAATACGTTTCTGCTCATTCAAACGAATCAAATTCTCGGCCACAACTTTGGCTGCATAGCCGTTCTGGGTATAAGCTTCACTCAATTGTTGTACAAGCACCGCTTGGCGAATTTCCGCATCAAAACTTGCCGGGGTCTTACCTTTTTCCTTCAATACTGTTTCATATACTTGCCTGTCAAATTTTCCATCTTTCTGAAAGGCACCGATATTCACAATTATTTGCCCGATCTGCTCATTAGTGAGACTTAGACCTGCCTTGTTCGCCTCCATACCCATCAGATGCTGCGAAATCAAGCTATCCAGTATGGAGAATTTAATTTCCGGTTTATCAAAAAATGCGGGGTCAAAGTTTGATCCTGCCATTTCACGGAATCGTTGCTCCTGTTGATTCAGCGCATTATCGAATTCCTGCTGTCCGATCTTTTCTCCGTTCACGGTCGCCAGTGGAGCAGCGCCCCCGGATTTACGGTATGAGTCCACTCCCCAAAAAGCGAAGGGCAAAATGATCAGTGCCAATACAAACTGTACCAGCCGTTTCTTTTCCTGCACGAAATCGAACATAGCAACCTACCCGAAAGAACGGACGCCACTTCGGACATCCCATATGAAAAAAGGCGAACTTTCGTTCGCCTCTGTTTGGCGGAGTGGACGGGACTCGAACCCGCGACCCCCGGCGTGACAGGCCGGTATTCTAACCAACTGAACTACCACTCCAAAAACCTAAATAACAATTGGTGGGTGCTGACGGGATCGAACCGCCGACAATCGCCTTGTAAGGGCGGTGCTCTACCAGCTGAGCTAAGCACCCGACAAAGACGACTAGTTTACAGCATCTTTTAAACCTTTACCAGCGCGGAATTTCGGAACCTTAGCAGCCTTGATTTTAATTGTGGCGCCGGTGCGAGGATTGCGGCCATTTCGTGCGGCGCGTTTACCAACATAGAACGAACCAAAACCAACCAAACTTACGAGCTCCCCTTTCTTCAGGGATTTCTTGATGGATTCGATAGTCGCGTCCAATGCACGACCAGCAGCGGCCTTGGAAATGTCGGCGGATTTTGCAATTGCTTCGATCAGATCAGATTTATTACTCACGCGATTCCCCTTTGCTTGTTAGTTGAGAACACAGGAAAGCCCTGCAACGGCTTTATATCAAGGGTTTTTGAAAGGGTCAAGCAATTGCAAAACTTTTTTAATTTGCCGTCCCCTTGCCAGACCGCGTCAATGCTTGATCGCAGGCGATACCCCTGTTTCGTTGATGACCACCGGAGTTGCTTCGGTGCTTGCATCCGGCTCTGGCAACGGCTCCGGCTTGCGTTCCAGAGCCATCTCCAATACCTGTTCTATCCACTTAACAGGATGAATATCCAGTTTGTTTTTAACGTTATCCGGAATCTCCACCAGATCCTTGGTGTTCTCTTCGGGAATCAGGACAACCTTGATTCCACCGCGTTGAGCGGCCAACAGCTTTTCCTTCAAGCCGCCAATAGGCAACACCTCGCCACGCAGGGTAATCTCGCCTGTCATCGCCACATCAGCGCGCACCGGAATCCCGGTCAGCGCAGAGACCATCGCGGTACAGATTCCAATACCGGCACTCGGACCATCCTTGGGTGTCGCGCCTTCCGGCAGGTGGATATGCAGATCGCTCTTCTCGTAAAAGTTTGCGGCGATCCCCAAAGTCTTGGCACGGCTACGCACCACGCTCAGAGCTGCCTGAATAGATTCTTGCATCACCTCGCCCAACTTGCCGGTGGTGGTCGTCTTGCCTTTACCCGGCAGCACAGCCGTCTCTATGGTCAGCAATTCGCCGCCGACTTCCGTCCACGCCAGGCCGGTGACTTGCCCAACTTGATTTGTCTTTTCTGCGATGCCGTAGCTGTAACGACGCACACCAAGGTATTTATCCAGATTGCGCGCATTGACTGTGACTTTATTTTCGCGGCCTTTCAGCAGCAGCGACTTCACCACCTTGCGGCAAATCTTTGACAATTCGCGTTCCAGACTGCGCACACCGGCTTCCCGTGTGTAGTAGCGCAGAATGTCACGGATCGCACTTTCAGAAACAGCGATCTCTTCTGGATTCAACCCGTTGTTCTTGATCGCCTTGGGCAACAAATAGCGCGTGGCGATATTGACCTTTTCATCTTCGGTGTAGCTGGACACATGGATCACCTCCATACGATCCAGCAATGGTGCCGGTATGTTCATGCTATTTGAGGTTGCGACGAACATCACATCGGACAAGTCGTATTCGACTTCGACGTAGTGATCGACGAAAGTGTGATTCTGTTCCGGATCCAGCACCTCGAGCAAAGCAGATGAGGGATCGCCGCGAAAATCCATGCCCATCTTGTCGACTTCATCCAGCAGGAACAATGGATTCTTCACTCCGACTTTGCTCATGTTCTGCAAAATCTTGCCCGGCATGGAGCCGATGTATGTGCGGCGATGACCGCGTATCTCGGACTCGTCACGTACACCGCCCAGCGACATGCGCACAAACTTGCGGTTGGTCGCACGCGCGATGGATTGTCCTAGCGAGGTCTTGCCCACGCCAGGAGGTCCAACCAGGCAAAGGATGGGCGCTTTCATCTTGGTCACGCGCTGCTGCACCGCGAGATACTCCACAATGCGTTCTTTCACTTTGTCCAGGCCGTAATGATCCGCTTCCAGCACGTCTTCAGCATGCTTCAGATCGGTATCGATCTTGGTCTTCTTCTTCCAGGGGAGAGCGACCAACACGTCAATATAGTTACGCACCACTGTCGCTTCGGCAGACATCGGTGACATCAGACGCAACTTCTTCAGTTCAGCCTCTGCCTTGGCGCGCGCATCCTTCGGCATGTGCGCAGCCTTGATCTTTTTCTCGACTTCTTCGATGTCAGCGCCGTCTTCACCTTCACCCAGTTCTTTCTGGATCGCCTTGACCTGTTCGTTCAGGTAATACTCACGCTGGCTTTTTTCCATCTGGCGCTTCACGCGACCGCGAATGCGCTTCTCCACCTGCATGATGTCCAACTCTGCTTCAAGCAAGCCCAGCAAATGTTCGAGACGCAACCGCACATCGAATATTTCCAGCACTTCCTGTTTTTGTTCCAGCTTGAGCGGCAAGTGCGCAGCAATAGTGTCCGCAAGTCGCCCTGCATCGTCGATACCTGCCAATGAAGTCAGTATCTCCGGAGGAATCTTCTTGTTGAGTTTTACGTATTGATCGAATTGATTGATCAACGCGCGACGCATTGCCTCGGCCTCATGACCAATCTCTTCATTGATTGGAACAGCTTGTATCTCGGCATCCAAATGCGATTTATCGTCGAATATACGTAATACCTTGGCACGCTGCGTACCTTCCACCAGCACTTTGACTGTGCCGTCTGGCAGTTTCAGCATTTGCAGGATGTTGGCGATACTACCGATGCGATAGATATCTTCGGTTGCAGGTTCGTCCTTGGCGGCGGATTTTTGTGCCACCAGCACGATGCTCTTGCCTGCCTCCATCGCCGCTTCCAGCGCTTTGATGGATTTTGCACGACCAACGAACAGCGGGATGACCATGTGCGGAAATACCACCACGTCGCGCAAGGGCAACAAAGGGAACAGGTCAGCGTTTGTAGCAATAGGATCGTTTTCGGCCATGATTCGGACTCTGCGTGATTAGGGAATAATGATGAAATGGGGGCAGGAGTCAGTAATTCAAGTCCTGCCCGTCAAGGCCGTCATTACGCGGCCTTGGGTGTATCCGCATACATCACAATAGGCTTGATTTCGCCAGCACTATTTTCATCCAGCACCACTTTACTCACATTCTCCACCGAAGGCAGATCAAACATGGTGTCCAGCAGTGCCTGTTCAAGAATGGAACGCAGTCCGCGGGCGCCTGTCTTGCGCGCCAGTGCCTTCTTGGCGATCACATTCAGCACGCCTTCGCGAAACTCCAACTCCACGCCCTCCATCGAGAACAGCTTCTGATATTGCTTGGTCAGTGCATTTTTGGGTTCGGTCAGGATCTGGATCAATGCCGCCTCATCCAGTCCTTCCAGAGTTGCCACCACCGGCAGACGACCAACAAACTCAGGTATCAAGCCGAATTTGATCAAATCCTCCGGCTCCACACCACGCAACACAGTGCCGATGTCCTTGTTGTCCTCGCGCTTGGAAAGGTTGGCAGAGAAACCGATGCCCGCTTTCTCGGAACGATTGCGGATCACTTTCTCCAAACCGTCGAACGCTCCACCGCAGATAAATAAGATGTTACTGGTGTCCACTTGCAGGAATTCGGTATTGGGATGCTTGCGTCCGCCTTGCGGAGGAATGGAAGCCTTGGTACCTTCGATGAGTTTGAGCAGGGCCTGCTGCACGCCTTCGCCGGACACATCACGCGTGATCGACGGGTTGTCCGACTTGCGCGAGATTTTGTCGATCTCGTCGATATAGACAATTCCGCGCTGCGCGCGTTCCACATCGTAATCGCAAGCCTGCAGCAGCTTCTGGATGATGTTCTCGACATCCTCGCCAACATAACCCGCCTCGGTCAGTGTGGTCGCATCCGCCATCACGAACGGAACGTTGAGCAGACGCGCCAGAGTCTGCGCCAGCAAAGTCTTGCCGGAGCCGGTAGGACCCACCAGCAGGATGTTGCTCTTGGCGAGTTCAACACCATCGCTATCCGTACTCTTCAAGCGCTTGTAGTGGTTATACACCGCCACAGACAATATTTTTTTGGCCTGGCGCTGGCCGATGACATACTCATCCAGACGCTTGCAAATATCATGCGGAACCGGCAGCTCGTTCTTGTCTGTCTTGTCCCCTCCGATCGTGCTTTGCGTCTCTTCGCGGATGATGTCGTTGCACAGCGCGATACACTCATCGCACACGAACACCGACGGCCCCGCGATCAACTTGCGCACCTCATGCTGGCTCTTACCGCAGAACGAGCAGTACAGCAGCTTGTCACCCTTGTTCTTGTCCGACGTCATTTGCACCTCCGCTCCGATAATATCGGCAGCTTACCTTGTTACTTAAACGCGTTTATCCAGCACCTTGTCCACCAGGCCATATTCCACGGCTTCCTGCGCAGTGAGGAAATTGTCTCGTTCGCTGTCGCGAGCGATTTCTTCGACAGTACGCCCGGTATGCAGCGCCATCAAGCTATATAGACGTTCGCGCAAACTCAGGATGTACTTGGCATGAATCTCGATATCCGAGGCCTGCCCACGGAACCCTCCCAGCGGTTGGTGGATCATTACCGTGGAATTGGGCAAGGCAAAACGTTTATCCTTCGCTCCTGCTTGCAGCAGGAACGCGCCCATGGATGCTGCCATGCCTATGCACAGCGTGGACACCTGGGGCTTGATGAACTGCATGGTGTCATAGATCGCCATGCCCGCCGAGATTGATCCGCCCGGTGAATTGATATAGAAATGGATATCCTTGTCCGGATTTTCCGATTCAAGGAAAAGCATTTGGGCAACGATCAGGTTTGCAGTGTGGTCGTTGACCTCGCCGACCAGAAATACCACACGCTCCTTCAACAGGCGCGAGTAAATGTCGTAGGCGCGTTCACCGCGTCCGCTGGTCTCGACCACCATCGGGATCATGCCGATGTCTTGCGGCTCCATCTCTTTCGGAAATGCGCTGTGCAACATGTTCAATTACTCCCCATCAGTTCATTCAGTGTGACTGCCTGATCGCTCACCTTGGCACCCGCCATCACCCAGGCAACGACGTTGTCTTCCAGCACCAGGTTTTCAACTTCGCGCATACGGCCCGGTTCAGCTGCATACCAGCGCACCACTTCTTCCGGATGCTCATAACTTTGGGCATATTCCTGCACCAGCGCCTTCATCTGTTCGGGCTTGGCTTTGAGATCGTGCTTTTTCACCAGTTCCGCAAGGATCAGCCCCAGTTTCACGCGCTTGGTGGCACGCTCGACAAACATGTCCGGCGGCAACTGCATGCCTTTCGGTATTTTCATGCCGCGCGCTTCCATATCCTGCAAGGTCTGCTGCATGAGGTTTTGCGCCTCGCTTTCGAGCAACGCCTTGGGCACTTCCAGTTGCGCGATCTTGAGCAACACTTCCATCGCGTTGTCCTTGTTGCGCACCTTCACGCGGCGTTCGGCTTCGCGTCCCACATTCTCGCGAATCTCTTGCTTGAGCTTTTCTACATCCCCATCATCCGCACCCAGCGACTTGGCAAACTCCGCATCCACTTCGGGCAAATGCGCCTCTTCCACGGCATGCACGGTGATCGTAAAGGTGACTTGCTTGCCTGCAACCTCCTTGCCGTGATAGTCAGCAGGGAAAGTCATGTCGAACGATTTGGTTTCGCCGGCCTTCATGCCGAGGATAGCCTTCTCAAAGTCCGGAAGCATGCGTCCCGCGCCCAACACCAGCGCCAAATCCTTGCCTTCACCGCCTTCAAATACCACGTCATTCAACTTGCCCGAAAAGTCGATGCGTACCTGATCGCCGTTCTGTGCGGCGCGGTCGGTTTTCTTGAATTCTGCACGCTGCTTGCGCAAAGTGTTGATCGTCTCTTCCACATCGGCATCGCCCAACGTGAACACGACGCGATTCACGCTTTCGCCGGAGATCTCGCTGAGCACAACTTCCGGATAGACCTCAAAGGTCGCACTGAATTCGATTTGGGGCGCGTTCAAGTCTGCTGTCTTGATCTCGAACTGCGGATAACCCGCCACTTGCAGCTTGTTGGTGACTGCAGCATCGGCAAAAGTACGCTGCAGACTCTCGCCCAGCACTTCCTGTTGCACGGAGGGTCCGTATTGTTGCTCCAAAACCTTGTACGGTACTTTGCCCGGACGGAAGCCGTGCACCTTGGCCGTGCGCCCGATGCGCTTCAATCGCGCTTCCATTTCGCCGCGCAATTGCTGTTGGGGGATGGATGCGTTCAAACGGCGTTGCAATCCACTCAGGGTCTCTACATTTGACATACTGACACTTCCTTTGAATTTAGGCTGGCTACAAAAACGAATACCGAGGGTGGAATAATACATGAAACAGGGCGGGAAGGCCCGCCCGTCCACTCACTCTACATGTGCCGGTACCTGCGGCAGGTGCCAGATGTCGCGGTTATAGTCCTGTATGGTGCGGTCGCTGGAGAACTTGCCGCTGGTGGCGGTATTGAGAATGCTCATGCGCGTCCAGCGTTCCCTGTCGCGGTATGCAGCTGCGACTTCCTGCTGCGCATCCACAAAACCGCGAAAATCGGCCGCCGTCAGCCAGGGGTCGTTCGGGTTCAGAATCGACTGCACGACCGGATCGAATAACCCCGATTCGAACAAGTTGAAATGCCCGCTTTGTAAAAGGTGTATTACCCGGGAAAAATCGGCGTCATTGGCAACGATAGCGGCAGGGTCATAATGTCCGCGCATTGCGTCCACCTGAACCGCAGTCAAGCCGAACAGGAAAAAGTTCTCTGCACCCACTTCTTCGCGGATCTCGATGTTCGCACCATCCAAAGTACCTATGGTGATCGCGCCGTTCATCATGAACTTCATGTTGCCTGTTCCCGAAGCTTCCTTGCCCGCGGTGGATATCTGCTCGGACAGATCTGCTGCCGGACAGATCACCTCCATCGCCGAAACACGATAATCGGGTAAAAAAGCCAACCTTAACAATCCCTTGGTGGCCGGATCGTGGTTGACGACATCTGCCACCGCCGTCACCAGGCGAATGATGCGCTTTGCCATGATGTAACCGGGTGCGGCCTTGCCGCCGATCAACACGCAACGCGGAGTCCAGTTTGCGACGTCGCCGCGTTTGATGCGGTCATACAGGTGAATGACATGCAGCACATTGAGCAATTGGCGCTTGTATTCGTGAATACGCTTCACCTGCACATCGAACATCGCGGCAGGATCGAATTCGACTCCGCAATCGGACGCGACCATCTCTGCGAGGCGCTGCTTGTTGGACTGTTTTACCTTGTGCCACTCGGTGCGGAACTTCTTGTCATCGGCAAACCCCTTCAACGCAGTCAACCTGGTCAGGTCAGTGCGCCATGCATCGCCGATACTGCGGTCAATCAGGCTGCTCAACAAAGGATTGCTCGATGCCATCCAGCGGCGCGGTGTCACACCGTTGGTTTTGTTGTTGAACTTATTCGGCCACAGCTCGAAAAAATCATGGAACAGATGCTGTTGCAATAGCTGCGAATGCAGCGCCGCGACGCCATTAACCGAGTGGCACGCCACCACGGCCAGATAAGCCATGCGTATCTGCGGTGCTCCAGTTTCATCGATGATGGACATGCGGCGCTCACGATCAATGTCGCCCGGCCAGCGCATCGAGACTTCCCGGGTAAAGCGCGCGTTGATTTCGCGAATGATATCCAGCAATCGCGGCAGCAAACGTCCAAACATGCTCACTGCCCAGCGCTCCAGCGCTTCCGGCAGCAAAGTATGGTTGGTATAGGCCATGGTATTCGACGTGATCTCCCATGCCTCATCCCAACCCAGGCCATGTTCATCCATCAGCAAGCGCATCAATTCCGGTACGGCACAGGTCGGATGGGTATCGTTCAGCTGGAAGCAATTTTTCGCGGCAAAGCCGGAAAAATTCTGACCATGTTTATGGACCCACTTCCGCAACACATCCTGCAGGCTCGCCGATGCCAGGAAGTACTGCTGGCGCAAGCGCAATTCCTTGCCGTTTTCGCTGGCATCGTTCGGGTATAGCACCATGGTGATATGCTCAGCCGCGTTCTTGGCCGCGACGGCCTCGGTGTAGCTGCCGGCATTGAACTCGTCCAGATCGAACTCTTCGGTCGCGGTTGCTTTCCACAAGCGCAAGGTATTCACCGTACCGTTGCCATATCCTGGTATCGGCATGTCGAAAGGCACAGCCAGCACATCCTGGGTATCGACCCAGCGCGCAAGCGTGTTTCCGGCCGCATCAATGTAGAAATCGCTGCGCCCGCCGAACTTGACCCTGACCGCATATTCCGGACGCTCGATCTCCCAGGGATTGCCATTGCGCAGCCAGTGATCCGGCTCCTCCAGCTGGTGCCCATGATCGATCTTTTGACGGAACATGCCATACTCGTAACGAATGCCGTATCCCGTCACCGGCAATTGCAGCGTCGCACAGCTATCCAGGAAGCACGCCGCCAATCGACCCAGGCCGCCATTACCCAAACCGGCATCGCTCTCCAGTTCCTGCACCTCTTCCATGTCCAGGCCCAGATTGCGCATCGCCTCCGCACCGGCCCCCTGCAGATCCATGTTCAACAGTGCGTTGCCCAAAGCCCGCCCCATCAGGAACTCCAGTGACAGGTAATACGCCTGTTTGCAATCGGACTCGTTGTAAGCGCGCTGGGTTCGCCGCCAACGCTCCACCAGCCGGTCTCTCAATACCAACGCGCAGGAGGAATACACATGGTGCGACGACACACTTGCACTATCCCAACCGAGTGTGTGATTGAAGTAGCGGCAGAAATCTTCTTCCAGCCCGATTGCATTCATACCCAGGGGTGGTATTTTCAGCGTGTTCGGATGTTTGGCGAGAAACGGCTTGTTGACAGTATTCATTTCATTTCCAAATTTAAAATTTTAAAGATTAGTTGCTGGAAATCTGCAGCAACATTGATGCCAAGTTTCAGTCTGTCAGTCAAGAATTCCGAACGTACTTTCATGAAGGTCAACCATGCATAGGCAACAACCCGGACTCATCCTTTCCGGAACGGCTACGGCACCAACACGGTGCAGCTGGCACCGACCGGCACCAACTTGCCTCGTTACGCCATTTCCCTCCAAAAACTCAATCATGTCATAGCAAGCGATCCGCCACCCATATGCGGATATGGAAAGCGATTTAAAATGCTGGATGTAGATCGGGTAAACGCGGGGAAAAGCCATAACAGCATGAATAAATCACATGCGCCACATGGGTAAGTTTCCTCACAAAGGTGAACGAATACCAACACTGCAACAACGAAATCGTTTTAGCCATGCTCAGCCACTTCAACTAATTTCAAACCACTTCGGAACGGCGCATGGTCCCGCCCATCGCAGGTGCGCCGCTGCCTACGCTGAGTACGTGTTGCAGCTCCTCCGGTGCCTTGAGCTTGAGCAAGTGGTACAAGTTGGAAAGGTTGCGCCTGAACAAGCTGTCGAACGACGCAACGCTCAGCGCCGAATTGTAATCACCGAACCACCAGAACCAATCCGAACCTTCGCAATCTGCAAGCTGTTCGGTGGCCAGGCGCATTTCCTCTTCATTTAGCCGTCCGCTCGCCATGACAATGTCGTAACTGCGTTTTGCATCGCACAGCAGATCCCAACCGCGATTCTTGTCGGGAGAACCGATCCAGGTGCTGAATGTGCCGTATACCCAGCTGCCCGCGACCAGCTGCTGCAATTTGCTCGGGGTCACACGCGCATCCTGTCCGTCCAGACCCCGCACACATTCATGAAAAGTGGTGGTGTGGATATCCGGATGATTTTCGAGTTTGGCATACAACTCGGACAGGAAATAATAGGCGTTGTAAGGATAGTATTCCCATGCGTTTTCGCCATCCAGGATCACCGTGACCACCGGATCATCCGCGCCGGGTGAGTTGCGCAATATCTCCTCCAGTTGATGGACGAAATCGGCGGCGGCATCGTCGCCCTTCCACTTCGCGTATTCGAAGCCGACCTTGTCAGACAGGTGGTCATCGCGGAAGAAACAATAGATCGGCTTGCCGCCGGTCTCAACCAGATAAGGTTTGTACAGATAGCCCGAACTGCCCGGCAAGGGATAGTCGTTCATTTCGCGCAGCAGGCTATTGGCCAGCACCGCCTGTCCGGTCGCAGTCCATTCGCAACCGTGTTCCGCCAGCACCTTCAACGTCGCTCGCGACACACCGCCTTCGGACGGCCACATCCCGTGAGGTGCGGCACCAAAATTCTGTTTGTGGCTCGCCACGGCATTTGACAGATGAGAATGCAGCCGCGAAAGTCCGCCGGGATATTGCGCGGATTGGGGCAAAAGTGCGTTGGGTTCGCTCTCACGCGCCGCAGCAAAATCAAGCAACAACGGCATGATGGGATGGTTGTACGGGGTGGAGGATATTTCGATCTGCCCGAGTTCGGCCAACTTCCGGTAGCGGGGCACAATGTTTGCAATGGTCGTGCCTATCAGATCAAACAACTCCTTGCGCTCGGCAAAAGTGAACTGGCTGCCCTTGGTCATCAGCCGCGCCACCGTTTCACTGCTGCGCCGGATACTCTCACCCATCCACACCAGGTGGTACCAGACCAGCAAATCGGCCAGATACTGTCCGGACAGATAGGTCACGTTCTCGCGACCGTGCCCATCCATTAATGCCTGCAAATCGAACAGGTGTTGGTAAGCCCGGTATGGCTTCAACATTTTGGTATGGTTGCTCTTGAAACAACTGTCCAGAATGTGTTGCCGGGCTTCGTCCCCCAATTCATCCAGATGCTCGTGACACAGCATCCTGAGCAGCGCGTCGCGGATGTGGCCGCTCTTGAACTGCTGTTCGTAATCATGCAACTGTTCGACCAGAATGGGCACAAAGTTAACCACCGCCTTCGCCTTGGGATGCTGCTCAAGGTGATAAACCATATCGGTGTAATCCTTCATGGCATGCAGATACGTCCAGGGAAGGACATATCCATGGTGCAGATATTCGCGGTAATCCGGCTGATGCATGTGCCAGCACAGAATGAGCTGAAGTTTCTTGTCTGTGTTCTGTGGCATGTTGCTTTGTGGCATGGCGCTTTCCATTGACTGCAATTTATTCCAAAAGTCTCATCGGATGTGGTGAATCGACTGCCCCAGCATGTCCGGGGTCACCAGTGTGACACCGCCGGGAGATACGTGGAAACGACGTGCATCTTCCTCGTGGTCGAAACCGATCCTCATTCCGTCCGGTATTTTACAATTATTGTCGAGTACCACCCGATTCAGTTTAACGTCTTCCCCGATTCGTGCGCCGGACAGGATCACCGAATCGTCGATCTCGCTGCGCGCGCCAACCCGAATATCCGAGAACAACAAGGAATGGTGCACTCTGGCGCCGCTGATGATGCAACCGCCGGAAACCATGGAGTCGATCGCCACACCACGCCTGCCTTCGTCATTGAATACGAATTTGGCGGGCGGCAGCTGTTCCTGGTACGTCCAGATCGGCCAGTTCTTGTCATACAGATCCAGAGCGGGGGTCACATTGACCATTTCCATATTGGCATCCCAATAGGCATCTATGGTTCCCACATCGCGCCAGTAGGGTTCAACGCCGTCAGCCGTGCCGACGCAACTCTTCTCGAAACGGTGTGCATACACACGATAACGATCGATCAGGTAGGGGATGATATCGTGACCGAAATCGTGAGTGGACTTCTTGGTGTCCGCATCGCGAATCAGCTGTTCGTACAAAAACCGGGCGTTGAACACGTAGATGCCCATACTGGCCAGGATACGACCCGGCTTTCCCGGAATCTCGTCTCCTATTGGAGGTTTCTCGGTGAACTTGATGACTCGGTCCTTTTCGCCAACGGTCATCACGCCGAACGACGACGATTCGGACGCTGGCATTTCAACGCAGCCCACCGTCATATCCGCATCGCTGCTCACGTGATACGCCAGCATCTCGCCGTAGTCCATCTTGTAAATATGGTCTCCCGCAAGAATCACGATGTACTCCGGATTATACCCGCGCAGGATGTCGATATTCTGGAACACCGCATCTGCGGTACCCCGATACCACTCCTCCTGGATGCGCTGTTGCGCGGGCAGCAAAGCCAGGAATTCGTTGAACTCGCCGCGCAGAAAACCCCAGCCCTTCTGGACATGCTCGATCAGCGTGTGCGCCTTGTATTGTGTCACCACGCCGATGCGCCTGATGCCGGAATTGATGCAATTTGACAGGGGAAAATCGATGATGCGGAACTTGCCGCCGAACTGCACTGCCGGCTTCGCGTTCCAGTCCGTCAGGTTGTGCAACCGGCTGCCTCGCCCTCCCGCCAACACCAGGGCTACGGTGTTCTTGGTCAATGCACTGATGAATCGTGGTGAACGCATTTCTTGTACCATGATGCTCCCTCCTCCCCTTTAGTCACTTCCCAAAAACATTACTTATGATTACTTATGCGATCGTCCGGTACAGGTCAATATAACGTTGGGCACTGCTGCCCCAGCCAACATCGCGGTGCATGCCGTTAAGTTGTATCCGTTTGAAATTATTTTCGTCGCGATAACATTCGATCGCCCGCACAATGGTGCGATACAAAACGGCTGAATCCGTCTCGTCGAACACAAAGCCGGTACCGTCTGCTTCTTTCGCGTCGATCACCGAATCCGCCAGACCGCCTGTCCGGCGCACCACCGGCGGCGTACCGTAGCGCATGCCATACATCTGGTTCAGGCCACAGGGTTCGAAACGGGACGGCATCAGGAAAATGTCCGCGCCCGCCATGACCTGATGCGACAAAGCCTCGTCGAAACGCACGGTGACCGAGACTCTACCCGGATAACGATGCGCCAATTGCTGGTAGCGCCGCTCCAGATCCACTTCGCCGCTGCCCAGCACCACCAGTTGCGCGCCGCCATCCAGCAATTTGGGCAGACTTTCCAACAGCAAATCCAATCCCTTTTGATAGGTCAGGCGGCTCACAACACCAAGTACAGGCGCATTGGCATTGGTTTCAAGACCGAGGCGTTGCTGCAAGCCCAGTTTGACTGTTGCTTTGGGCGCCAGATCACCGCTGTCATAAGTGGCAGCCAGATATTTGTCGGTCGCCGGATTCCATTCCTGATCGTCGATACCATTGAGAATACCGCTGACATCGCCGTTGCGCGCCGTGAGCAATCCCTGCATGCCATAGCCCATCTCGGTTGTTTGAATTTCACGCGCATAGGTCGGACTGACCGTCACAATACGGTCGGCGTAATGCAAGCCAGCTTTGAGGAAGGACAAGTAACCGTTGAACTCCACGCCATGCATATCGAAGCAGGATTGGGGCAGATCGAGCGGCTCCAGCCAGTCGCGGTCAAAATTACCCTGAAACGCCATGTTGTGAACTGTCATCACCGTCTTCGCATGCGTGCTCTGGGTCATTTGCAGATAGGCCGGAGCGAGACCGCTCTGCCAGTCGTTGCAATGCACGATGTCGGCGCGCCAGGCGACAGGCGACAGAGCGCTGCCCAGCGTGGCAGCCACTTTGGACAACATGCCGAAACGCATTGCGTTATCCGGCCAGTCGCCGCCCAATTCGTATTGATAGGGTCCCGCCACGCGAGAATAGTATTGCGGCGCATCCAGCACATATACCGGCACTCCGGTCTCCGGCATCTTCGCGCCCAGCAGCCTCACCTCCGGCTGCCCCGGGAACACCGCAAAGGTTGCGACCGTGCGCTTGTTTTCCAGCTTGTCCAACACCGGGGTATACCCGGGTATCAACAACCGCACGTCTTCCCCCAGCGCTTGCAGGGCAGCAGGCAGCGCAGCGCTGACGTCGGCCAAACCGCCGGTCTTGATCAGCGGGTGGACTTCTGAAGTGGCGAAAAGTATCTTCATTTGAGAGCGTTGTAGTGATGGATCAATCCGTTGGTGGACGAGTCATGCGCCGAGATTTCTGCACCGCTGCGCAACTCGGCCTGGATATGGGTAGCCAACTGTTTCCCCAGTTCCACGCCCCATTGGTCGAAAGAATTGATGTTCCAGATGATGCCCTGTACGAAGATCTTGTGCTCATAGAGCGCAATCAGTCGGCCCAGCGTGCGCGGCGTCAACTTCTCGAACAGCATGGAATTGGTGGGCTTGTTGCCTGGGAACACCTTGTGCGGCAGCAGCGCCTCGATGGCTTTTGCTTCCAGGCCGGAATTTTTCAACTCGCCCAGCGCTTCCGCTTCGGTCTTGCCGCGCATCAGCGCTTCAGTCTGTGCAAAAAAATTCGACAGCAGTGTCGGATGATGCTCGCCCAGCGGATGAAAATCCTGCGCCGACGCGATGAAATCTGCCGGAACCATCTGCGTACCCTGGTGAATATTCTGGAAATACGCGTGTTGCCCGTTGGTGCCGATACCGCCCCACAGAATGGGACCGGTCGGGTAATCAACGGAAACACCATCGCGGTCAACGCATTTGCCGTTGCTCTCCATGTCGGCCTGCTGGAAATACGGCACGAAATATTCCAGCGTCTGGTCATAAGGCAACAGCGCCTGAGTCGAGACACGGTGGAAATTGTTGTACCAGATGCCCAGCAAGGCCAGGATCACCGGCATGTTCTGTTCCAGTGGCGCGGTGCGGAAATGCGTATCCATCTCGTAGCCGCCGCGCAGCAGTTCCTCGAAATTATCCATGCCGACCGCCAATGCAATGGGCAGCCCGATCGCCGACCACAGGGAATATCTCCCGCCTACCCAGTCGGAGAATTCGAACATGTTCGCCACATCGATGCCGAATGCTGCGACTTCTTTGGAATTGGTCGAAAGCGCCACGAAATGTCTGGCGACGTGTCTGTTATCGCCGGCGCTGCGCAGAAACCAGTCGCGTGCCGACCGCGCATTCATCAGCGTCTCTTGCGTGGTGAAAGTCTTGGAGGCAACGACGAACAACGTGGTCTCCGGGTCGAGAGTCGCCAGATTCTCCAGCAAGTCTGTACTGTCGACATTGGAAACGAAATGCACCTTCACCTTGCCGGCATAGGGATGCAAGGCCCGGCACACCATCAACGGCCCGAGGAATGATCCGCCGATTCCGATGTTCACGACATCGGTGATGGCCTTGCCGGAATAGCCGCGCCACGTCCCGTCGCGTACGCTTGCGCTGAAGACGCGCATCTTGTCCATTACCCGGCGCACGCCCGGCAGCACATCCTGTCCATCGACCACAATTGGCGCATGCTTGGTATCCAGCGCCGCACGCAGGGCCGTGTGCAACACCGCGCGCTGCTCGGTAGAGTTTATCTTCGCACCGGAGAACATCTTGTCGCGCCAGCCTTCGACTTCGCACTGGCGTGCCAGTGCGAACAGCAACGCCATCGTCTCTTGGGTGACAAGGTTCTTTGAATAATCCAGCAACAGATCGTCCAGACGCAGGGAAAAACGCCCGAAGCGATTTGGGTCGTCGTCAAACAAACGACGCATCGAAAGCTGTCTATTTGCAGCGTAATGGGCAAGCAAGGCTTGCCAGGCTGTTGATTGTGTCAATGCAGACATACTCTCCCCCTGATGCCGTCAAAGCACTCGCTGCAACACGACCCCGGCCAGCGGCGGCAATGTCAGTGTCAACGATTGCGGTTCGCCGTTCCAACTGATGTCCGAGGTATCCATCCCCAGCCCGTTGCCCATATTGGAACCGCCGTAAAAATGCGAATCGCTATTGAATATTTCGCGGTAACGACCCTTGTGCCGCACGCCGACGCGATAATTTTCCCGCGGCACCGGCGTGAAATTAAGAATCACCACCACACATGAACCGTCGCGCGCGAAACGGCGAAAGCTCAATACCGACTGATCCGCATTGTTGCAATCCAGCCACTCGAAACCTTCCGGCGAGAAATCCTGCTCATGCAGCGCCGGCACATTAGCGTACAGGCGATTGAGGTCGCGCAAGGCAGACTGCACCCCGCTGTGCTCGCCGCGCCCGAGAAGGTACCAATCCAGCTCCGAACCCACCTTCCACTCGTGTCCCTGTGCAAATTCATTGCCCATGAAATTGAGTTTCTTGCCCGGATAAGTCATCTGGTAGGTAAACAGCAGGCGCAAATTGGCGAATTTCTGCCAAGTGTCGCCAGGCATCTTGTCGAGGAGGGATTTTTTTCCATGCACCACTTCATCATGCGAGAACGGCAGCATGAAGTTCTCGGTGTAATTGTAGAGCTGGCCGAAAGTGAGGCTGTTGTGGTGGTAACGGCGATGCACCGGTTCGTGCTCGATATAATCGAGTGTGTCGTTCATCCAGCCCATGTTCCACTTCATGGAAAATCCCAATCCGCCCAGATAAGTAGGGCGCGATACCATGGGCCATGAAGTCGATTCCTCGGCAAGGGTCAGCGTGCCGGGAAAGCGTTCGTGCGTCATCACGTTCAGCTCGCGGAAGAAATCCACCGCTTCAATGTTCTCGCGCCCGCCGTATTTGTTCGGCAGCCATTGGCCAGCCTGACGCGAATAATCGAGGTATAGCATGGAGGCGACCGCATCCACGCGCAAGCCGTCGATGTGGAATTCACTCAACCAGAAGTGCGCGTTGGCCAGCAGGAAATTGCGCACTTCGTTGCGGCCGTAATTGAAGATCAGCGTACCCCAATCCTGGTGTTCGCCCAGTCTGGGATCTTCGTGCTCATATAGCGCAGTGCCGTCAAATCGTGCCAGGGCAAAAGCGTCCTTCGGAAAATGAGCGGGCACCCAGTCGAGGATCACGCCGATGCCGGCGACGTGGCAGGCATCGACGAAATACCGGAAATCGTCCGGCGTACCGAAACGGCTGGTCACGCCGTAATAGCCGGTGGTCTGATAGCCCCAGGATTCGTCCAATGGATGCTCGCTGATCGGCATCAACTCGATATGTGTAAATCCCATGTCCTGCACATAGGGCACAAGGCTGTCGGCCAATTCGCGGAAATTGTAGAAACGCCCGTCCCAGTGACGTTTCCACGAGCCGGCATGCACTTCGTATACGTTCAATGGCTGGTGCATCCAGTCGCGGTTCGCACGACGATCCTGCCAGGCGGCATCGCGCCACTCATAGCCATCCAGCACCGCAACTCTGGAAGCAGTGCCGGGACGCCTTTCAAAGCTCAAACCGTAAGGATCGGTCTTGACGAAAACTTCTCCGGAGTTGCGGTTGCGTATCTCGAATTTGTAGAACTCACCCAGCCCTATATCCGGCATGAAGAGTTCCCAAACACCGGTACTGCCCAGCGCCCGCATCGGACACACACGCCCGTCCCAGCCGTTGAAATCTCCCACCACACTGACTCGTTCTGCATTCGGAGCCCACACCGCGAAACGCACACCCCACACCCCGTCGCACTCCATGTGGTGCGAGCCGAGCATGCGGTAAGCCTGTTCCAGCCGGCCTTGAGAGAAAAGATAGAGATCATGCTCGCTGATGCTGCTGCCGAAACAGTAAGCATCATGCACTTCGATGGCGTGATTAAAAAAATTCAGCTTCAGGCGGCAACGTGCAGGCAACGCCTTTTTGCCTTGCCAGTGGTAAAAACCATTGGAACTGTCGCGCACAAGCGGTTGCCAAGTATCCCCGTCGTGAACGGAAATCTCGGTGGCATGGGGTTGAAAAACCCTCAGAACCCAACCGGACTTGTTCTGATGCAACCCCAGATATGAAAAGGGGTCATGATGGCGCGCTTCTAGAATGGAGCGCTTGTT
>VFSW01003224.1_pt1 | contig 24478 bp, 21 predicted proteins | sample 5358111 | NCBI WGS metagenome assembly VFSW01 (sample SAMN11554181, study PRJNA540505) | mine drainage metagenome | isolation source: sediment from site ElyBrook_90M | place: USA: Ely Copper Mine, Vershire, VT | collected 2017
AGTCGTGCCTGAGGTGGAGTATCGTAACCGCTAAATCAGGCACGACTGCGTACCACTATCCATACGCTTCGAATGGGCCCGTCGTGCCTCTACGACACCATGCGGGTGAACGGGAACGGCGAACACTAGCAATTTTATTGGTTTCCGCTTATTTCGAGACAGCCAGCCATTTTTTCACCAAACCATCGAGTTCACCATCGCTCTTCACTGCCGCCAGGCCTGCATTGATCCTGGCCAGTAAATCTGGCTGCTGATTGCACACTGCCACGGCATAATATTCGTCGGTAAAAACCGGGCCAACCGTCTTTAACGCCGTTGGACTTTCACCCACGGACCGCAGGGCAGTGAGATGATCGGAGATGACCGCATCGATATGACCATTCATCAGATCCAGAAAAGCCTGATCGATGCTGTCATACGCAGAAAATTCACCGTTGGGGACCTTTTTGGCTTCGATTGCCCCGGCAGTCCCGGATAAGGCGCCAATTCGCTTGCCGCTTAAATCGTCTTTACCTTTGATATCCATAGTATGAATGTTGACGGTGACGATCTGACCCGCGGCAAAATAAGGGGTCGAAAAGAGCAGGCTGTTCTTGAGTTTATCGTTAATGGTAATGGCCGAAATGGCTGCGTCGAACTGGCATTGTGACACGCCGTCCAGGGCTGAATCGAAGGAAGCGATCACATACTCGATTTGCAGGTTCTCTTTTTGGGCAATCGCGTTCATCAAGTCCAGATCGAAGCCAACCGGCTGCCCGGTATTCTCATCGAGGGTCTCGAATGGCGGCCAGATTGGATCGATAACGACGCGGATTTTTCTGGCGTTTGCCTGGCAAGAACTCAGCAGGACAATCGCCATTAAAACCGGGACGAACCAAAAATGGGCGGCCTTTTTCGTGAACTCTCTCCAGGTTTTGGTTACAGGTTAGGATTGACAGGCGATCTACGCTGTCGATAATTTTACCACACGCATTTTTTGACTTTAACTCTTTTTTGTGCTATTCTTACTCCTGTTCCGCCGGAATTTTCTTATTTTATTTTTAGGAAGGTAATATGCAAAGGGAACGCGTTTCGGACAACGTGTATTGGTTCCAAAGTGAAATTTACGCGCAGGTAACTGCCGGAGTAATTACTGGACCGCAGTGGGCCGTCGTCATTGATACCCTGGCCATCCCTGAAGAGACTCTGGCCATGCGTACGTTCATTGAAGAAGAACTGGCAGTCCCAGTACGCTACGTGATTAACACCCATTATCATGCCGACCACACCTGGGGAAACAGCCTGTTCCCTGGGGCGACGATTATTGCGCATATGCTCTGCCGGCAGTTGATGATCGAACGCGGCGCCGACTCGCTTGAAGCGGCCAAGCGTTCAAACCCGGTGTTCAAGTCACTCAAGCTGGTCTTGCCTCATTTGACCTTTGAACTGGGTGAAATGTCTCTGCGGGTTGGCAAGAAGAATCTGATCTTAACTTCCTCGCCCGGCCACAGCCGGGATGGCATTTCTGTCCTGGTTGAAGAAGACCGGGTTTTGTTTGCCGGGGATGCATTCCTGCCGCTGCCGTATATCGTGGATGGAGACATGGATGAATCCAATACCACGATCAAACGCTTTGGCAAAATGGGATTGGAAAATATCGTCCAGGGGCATGGCGACATTATTCTGCGCGGCGAGATCGAAGAAGCAGTCAAGTCAAACCTGGCTTATCTTGCTGCTCTACGTAAAGCCGTAAGGAATGCCGCCCGCCGCCGTAATACGCAGGATGCGCTGGCCGCCATCGACATCGAATCGTGCGGAAAAAGCCGCGTCTCGCTGGGTGGACTGGCTGAAGAGCTGCATCGCAGGAATGTGCGCGCCTTATACCGCCAGATTATTAATGAAGGCGGCGTGACCGCAGCCAGCGCGGCTAAAGAAGAATAGGAGCTATCTATCCCAAAAATCGGAGAGGTAGGTCCACTTTTTTATATTCAAAAAACCGTAGGTTTTTTGAATATAAAAAAGTGATTTCTAGATTTTTCGAATAGGTTCTAAACCCTAATTTGTGGTCACTTTCTTGGGGGATTTCTTGAGAAAGAAAACCCACAGGCCGCGTACCCTTCTTTCTGTGCCCTCTTTCAAGCGCTTGATGTTAGGCCGCAGCGCCCACATGACCACAGCCAGCGAGATCACGCCATACATGGCGTATTCCCAGGGTGATTGGTGAATCCAGGCCCGGTAGCCAAATATCACGATCGAGAAGAACGCCACGCTGATGGTAGTTAGCGATGCGTATCCGCCGAAAAGAAACACAGCCGCCGACAGCGGAAGGACGATATACCAGGTCGAAGGCCACAGGGCAATCGCGCCGCCCAGTACCGTTGCGCCGCCAGCTCCGCCGCGCAGGCGGATATGGTTGGTTACCGGGTCACGATCGATCAGGAAAATGGAATGGTTGTGGCCCATGACTGCCATGAGAGCTGCGGCAACCCTCACCCAGGGTAAATCGGGCACCAGCCAGCTTACAATCCAGGCGGTAGACACACCTTTCATCACATCAAAAAAGCCGGTCAGCAGGCCCGCTACCAATCCTGCCGCGCGCATGGCGTTTGTCCCGCCGGTGCGGCCACTTTCTACCCGGGTAACGTCCTTACCTGTGGCAATCTTAACAATGATCCAACCAAACGGGATAGAGCCGGCCAGGTAAGATAACAATAATGCTGCTGCGATCAGAAAGATCAGGTTCATACATCCTCGGTTTCTACAGGTAATAACACCGCAGTAAATCTCCGGTTACTTCGCTCGCCAGGGTGCAATGTTGATTTCCTTGATATTATTATCATTGATTATAAATCCTTTTAATTGCCATGTCGAATATTCTGGGTAAATCAGAACTAACACAACCCCCGGATAAAAAAATTGCCTGCGATCTGTTTCGGAGAGATGGTCGGGTCCTGCCGGATGGGAATGGTAATATCCTACCATTTCAAGCCCGTTCTGTTCGAGCCATATAAAGGCCTTTAATTGTTCTTCCGGGGCCATGCGAAATTTGACCGGGCTGTGCAGTTCATTGGTAACCGGTACAACAAACTTAACCAGGTTGCCGGTCGCGCCTAATATACCACAGGCTTCTTCGGGGATGCAACGCTGAACGTGAGCAAGTATTAAATCGGCGGATTCTGCCGGAATGATCAGGGTCTCGGGCATTTTATCGTCTGCTGAAAATCAGCGCCAGCCCCCACAGCACTGCCAGCATGATTGCCGGCTCGATCCACAGCGTGCGCCAGGAGCGGTTTTCTTCGATAGAACCGGCCAGGCTGGTCAAGGCGTAGGCAGGCCCCAGCAGGATCAGGCCGTAGGCCAGAGGTGAAACCGGCCAGTAATGTAATCCCATGCCGATCTGGGAGATAATCAGGGCAATCCCCAGCGACCAGGTCAGGCACCGGCGCCCATTCAAGCGCAAGAACAGGCTGCGGTAGGTCACCAGTGCCATGGGGAAAAATAAAGCCGGCAATAATAGATACAAGCGGAAATCTGGCTGGCGAATGGCGATAGCCAGGATCAGGTAAAGGGCATAGGATACTGCATTCAGGCCGATGGCTGCCAGAGCGTAGCGCGCGTCCGAAAAATCCACGGCAATATATTCGGCCAGGAAAACCAGCGCCAGTAAAATCCCTCCCAGGGCAAATACGGCCCACCATTCAAAGCCCATGGTGATCGAACTGATCGGCACTCCGATCACCCAGGCGGTCATGGCGGGCAGCAGGCTGTGCAGAAAGGTCTTGCTTTTGCCCAGGTGAGGATGCCCACGCAGCAGCCAATCCGTGCCAAAGGCAGCCAACAAGGCTACCAGGATTGCTACGACCGTGCCGAAGGTCAGGTTAAAGGGGAAAACCACGCCGGGCAGAGTCAGGGTGAAATGGGCTTCAGGAAATTTGATGAAAGGTGTCAGGGCATAAGCCAGCAAAATCGTGGCGGTCAGGATACTCAACCGGTTGGTATCCGGTAAATGCTGGTGCTCTTCCATTTCCATTAATTCATTTTACCCGATTTTATTCGGTGGAAACTTAGGACAATTGTGCGAGCTGTAAGGTGCATCTGTGGTAAAATAATCTTTTGTATGGAAACGGACCCGAACTCGATTACGACCTCTCCACCGAGGATGATTTCTTCTTTCGTCAATGGATTTAATGCCGTGGCGAGCCATATTTATTTAATTATCTTCCCGATCCTCCTCGACTTGATTTTATGGTTTGGACCGCACCTGCGCATCAATGACTTGATGCAGCCGGTGATCCAGGAGATGGTCAGCTCGATCAAGACCATGGGGTCGCCGGATATGGTACAGATGGCTGCTGTGGCCCAGACGATCTGGCAGACTTCTATCGAAAGATTCAACCTGTTGAGCCTCTTGCACACCATCCCGATAGGGATTCCCAGCCTGTTAGTGTCTGTGGCGCCGCTCAAGACCCCCTTTGGGGACGCTCCGTTGATCGAGCTGTCGTCGGTTGGTATGATTGCCGGGTTGTGGCTGCTGTTGATTTTGTTTGGCCTGATCCTCGCTTCACTTTATTTTGATTCCATCGCTCGCTGCACTCTTCCAGAAAAGAAATCCTTTTCGATGAAACAGGCATCCCGGGCGACGGGCCAGATCATCCTGTTGAACGTGATCCTTATCGTCATTGGGGTCATATTATTCATTCCCGTGACTTTGATGGTTTCGTTGATTACTTTGATCAGTCCTTTCCTGGCGCAAATATTTCTCCTACTTATCGCTTTGTTCCTTTTGTGGCTGCTGGTTCCGCTCATCTTCACTCCCCATGGGATTTTTACCAACCAGCAGAACGTCCTGGCAGCCATCCTCAACAGCATCCGCCTGGTGCGCTTTTTCCTTCCGGGCACCGGGCTTTTCCTGCTGTTAGCGGTTCTATTAGGACAGGGGCTGGATGTATTATGGCGTGTTCCGGCTGAGAATTCCTGGATGACGCTGGTCGGCATTGCCGGGCATGCCTTTATCAGCACCGGACTCCTGGCAGCCAGTTTTGCGTATTATTCCGGTGGAATGCGCCGGATGCAGGATACGATAAAAAATATCAATCCTGCCGGGCTGTAATTCTCGGCGAAAAGTTCTTATTTCATTGGTGACTTTGGGAGGAGTTTGTGGTACAACCCAATAGCTCGTATGAAGCCAAAGATATACAGGTGCTTGAAGGTCTCGAGGCGGTCAGGCGCCGCCCGGGTATGTACGTCGGCGGCACCGATCTAAAAGCACTGCATCACCTCGTCTACGAAGTGGTAGACAATTCCATTGATGAGGCCCTGGCAGGCTCGTGCAATCGCATCGACATCGTGATCCATCCGGATTGCAGTGTTACCGTTACTGATAACGGGCGCGGCATCCCGGTAGATATCCACCCGATTAAAAAGAAATCTGCTCTCGAAGTGGTGATGACCGTATTGCACGCCGGAGGCAAGTTTGGGGGCGGCGGTTACAAGGTGTCCGGCGGCCTGCACGGCGTGGGTGTGTCGGCGGTCAATGCCCTGTCTGAATGGTGTGAAGTCGAAGTCCGGCGCGATGGAGAAATCTACTTCCAGCGTTACGAACGCGGCATTCCGCTGGAAGCGGTGAAGGTGATCGGAAAAAGCGAAGGCAAAACAACCGGCACCCAGACTACTTTTCATTTCGATCCGACGATTTTTAAGGGCGATCTCGAATTCAATTTTGACACTTTGTGCAAGCGTTTCCGTGAAATGGCTTTCGTCACTCGCAAAGTACAGATTGGCCTGGTGGACGAGCGCACGCGCCACGAAATGACCTTTTATTTCGAGGGCGGGATCAACTCTTTCGTGCGCTATATCAACCGCAACCGGGTGGTGATCCATCCGGTGGTGTACGTGGAAAAAGAAGTCGAAGGCATCGGTATCGAGGCTGCCATCCAGTACACGGATGCCTATGCCGAATCGGTGTATGCCTTTGCCAATACGATCAATACCATTGATGGCGGCACGCACCTGACCGGGCTGCGCGCAGCCACGACACGCGTGATCAACGATTATTCCCGGCGCAGCGGCCTGCTGAAAGAAGGCGACCCGAATTTCACCGGAGATGACACGCGTGAAGGCATGACTGCCATCATCAGTGTGAAACATCCCGATCCTCAATTTGAAAGCCAGACCAAGGTCAAGTTGATGAACCCGGAGGTGCAGACCTACGTGCAGCAGGTGGTCGGGGAAGCTTTCGCCATGTTCATGGACGAAAACCCTTCGGCTGCCAAAGCGATTGTGTCAAAATGCCTGACCTCAGCGCGTGCCCGTGACGCAGCCCGCAAGGCCCGTGATCTGGTGATCCGCAAATCGGCCCTGGAGAGCCTGACGCTGCCGGGCAAGTTGGCCGACTGCTCTGAGCGGGATTCGACAAAAACAGAAATGTATATCGTTGAGGGCGACAGCGCAGGTGGTTCGGCCAAACAAGGCCGTGACCGGCATTTTCAGGCTATCTTACCTCTGCGCGGGAAAATCTTGAACACCGAACGCGCCCGCCTGGACAAGATCCTTTCGAACAACGAGGTGAAGTCGCTTATTTCCGCCATTGGCACCAGCATCGGCGAATCGTTTGATTTGACCAATTTACGCTATGGGCGCATTATTATCATGACCGATGCGGACGTGGACGGCAGCCATATCCGCACCCTGCTGCTGACCTTCTTCTTCCGTTATATGCAGTCGTTAATCGAAGAGGGCCATTTATTTATTGCTCAACCGCCCCTTTACCGGATCGCCTATAAAAACCAGGTCCGCTATGCGTATAATGATAACGATAAAGACCAGATCATGAAGGATTTAGGGCCCGGCGCCGATAAAGCCACCATGTCGCGTTACAAGGGCCTGGGTGAAATGAATCCAACCCAGTTATGGGAAACGACGATGAACCCGGCCAATCGCACACTGCTGCTGGTTACGGTGGAAGATGCGGCGGTAGCCGATCGAACTTTTGATATGTTGATGGGTGAAGCTGTGCTGCCCAGAGCTCGTTTTATCCAGACCCATGCGAAAGACGTCAGGAATCTGGATGTGTAGTATGAAGAATCACTTTTTATGGGTGAAGATCGCAGATCTTCACCCATAAAAAGTGATCTCTTCTGAAGTATGAGGAATTATGAAAGTAATTGTAGTCGGTTGTGGCAGATTGGGCTCTGAGCTTGCATATCGCCTTTACCTGCGTGGGCATGAAGTCGGCGTTATCGATAACGTCGCCGCCGCTTTTGAAACCCTTCCAATGGACTTCAAGGGGCGTGTTCACGAAGGGGAGGCTATGAATAAAGATGTGCTGCACCGGGCGGGCATTGAAAAAGCGGATGCCCTGGCAGCCGTCACCAATTCGGACCCGCTCAACATGGTGGTTGGGCACTTGGCCAAGGTCATCTATCACGTCCCGAACGTAGTGGCGCGCAATTATGATCCAGTTCTGCGCCCTATGTTTGAGGCGTTTAACCTCCAGGTGATCAGTTCGACCATTTGGGGAGCCCAGAGACTTGAAGAATTGATCCACCATTCAGAGCTGCACAGCATTTTTTCGGCCGGAAACGGGGAAGTAGAGATCTACGAATTCACTGTCCCCGAAAACTGGCATGGAAAGTTGTTGGGTGAATTGATCCCCTGTAATGATTGCGTGGTAATTTCTCTGACACGCGCCGGGAAAGCCATTTTGCCGTCCAAAGATATGAAAATGGACGCGGGTGATGTTGTGCACGTCAGCGCTACTTTTGAAGGCGTTGAAGATCTGCGCAAAGCTTTAAGCGCAGGAGGTTAGCATGTTTGTATTAATTGCTGGGGGCGGGCGTACCGGCGCTCAACTGGCCCGTTTCTTACTTTCTCAAAACCATACCGTCCACGTGGTTGATAACCGCCCCGAAGTTCTGGCGCGCATCCACCGGGAATTACCGACGGAGATCATTTTCGAAGGCGACCCGATCCACGCCCATGACCTGGAACAGGCTGGGATTGCTAACGCCGACGTGGTAGCTGCCTGCACGACCAGCGACGAGAAAAACCTGGTGGTGTGTTTTATTGCCCACAATTGCTATGGGGTAAGGCGAGCAATCGCCCGCGTCAATGATCCGCGCAACGCCTGGCTCTTTAATGAAACTTTCAACGTGGATGTAGCCGTAAACCAGGCCGAGATTCTGGCTCACCTGATTGAAGAAGAAATGTCGATGGGGGATATGATCACCCTGCTTAAATTACGCCGGGGTAACTATTCGCTTGTCGAAGAGAAGATCCCGGTGGGAGCGCCCGCCATCGGGATACAGATTAAAGACCTTAAGCTGCCGGATCGTTGTGTGGTAGCTGCTATCATCCGCAAGGGTGAGGTGATCGTGCCGCGCGGTGTCACCACCTTCGAGGAGGGGGATGAGGTGCTGGCGGTGACCGACCCGGAAGGTACCCGTTTATTGAACGACCTGTTCTCAGCGCCGGTAAAACAGCGTAACGGCCTTAAAGCAAACAGCGTTTGACCGTCCGGCAACCTTGCGGTATAATTGTTTTTTGCTTGCTCAAAAGTATAGTCTCAATGATTTTGGAAAAGATTTCCGAAATCTCCAACGGTAACCATCCGGTTGAGGATTTCGGAAGTCCGTTCCTCTGGTTTATTGAGAAGATATACTGAACCCAGTCAAGGAAAGGATTGATTTTCAGGATGCCAAAGCGGACTTATCAACCTAAAATTCATCAGCGACTGAGGGTGCACGGATTTCGCGCCCGTATGTTGACCGCTGATGGTCGTACAGTACTCAAACGGCGACGTTTGAAAGGCCGTTATAAACTGACTGTATCAGCGAATAATCACGTGAAGCGTATTCGTTGGTAATCGTTGCGAAAGACGCGGAAGCTGCGTATCGTAGCAATGTAAGCTGCCGGTCTGGAGTATAGTGAATCGACAGGAATATGGGTGAAACGCAGGTTTCGCCTGACACGGTCCAACGATATTCAGCGGGTGCGGCGTGTTGGAAAGTCTTATGCCCACCCGCTGCTTGTGTTGGTAGTCGTCTCTGCGCCAGTCACGCAGGCTGCGCCTTCGCAAGTCGCCATCATTACCAGTCACCGGATCGGGTGCGCGGTACAGCGTAACCATATCAAGCGGCAGCTTCGCGCCTCTTGGGATAAGCTGCTTCCGAACCTGCCAGATGGGTGGCACCTCGTGGTGCTGGCTCGCCAACCCATCGTTCGGGCCGATTTTGCAGAAATTGAAAAAGCGTTAAAGTCAGTGATCAGACGCGCAGGATTGACTGTGGAAGTCAAGGCAGAAGATGGACGCACTTCATGATTATTCCAATGAGCCTCACTTACGTGACCTGCCTTTTAATATCAAAACGGTGGCTCGTTGGCCTTTATTAGTCCTGATCCGGGCTTATCAGAAAGTTGTTTCCCCAACGTTACCGGCAAATACGTGTCGCTTTTATCCATCTTGTTCTCATTATGGGTACCAGGCAATCTACAAGTACGGAGCAATTAAAGGAAGCGTAATGGCTGTGTGGAGAGTGCTGCGTTGTAATCCTTTCAACCCCGGTGGGTATGACCCGGTGAAATAGGGTCAAAATGGTCGTTCAGGTGAACAATAGAATAAAATGAAATCTTTGCCAATAAAATTACTTTTGCTTTTTGTACTTGGGGGAATGCTGCTCAGTGCGTGCAGCGGTGGGGTTTTATCCACGAGCTGGCCAGGTGTCACAGCCGGGAATGGGCAGGTGTATCTGTCCTACCAGGGTTACGTCATGTCCGTTAAAGCCACGGACGGCAGCCTGAGTTGGAAATATCCTGCGGATAAGGCCAGTGCAAGCCCTTTCTATGCTGCCCCGGCGTTGAGTGATACTGAATTGGTCGTGGGCGACTACGGAAAAACCCTGTATGCGCTCGATCCGGCAACCGGCAATCAGAAATGGACTTACGACAAAGGCCAGGGCCGTTGGGTGGGCAGCCCATTAATTGAAGGGAATGTCATCCTGGCGCCTTCGGCGGATGCAAATTTATACGCGTTCAACTTGAACGGCCAGCTTTTGTGGACTTTCAAGACCGAGCAGATGATCTGGGCCCAGCCGGTCAGCGATGGAAAGCTGGTTTTTCAAGCCGGTATGGACCATAATATGTACGCCCTGAACCTGTCAAATGGCAGCAAAGTGTGGTCTACCGATATAGGGGGAGCCGCCATCTCCAGCCCGGCCCTGGACGATAAAGGCATATTATATGTAGGCACGCTGGCCAGCCAGATACTGGCAATCGACAGCCAAACCGGCAAGGTCTTATGGCGACATACTTCCGCAGGGACAATCTGGTCCACTCCGTTGATTGATGGAACCACCCTTTATTATGGTGATTTTAGCGGCAAAGCCTATGCCCTTTCCACCAAGGATGGTTCTCCAGTGTGGGCAGCCGATTTAGCCGGGCCGGTAATCGCTTCGCCTGCCCTCTTTAATAATGGATTGATCTTCGTCATGGAGACCGGTGATGTACAAGCTATGACAATGGATGGTAAGAAATCCTGGTCGCATAAAATTAATGGTAAACTGTATAGTGCTCCGGCTGTGGTCGGCAACCTTGCCATCGTACCGGTCACATCGGGCGACAAATTATTGATTGCACTGGATGCAAATGGCAATGAAGTCTGGTCATTTGTGATGCCGAAGTAGGAATAAGGTTAGAAGACAACATGGATATTTGGAATCTTGTCATAATTCAACCGTTTACAAATGTGCTGCTGTTCATTTATACCCTGGTTGGTCACAATTTCGGGATCGCCATTATTCTTTTCACCATCCTGATCCGCCTGGTTACACATCCCTTGATGGTACAGCAAATCAAGGGCGCCAAGGCCATGCAGGACTTGCAGAAGGATAAGCGCTACATTGAAATGCAGAAGAAGTACAAGGACGACAAAGAAAAACTGGCGCAGGAACAGATGAAACTCTACAAGGAACTGAACATCAGTCCCTTTGCCAGTTGTTTGCCTACTTTGATCCAGTTCCCGATCATCATTGGCCTTTACCAGAGTGTGGTGCTGGCGCTGTCGAGTACGCCCATTGAACTGGTAAACCTGACCCGCCACGTTTATCCATGGCTGCTAAAGGTCGCCGATCTCATCCCCTTGAACAGTCGTTTCTTGTGGATGGATCTGGGCGCCCCCGAACGCCTTAACCTGCCGTTCCTGTCCTTTGGCATCCCGGTTTTGGCGATCGTGGTAGTGATTTCAACCTACATGCAATCTAAGATGATGACCCCCGCCGGTTCAGGAAATCCCGGCGATCAGAGCGCCATGATCGGCAACATGATGAATGTTTACATGCCGTTCTTGATGGGTTACCTGGCCTGGACGCTGGCATCCGGCCTGTCATTGTATTTTGTCGTATCCAACCTGATTGGTATCGGACAATATGCAATGCTGGGACAGTTGAACTGGCGAAATATGCTCCCCGGTAAGAAAGCCGTTGTAAAAGGCAAAGCGTAATAATTGAGGCAACTATGAGTCTAGAAAAGACCACCCTGGAAATTATCGCTCCCTCGGTTGAAGAAGCCGTAAATAGAGGTTTGAGCCAGTTGGGGTTAGCCAGTGAAGCTGTTGAGGTTGAAGTCCTGGACCCGGGCAGCCACGGGTTCCTGGGTATCGGCAGCCGGCAGGCGCGCATCCGCTTAAGGATTAAAGAAGAGGAACAGAAAAAAGCCGAAGGCGGCCCTGCTCCGCAGGCGAAGGCGCAGCAGGGACAATCTCACGTGCCTGCGTCAACCCCTGCGCCCGTTCAACCTTTGACTGAGCCGGCTCGCCAAAAAGCGGTTGCGGTTTCGCCTGCCCAACCTGTTTCAGCGGAAGACGACCATAAGCTTCAGGTTGCCATCCAGGTCGTCCACGAATTGTTAGAGCGCATGAAGGTTTCTGCCGAGGTGACGGCCCACTTCATGGAGGCAACCGAACCCAAAGAAGAAGCCGTGGTTATGGTGGAAATCCAGGGAGATGACCTGAGCATCTTGATTGGCCGCCGGTCAGAAACCTTGAATGCTTTACAGTACATCTCCAGCCTGATCGTAGGCAAAGAGCTGGGCGAATGGGTACCCATGATGATCGACGTGCAGGGTTACCGGGCGCGGCGCGAGCGCCAACTGCGCCAGATTGCCCGCCGCATGGCCGAGCAGGCCATCCATACCGGTAAACGTCAGGTGTTGGAGCCGATGCCCGCCAATGAACGCCGCATCATCCACATGGAACTGCACGATCACCCACAGGTCACTACTGAGAGCCTGGGTGAGGAACCCAACCGTAAGGTAACGATTTCCCTGAAAAAATAGATATGCGCGCCGTTGATATTATTATCAAAAAGCGTGAGCGTGGCGAATTAACTCGCCAGGAAATTGAATATTTCGTCAATGGGTTCACCGGCGGCGATATCCCTGATTACCAGGTATCCGCCTGGGCCATGGCCGTACTGCTCAACGGCATGACCGATCAGGAAACCACCGATCTTACCATGGCGATGGTGCATACCGGCGAAACGCTCGATTTGAGCGGCGTGGTGCCCATCGCAGTCGATAAGCATTCAACCGGCGGGGTAGGCGATAAAACTACCCTGGTGGCGGAACCCATTGTGGCCGGATGCGGGTTGGCGGTCGGGAAAATGTCCGGGCGGGGTTTGGGTTTCAGCGGCGGCACGTTGGATAAAATCGAGTCGATCCCCGGTTATCGCACCAACCTGACCCGCCAAGAATTTATTCACCAACTGACAACGATTGGCCTGGTGCTGACCGGTCAGACTCTGGACCTCGCCCCGGCGGACGGTAAGTTATACGCCTTACGGGACGTGACCGGCACGGTCCAATCCATCCCGCTGATTGCTTCCTCGGTGATGAGCAAGAAAATCGCCGCCGGAGCGCAGGCCATCGTGCTTGATGTCAAATGCGGGGTAGGGGCGTTTATGTCTACCCTCGAAGACGCCCGCCAGTTATCCCACCTGATGGTTTCGATCGGCGCCTTGAGCGACCGCAAAGTGGTCGCTTTGATTTCAGACATGAACCAGCCCCTGGGGGTTGCCGTGGGCAACGCTCTGGAGTTGCGCGAAGCCATCGATACCTTGCACGGCGCAGGCCCGCGTGATTTTTCCGAGCACAGCCTGATCGTCGCCTCGCATATGCTGGTGTTGGGACGTCACGCCGAAAGCCTGGAAGAAGGTCGGCGCATGGCCGAATGGTCGTTGTCGACCGGTAAGGCCTGGGAGAAATTCCACAGCCTGGTGGCTGCCCAGGGCGGCGATGTGCGCTATATCGACCATCCGGACCTGCTGCCGCAGGCAACCATCCAGCAGGCGGTCACTGCACCCCGTTCAGGCTACCTGGTTGGGATTAATGCCAGGGAGGTCGGTGAAACGGCGGTGGAACTGGGCGCCGGGCGCGCCCGCAAAGGGGATGTGATCGACCCGGCGGTGGGCATCCTCGTCCAGCAGAAGGTAGGCAACCACGTCGAAGTGGGGGACGTTTTATTTACGATCCATGCCAATCTCCCGGAGAAGGTTGCCCCGGCCAGCCAAAGATTGGTTGAGGCTTGCGCCTGGAGTGATAAACCTTGCCAGCCGCTGCCGCTCATTTACGACATCATAAAATAGCTGGCGCGGCGCGGGGCTCTCATCAAACTTTCATAGGAGAAAACCATGGGCGTTCAACGAGTTTGCGTGTTGGGGTTGGGCTATATTGGTCTACCGACGGCGAGCACTTTTGCCACCCATGGTTTGCAAGTAACCGGCGTAGATGTGAATGCGCACGTGGTGGAAACGCTGCGGGAAGGACACCTGCACATTCAGGAACCCGGTTTACGCACGCTCGTGCAGGCCGCCTTGCGCTCGGGCAAACTGGTGATCGCTGCGAAACCTGAGCCGGCGGATGCTTTTATCATCGCCGTCCCGACGCCTTTTTACGACGATAAACGCGCCGATCTAAGTTTTGTGATTTCGGCCGCCGAATCGATCGTGCCACATTTGAAAACCGGCGACCTGGTCGTGCTCGAATCAACTTCGCCGCCGCTGACCACGGCCAGGATCGTGGCGCCTATCCTGGAACGCTCCGGTTTGAAAGCCGGCGTGGATTTCCACCTATGCTATTCACCGGAACGGGTTTTACCCGGCCAGATCTTGCGTGAGCTGGTTGAAAATGCGCGTGTGATCGGCGGGGTTACCCCGGCTTCGGCCCAGGCCGGGCGAGACCTGTATTCTGTTTTTGTGACCGGCGAAATTTTTGTGACCGATTCGACCACGGCCGAAATGGTCAAGTTGATGGAAAACACCTACCGGGACGTGAACGTGGCCATTGCCAACGAATTTTCACGCCTGGCGGACCGTTTTGGGATCGATATTTGGGAAGCGATATCAATTGCCAACCACCACCCGCGCGTGAAGATCTTGAACCCGGGGCCGGGGGTAGGCGGGCACTGCATCAGCGTGGACCCGTGGTTCCTGGTGGAAGCTGCCCCTGACATTACCCCCCTGATCCACATGGCGCGCATCGTCAACGACGCCCAACCGGAATTCGTAGTGGAACTGGTCAAGCGGGCAATGGGTGAGGACCTGGCCGGGAAACGGGTAGCCGTCCTTGGGCTTTCCTACAAAGCCGACGTGGATGACCTGCGTGAGAGCCCGGCGATCGAGGTAGCGCGACTGCTGGTGGAGGCCGGCTGCCAGGTGAAAGCCTTCGAACCCTGCAAACCTGAGGCAGTCATCCAAGGGCTTACGACTGTGCCAACCCTGGAAGAGGCGCTGACCGGTGCACAGGTTTTGTTATTGCTGGTGGGCCATAAAGTTTTCCGCGCCCTCAATCCTCAGGCTGTGGCGCAGATGACCCCGGCGCGGGTGGCGATTGATACGATCAACGGCTGGCCCGATAAAGAATGGCAAGCGGCCGGTTTTAAGGTCTACCGGCTGGGGGTTGGTTGATACTTTTCCAGCTTTAGTTGCATAGATCCAGACTTGTGCAGCAGGTGTTTTCGCTACAGCGATTAATATCGGAGTTACTCAGACAGGTACTATACCTTCGCCCAAAAAGCTGGAAAAAATCTCAACATCATTCGGGCAATCGCTCTGATTCTCGATCCGTCCGTCGCTCCAGCCGCTCATCGTCTTCGGATCTGTCCGAAAACTCATAGACAGGGCCGTCGAGCAAGCTAAGCAGGGATTTACCATACTGTTCATTAATCAACAACTCACCCTGAAGTTTTAGTTGGTCAGTGGTGATAAAACCATGCGATAGGCGATCTCTTTGGGTGAGGAGATCAAAAATCCCTGGCATTCTTCTACCGTCTGGATAAAACCTGCCTCCGAAGCAGCAATTCACGCGTTCCGGCGTCCAGCTGGGCGATGCCGCGTCCCAGCACTTCCACCTGCAAGCTGCTTTCCAGCAGGTAAAGAAGGTATATATATAAAATTGGTGCCGATGATTCCCACTCCACCGGTGAACGAGTACGTTCTGCATGCGGTCACCTATGGTTGGTCCGCTAGACAATACTTTCATAAAGTAGTCGACCAAACATTTATCGCTCCTCAAATTCTTCCGATGAACTGCTGGGATAAAGAATTTGAGCCGTTATAATATTAAAGTAGATCATTATTTACTTGCAATCGTTGTCTGACATTTTCTAAAGAACACTTTTCTCAGCGCTTGATAAGAGGAGCCTTTTCCTGGCTGCAACCATTTTTCTGCTCATTATTCTTTTTATTAGCATGAAATATGGGCGCCAGGAGGGAGTGCCGGTAGTATTCTCAAAATCAGAGTTAGTGGAAATGTGCCTAATTCCCTTGGTTCACTGACCAGCCTCTTTCCAGGCCTCCCAGATCATACGTTTAGCGTCAGCGCTGATTCTACTTTTCGACAAGAAGGTTGGTAATGCTGACCAGGGACAATAAAGCATATTCGATGACTTTCTGGGCAGTCTTCATTGGATTGGTCCTCATCCCAGCTCTAGCGTTGGCAATTGAGTTGGGGCGATATTTCTATGCCATCTCTGAGGTATCTAAAGCAGCCGATGCTGCGGCTGTTGCCGCTTCTGCTGAAATTAACCAACAGACCTTTCAAGAAACCGGCAGACTCACGCCGACTTCCAAGACATGGGCGAACGGCCAATTTTATGTATCGGCGAATACTATTGGTTTATCCGAAAAAGGTGTCAATGCATTTGTTATTGGTATACAAGGAATACTAAAATGGGCTGATATTCAAACCGCTTTCCGCCAGTTCATGGTATTGGGTGCGAGATAATGAAATCGTATACAAGACTTTCAGTTCTGTTAATTCTATTCCTTATTAGGCGTGTTAACATAAGTTTGTGAAACAACGCACAGAAAAGGTAAACCTGTCGAAAGGCAGCGACGCAAAGTTACGGGTCTAAACGGGGATGAACCGCAGGACCGCCGAACGGCCTCAGCATTAGACTATTTTGCATCATTGAATCCTTGAGGGGTTTGTCTCTTAAGGATTCAATTTTTAATAATTCTACTATCGGGAAGAGGCAATTATGAAAATAGACAGAAAAGGAAAATCTTTCCAAAGAAAATTATCGACAGGTAAAGTGACGGCTGCAAAGGATCTTAGAAAATTTATTGTATTCTGCTTGGTATTATTAACCATTTTTCCAATTTCAAACCCGGTATTCGCCAGTACAGCAAATAATTCTTATCCAGGTAGTAAAGTCGATGCGGGTATATATCAAGAACCGGCCACTCCCACATCGACTCCCATGTTGGGGGATTCTCCAACTGCTGCGCCAGTAGAGGTTACAGCGATTGTTACCGACGTGCCTTCGACACAAACCCCTGATTTTACCGAAACCCCTGAGCCGTCCACACCAACTCTATCCAATACCCCTGAACTTCCAACGGTTACTCCTATAATACCGGTTGAGAAACCAACCAGTACAATAACCAATACGGCTGAACCTCCAACAAACACATCAACTCCGACTTTTTTTGCGCCTACGTATACAACAACCATTACACCCACACCTACATCTGATGATTTAAGTTCACAGGGATCAACTACATATTATGTAAGCAAAACCGGGTCTGACAGCAATCCTGGGACGCTAAGTCAGCCCTGGAAGACCATTCAGAAAGGTATAGACAAGCTAGTTGCTGGAGACACATTATATGTTAGGAGAGGAACCTATACTGAAACAATAAAGATTAATAATTCTGGCACCTCTTCCGCCCCAATAATTATTTCTTCATATCCCGGAGAAATCGCTATTATTGACGGTAATGGATTAGATTCCCAACTTTCAAAAAATACCTTTCTTGCTACTATTCTGGGAAGTTATATTATCTTTGAAAATTTTGAACTAACCTATCCTAACGGTCGTGGGGTTTTTAGCGGGGATATTACATATACGGGCAAGGATTCCTCCCATAATATCATCCGTAATTTGAATATCCATCATATGTGGCAACAAGGTATTATAGTTGTGGGAAGTTATAATCTTATCGAGCAGAATAAAATATGGCAGACTGATAAAGTTAATTCTTTTCACAATGATGAGGGTGGTTGGCCTGGTGCTCTAAATATTGGCAACTCAACTTACGGTCATCTTGGACTTAATACCATTGTTCGTAATAATGAGGTATACCAAAATTATGGGGAAGGAATACTGTGCATGTATACTGATAACGCTCTTATCGAAGGTAATCGGGTTTGGGATAATTGGGCATTAGGTATTTATCCTGATCAATGTAGCTATACAACCATTAAAAATAATATTATTTACTATACAAATGACCATGAATTCTGGCGCTATCCAACACGGCCCGGTGATGGAATATTGATTTCCAATGAAGGCATCATCAAAAACTACCCAATCGGACACAATCGGACTATTTTCAATAATATCATTATAGATGTGGGTATAGGCATTGATTTTTGGACTGGCTTTGCATCTGGTTCTGCCCTTATTAATGATGTTATTGCCAATAACACTGTTGTAAACAACATTGAGTATGGAACAGGAATTGATCTTGGATTACCAAAAGATACCAATCATCAAAACACAGCCATTGAAAACAATTTGGTTTTAGTAAGCAAAGGTGGTGATCCTGGATATAGCGCATCGAGCGAGGGGTTAACTTTTTCCAAAAATCTTTGGTCAAAGAAACCAAATGGTTCAGTAGTCGGGGCAGGGGATATCGTTGCTGATCCATTGCTAATTAATCCTTATCAAACTATTGATCTTGACCAAATTGCCCATCCCGTAAAGGCTGATTGGTATCTACTTACTTCCTCATCTCCTGCCATTGATAAAGGAATGTCTGTCAACGAGGTTGTCGTTGATTACTTCGGAAATAACAGAGGCACTATTCCCGATATGGGTGCAAATGAATATCTTGGCACACTTTCCCCAACCAATACACCTGTGACACCCACTGGCACCAGGACCAATACACCTACGACACCCACTGCCGCCAAGACAAAGGCAACCTCATCTCCGACAGCCACAGCCACACCAACCAGTATACCTCTGCCTCCGCCGAATCTACTGTCGCCTTCAAATAATGGCATAGCATTAACTACCCGCCCAACTTTTGTGTGGAAAGAAGTATCGGGCGCTACGAGTTATACTTTTCAGCTTTCCTCTTCTGCAGCTTTCTCTTCGCTTACTGCTAATTTAAAAGTATCAACACTGAACTATACGGTTACTTCTGACCTGGCACGCAACAAAATCTATTATTGGCGGGTGAAGGCAAATGGGAATAAATCGAGCAGTTGGTCACAGGTTATCAGTTTTACGAGCGCAAACCCGCCTTCTGTACCGGCTTTGCTGTCTCCATCAGACAATTCCTCGTTGGCTAGCTACACCCCGATCTTGGATTGGAACAATCCCGCCAAAAGCGACCATTACCAGGTACAGTTGGCCACCTCCAGTTCCTTCAGCGGCTCGAGCATGGTATTTGATAAAATAACTACACCCTCCAGCTTTACTCCACCATCTCCACTGACTCCCAACCGCACCTTTTTTTGGCGGGTGCGCGCTTACGATTTGGCTGGGGAATACAGCCGGTGGTCGTCTGTCAGGCATCTGCACACCCGACTGCCGGCCCCAGCATTGCTTTCCCCAGACAATGCAGGAACACCTTTCACTACTCTGACCTTTGATTGGGGAGATGTAAATGAGGCGACGGGATATGTTATTCAGATATCCTCGCACTCTAGCTTTACCACTTATGTTGTGAATACCACGGTTAAGTCATCTTCTTATTCGAAAAATCTGTTGAGGGGCAAGAAGTATTTCTGGCGCGTGCTTGCAAAGGGAACCTACTCCAGTAAATGGTCAGAAGTAAGAAACTTTATTCCGAACTAAGACGATCGGAAAATCCCTCAGGTCTAGTTCGTATAAATTAAAAACTGACAGGCCACTCACACCGAGAGGCCCGTCAGTCTATTCAATCCGGTTGTCCAAAGGTTATGCGTTAATAGGCGCCATCGCGAGCCAATACTTCTTTGATGGTTTGAAAAATGATGTAAATATCCAACCACAATGACCAGCGCTGGATGTATTCCATGTCCAGCTCTGCCCGCCGGGCAAAAGTGGTGTGGTTGCGCCCTGACACCTGCCACAGCCCGGTGATGCCGGGTTTAATCTGGCAGTAGTCATGGTATCCAGGGCCATACATCTCTTTTTGCGAAATCATGATCGGGCGCGGACCGACCAGGCTCATTTCTCCTTTGAGGATATTCCATATCTGCGGGAGCTCATCCAGGCTGAATTTTCTCAAAAAAGCACCCACCCGGGTCACCCGCGGATCATTCTTGATTTTCTGATATTTCTCCCACTCCTGTCGCAGGGCGGGATCATACTTAAGCCGCTCCGCAAAAATTTGATCCCCGTTGGCATACATCGTGCGAAATTTTAGGAGCTTGATGATTTTACCGCCGATGCCCAGCCGGTCCTGGCTATAAAATATTCCACCCGGCGAATCAAGGCGGACGAGCAGGCTGATCATCACCATCATGGGCGACAGGCATACCAGGAATAACCCCGAAATGACAAGGTCCTCGCAGCGTTTTAGCGCCATTGACCAGGGGCTCAGCAGGTTATGACATATTTGGAAGCCGAGAACTTCCTTAAAATCGAGCGTGGTCGAATCCGAAAGGGAGAAGCTATCCTTCTGCTGGCGGATCAGCACCACCCGCTGGAAGGTGTAGCGGTACTTATCTATATTTTCACTGATCCAATTCCAATTGGGAACCAAAACCAGCACGGTTTTAATCCCAAAGCGGCCCGGCCACCCATTGATATCCTTCGAAACGATGACCCGATAATCCCGGTCCCCCGTGACTTGATTTTCCTCCTCGACAAAAACAGCCTTGGGAATGATCCCTTTGATGGGATACCTGGCAAAAAAGTCGGCCACTTCGATTACCTTGCGGTCGGGGAAACCGACGATGGCCACCGGCTCTCCCCAGGCATTTAACCTGATACATACCCGCCGGACGAGACTCCTGACCAGCGGGACCATAATGCTGGCGGCTGCCCAGGCCAACCCGAAAACCAGGCGAGAGTAGACCGCGGTGGTTTTGAGCAGAAAAGTAAGCGTAACCATAATCAGGAAGAGCAAGCCGGTAGAAAGAGTCAGGCGGCGCACTTCTTCAACCGCAGAGAGCCCCACTCCGGGGTACAGTCCATTATTGGTATAAATAATGAAGAGTAAAAGGGCCGGCACCCAAAAATAATTAAAATAAAAAAACCTGTCCAGGGCATCGAAATCCCCCAGGTGCAAACTCATTACGGAAAGGAACACCAACAATAACACAGCCACATCTGTAAATGCCAGCACGCAAGACATCCAGGCGCGGGCATGCTTTTGGAAAAACGAAGATTCTTGAGTAGACGGTCGAGATATCACGCTTGTTTTCTTATGCCCTAATAAGTTGTCAGAAGTTGCCATATCACACCAATAGAATATTTCGTAGAATTCATCATAAAGTTATTTAGCAAAGAAATGTACTTTGCTCATCATCTGCCTGGTTATTTTGATTTGCCCCATTAACCCTAGTAAAAAATAATAAATGCTTGCCAATCAACTTCAACATTTGATTGACCTCTTCATCCGTCCGTAGATGGCTTTCTGGCCTTACCCCTTACGAATCAGGAAGCAATCGACTGCTTACGATGGTTGCGGTATTGGTTTGACCCCAATAAATCCTGATATAACCGTTCATAATCCCGGGAGGTGTCATCCCAGCTATAGTTGTTAATGATAAACTGCTGTGCTTTCGCACGGTATTCCTGTACAACTCGCTCGTTTTGCAGCAAGTAATCTAGCTTTTCAGACAGATCCAGCGGGTCTTTATTTTTGAAGCTCAATCCACAGCCAGAAATCGCTTCCAGGTTCTCTTCGATATCACTGACCAGGACGCAGTTCCCATAACACATGGCCTCCTGAAGACCGGTCGATAATCCTTCGATTTCCGAAGGTAGAACGAAGGCATAGGCATTCGAGAGGAGCTCCTGAAACAGTTTACCGCTCGCAAAACCAGTAAAGATGATATCCGGGCTGGCAAATTCTCTTAATTTTTGCCCATAATGATCATCGAAAACCGTATCTCCCGCGATCACAAGTTTCTTTGTGCAGCTCTTTAGCCGTAGATATGCATCAATGAGATAATGGCACCCTTTTTCTGGCACCAGGCGAGCTGCAAATAGAATATAGTCATTTCCCATGAGACCCAGCTTTAATATTTCATCAGGCGATACTTTGCAGGCTGGATTGATCCCGTTAGGTATGAAATGGACTGCGCGCTTATAACTGGATTCATAATACTCTTTTAATTTATGACTGACGACAATGGTTGCATCCGGAAAGCGAACCGCGCAATAATCCGCAAGCCTGAGATAAACCCGGGCAAATTTGCTCCATTTGGCCCGCTGCCAATCCAACCCATGACTCTGTACGACCACTTTGATACCAGCTGAGCGAAGGATTGGAGCGAAGATGGAATTTCCGATCCCATGGATGTGAGCAATATCCGGTCTTATTCGTAGAGTAGCCAAGGTGGCAGCAAAGCTGTGGGTGATTGCATCCAGGTTTTTGGTGGGAATGGACGGTAGATGAACCAGGCGCACTCCCTGGTACTCCTTGACCTCCACCGGTGTATAATGCGGTCGCACAAAGACTATCACCTCATGCCCCAGCTTAACCAGTCGGGTGGCAATTTGTTCAGCCACCTTTTCTGCGCCGGCCGGACAGGGCATACCCTTTACACCAAACATTACTATTTTCACTAAAGAAACCACATCCAATCTATCGGTTGAAAAATTCCCCAAATTCCTGGTAATGCGCCTCATCTTTGTATTGCAGGTTTCGCTTAATTTGTTTTACCCCCAGATAAGAAACCCGTTTATCTCCACTTTGCTGGGCTATATTCTTATAATCGATGTACAGATCGAAAGGAATTTTTTGGCCAAGGCTGACTCTGACCTTATTGACCAGCACCCACCATAGCGGCTTAAATTTCGGCAGCCGGGTAAACCTAGGATTACGCATGGCCGTTCGGGCAGAACCCACCATCCAGCAGTTTTGCGTGCAGGCAGCCACCCTGGAACGAGCAGCCTGTGCTTGCTCCCCCTGGTAAACCTCATCCCAGGATTGCGTTTCAAGGTTGCCTAAATATAAATCTGGACGGACGTTGCAGGCATACACATCCGCCCAGGGGTCGATGAACAAGAAATTTGTAGCTGCCGTGCATGGGATCAGCCTCTCGTGTCCAAGTACTTTCCGGATCAGGCCGAGGTTGAGATACGCTCGAAACCAGCTCTTCACTGAATTGGTTTTCAACATGGAGACAATAAGATCTTCGATAGAGCGTGCTACCCGAAGCCGGTCATATGGGAAGTTATCGGATTTATGGAACTGGAAGGCATTGTGCAAGGCTGCTGTAGCCAGCTCTACGCTCATGGACTGTGTCAGTTCAAACAGGCCTGACAACTCTCCTGCATTATCATCCTGGATCACCGTCGAAAATCCCAGGTCACAGCTCCCTAGTTCCTTCAAACGTTTCAGACCGGCCACCTTCTTTTCGAAGCCGCCGTCTTCTCCCCGCAGCCGGTTGTTCGTTTCGCCAAATCCTTCAAGGCTGAACCGAATCTTAACATCCGGATATTTCCGGATAATAGGTTCTAACCTCTCCGGATGAAGGCCGTTGGTACTGATCTCCAGCTTACGTGCTTTGGGATGGAGGATCTCAACCACCTCCATCAGGTCTGCCCGCAAAGTAGGTTCGCCGCCAGTGATATTCAGGTTATCGATTCCACTCGGGACCTTTTTCAGTGTTTCTAACCCCACTTCCTCTTGCGGACGAGTAGGATTTTTCCAGACATTACACATCGAGCATTTCGAGTTGCACCGGTAAGTAGAAATAATGCTTACATCCATATTTAATCCTTAATTAAAATTAGGAGACCGGCAAGTTTATCTCGGTTCCATATACGACAGGAATTTAAATTATTAATGATCACTGATCATTATTTTCGCCATTTCGGTCATGCCCACGGATCGCATTTGGCCATTTTTTATTTCTTCAGATACAGCATCAAAAATGTAGCGCAATTTAATGAAATCTTTCTCTGTCCTGAATTCGCAAGGGTGGGCCCAAATGTGAAGCATCTTTTTTCTCTGCGCAGCTTTTTTAACTGCCTTAATTATTCTTTCAATTCGAACAGTATGGAGGTTTAATTTATCCAAGAGAAGTTCAAGTCTGCGATTAATATCAAAAAGATATTGAGACGCCCCTAAATTTACCAAACCATGATTATCCTGATAAGTTAAATCAAATAGTGGGATTTCGGATATTCCCAGCAAGTGGTCTATAGTTTTTATGAATTTACCAAAATATGTGTGATTAATTAGTCCGGATTTCTTAGGTCCGTCACGATAACAAATTAACCCTGCCTCTTTTAATTCGTCAAGGTGGCCTACTCGGTTGCGCGGGAATGTAACAGCATGAGGAGCAATACCTTTCCTCTTTGCTAAACGTAACCATTCTTGAATTTCTGTTCTTGCCTCTTGAGGACTCATCTCTCTTTCATCAAATATTTTATGGGAAAATCCATGAAAACCTATTTCCTGTTTACTTCTCTTGCTAAGAAGATGTTCGATAATATCCGATCCATACCATAAAGGATTCTTCGTTCCATAAACTTCTTCAAAACTAGAATATCTACCTTTCCAATCCAGCAAGGGACATGGCTCACAATATTCGCATTTGTCATAAAACAGGTGACCCACAATAGCCCATGTACCGGTAATATTGTATTCTTCACACAGATCAATCAGTCGTAATATGGCTTGCCTTTCACGTACTCCATCTACTGAGAATAGATTTCCTCTGATCTCATCGCAGTCAAATTTACCAGACGCCAGCTCTGTATCTAATGAAAATAAAAAATACCCAAAATTATCCATTTAATCCCTTCGAGTTATATTTGATAAATCATATG
>VFSW01003225.1_pt1 | contig 24476 bp, 24 predicted proteins | sample 5358111 | NCBI WGS metagenome assembly VFSW01 (sample SAMN11554181, study PRJNA540505) | mine drainage metagenome | isolation source: sediment from site ElyBrook_90M | place: USA: Ely Copper Mine, Vershire, VT | collected 2017
GTGGCGCTGCCGCCTTTCAGTTTTTGTTCGGCGCGCAGGTTCAGCCAGTTCTTGCCGGCGATCAGCATGCCCAGCGTGATGAATGCGCCGGGCGGCAGGATTGCGAGCAGGAAGCCGTGGTAGTTCGGTACCACGGTGATTACCCAGGATTTTGCCGCATCGCCGAACACCAGGTCGATGCCGGACAGCAGCGTGCCGTGGCCGAATATCTCGCGGATACCGCCCAGCACCGCCAGCACGGCGGTCAGGCCCAGGCCCATCGCCAGGCCGTCCAGCGCGGATTGCAGCGCGGGATTCTTGGAGGCGAAGGCCTCGATACGGGCAAGAACAATGCAGTTGGTGACGATCAGCGGGATGAAGATGCCCAGCACCACGAACAGCGAATACATGTAGGCATTCATCGTGAACTGGATCACGGTGACCAGCACCGCGATGATCAGGATGAATACCGGAATGCGCGCCTCATTCGGGACAAAATCCCGGATCGGCGCGATCGCCGCGCCGGACAGGGACATCACCACCGCCGTCGCCAGGCCGAGGCTGACGCCGTTCACCACCGAGCTGCTCACCGCGAGTATGGGACACATGCCCAGCAGCTGCACCAGCCCGGTGTTCTGTTTCCAGACGCCGTTGTAAAGAATGTCTTTGAATTCCTGCAGGGTCATTTCTTGTCTCCTTCGCTATGCACTGCTTTCTCTTTGTCAGGGGAAACAGTGTTCTGTTTGAACAACTCTTCGCGATGCTGCGCGAAATATTGCAACGCCTTGTGCACCGCCTTGACCACAGCGCGCGGGGTGATGGTTGCGCCGGCCATGTAGTCGAATGATCCGCCGTCCTTTTTGACCTTCCAGCCGCTGTCACCGGGATTGTCCAGGGATTTTCCGTCGAAGCCGGTGATCCATCTGCTCTTGGCGATCTCTATATAGTCGCCCAGCCCCGGTGTTTCCCTGTGGGATATTACGCGCACGCCGCCTATCCTGCCATCGCTGTGTATGGACATGATCAGGCTGATCCTGCCGCTGTAACCGTCCGGCGCGATGACTTGCAGCACAGCGATGGATGGCTCGCCTTTGAGGCGGCCCAGGTAGGCGATGGTGGTGTCGTCGTTGCCCAGCAGTTCATCCGCCTTCAGTTCCGTGCTGTCCTTGATGATGTCGTTGTCGTAAGTTTCAGGCGGTGCGATCTGCGTGACCAGCTTGAGTTTTTCCTGTTCCTCGCTGCGCGCGATAGGCTCGTGCGTCAGCTGGTAGGTGATGGCAAGCAGGGCAGTGCCGATCACCGCGAAGAACAGCAGGTTGAGCGCGGTGAGTATGGACGCCTTGGCGATGGTGCGTCTCATGGTTGACTGCCTTTTTTGCCGAATACTTTTGGTTGCGTGTACAGCACGATCAGCGGCACACAGATATTCATCAGCAGCGTGGCGAACGCGACACCGTCAGGGAAGCCCCCAAAGACGCGGATCAGGTAGGTGAGCAGGCCTGCCCCTGCCGCATAGATCAAGCGGCCCTTGTTGGTGGTGGGACTGCTGACCGGATCGGTGAGAATGAAAAACGCGCCCAGCATGGACGCGCCGGCGAACCAGTGAAACAGCGGCCCGGCATAGTGTGCGGGGTCTACCAGGTGAAAAATTCCGGCGAGCACGAACAGGGTACCCAGAAATGCGGCCGGGATATGCCAGCTGATGATGCGCGAGGCGAGCAGGTATAGCCCGCCGAGCAGGAACCCCAATGCCACCATTTCGCTGCCGTGTCCGGCAAACCGGCCGTAGATCGGCATGTCGAGTATCTGCCGCATCGGCTGATCAAGATGCAGGTGTGTCTTCAGCGTGTCCAGTGGCGTTGCCATGGTCAGGGCATCCAGGGTATCGCTGTTCGGCAGCACGTCATGGAAAATGAAATCCAGTTGTTGCGGGAAGGTAAGTTCCGAAATGACCATGCCGTGCGGCGCGATCCAGTGTGTCATCTGTGCGGGGAACGAAATGATCAGGACCGCGTAACCGACCATCGCAGGATTGAACATGTTGTTGCCCAGCCCGCCATACAGATGCTTGGCGATCGCGATCGCAAATGCCGTGCCGACCACCACCATCCACCAGGGTGCCAGCGGCGGGATGGAGAGAGCCAGCAGCCACGCTGTAAGAAGCGCGCTGTTGTCTTTCAGGAAAGGCATGATGGGACGATCCCGCAGTTTGAGCATCAGCGCCTCGGTGCCGAGAGCGGTGAGGCTGGCCAGCGTGATCGACACCAGGATCGCCGGACCAAAATACCAGACGTACAACACGATGCCCGGCAGCAGTGCCAGCAGCACCTTGAGCATGATCGCCGAGACGCTATCCGATTTGCTGATGAGGGGGGAGAAAAACATGATTGAATTATTCCTGAATATCAAACCGCGAAGCGGAACCACGGAATATACGGAACACACCGGATAAAGCAAAAATTCTGTTTCCGTGTGCTCCGCGGCTGAAGGTCGTTGTCGAAATCATTTTGTAGTCCCTTCATCGGCGTGCTCGACCGCGGATTGGGCAAGTTCGCGGATATGCGCGCGGCTCGTTTCAAGTTCGGCTTGTTCCGCCTGCTGTTGCGCCGTCAATGGCTGTGCGCCGGCCAGCCTGGCGGCCTGCGCGGCCTTTTCCCTGGCAGCCAGCTTGTCGGCTTTTTCCTGCTTCTCGCGTTCGATGCGCTGTTCGCGGTAGTCGTGGCGTACCCTTGCCTTGTCGGCGAGTTGCTTGTCGTGTTCGCGCGCGTGGATCTCGCTCTTGGCAAAACGGTAATACTGCACCAGCGGGATGTGGCTGGGGCAGACATAGCTGCAGGCGCCGCACTCGATACAGTCGAACAGGTTGAATGCCTGCGCCCTGCCGAACTCCCTGGATTGTGCGAACCAGAACAAATCCTGCGGCTGCAAATCCGCCGGGCACACATCGGCACAGCGCGTGCAGCGGATGCACGGCATGACGGGCGGGGGCGGCGGAAATATTTTTTTCGAGGATGCAATGATGCAATTGGTGGCTTTCACCAGCGGTACCTGCACCGACGGTAGCGGGAAGCCCATCATCGGGCCGCCCATGATGTAGCTGTCGGTGTCCGGCAACGCGCCGCCCAGGGCGACCAGCTCGGCTATCGGCGTGCCTATCAATACCTCGTAATTGCGCGGATGCAGCACATTCCCGGTGATCGTGACGATGCGCGACAGCAGCGGTTCGCCGTGCGCAAAGGCGCGATGGACAGTGTAGGCGGTGGCGACATTGAAGCACTGCACGCCCTTGTCGGTGGAACGCACTCCGGCGGCCACCTCGATGCCGGTGAGCACGCGGATCAACTGCTTCGCCCCGCCGCCGGGATACACGGTCGGCACCGCAATGACTTCCATGCGCCGGTGTCCGCCGGCCGCGACAGCGGCACGCATGGAGGCGATCGCTTCCGGCTTGTTGTCTTCGATGCCGATCAGCACTTCTTCGGCATCCAGCATGAAGCGCAGCATTTCCGCACCCTGCACGATTTCTGCGGCGCGTTCGCGCATCAGCATGTCGTCGCAGGTGATGTAAGGCTCGCATTCCGCGCCGTTCAACACCAGCGTGGTGATCTTGTGCCTGTCCAGGGACAGCTTCAGGTCGCTGGGGAATGCCGCTCCACCCAGGCCGACTACGCCGGCCATGCGCAGCAGATGCTGGAGCCCGGCCGGGCTGTGGTCGCGGTAATCAATGGCCTTGCGCGGGACCCATTCCTCCTCGCCGTCCGGTATCAGCGTGGCGCACAGGTTCGGCAGGCCGGAAGGATGGGCGATGAGCTGCATGTCGATCGCGGTGATGGTGCCGGAAGTGGAAGCGTGGACCGCGCTCGAGACAACACCGTCGGGCATGCCGATAAGCTGGCCTTTCAGCACGCGCTCCCCCACACGGGCGACGGGTTTGGCGGTTTCTCCGGCATGCTGGTGCAGCGGGATGACCAGTTTGGCGGGCAGCGGCGCGCGCGCAATGGTGGCCCGGGTGGATTGCGTCTTGTTGCTGGGCGGATGGATGCCGCCGTGAAAATGATACAGCTTTCTCATGTTGTCATTGCCAACAGGCATACCGGGCCTCATGTTGTAGCGGTCATGGCATATACCGGATATTTCCATTTCCAGTTGGCGATCTTTTCACCGATGACCTGCATGCTGATGCAGTCCACCGGGCAGGGCGCGACGCACAACTCGCAGCCGGTGCATTCGGAGGCGATGACGGTGTGCATCTGTTTGGCTGCTCCTGCGATGGCATCCACCGGACAGGCCTGAATGCACAGGGTGCAGCCTATGCAGGTGCTTTCGTCGATGACGGCAAGGGATTTTGCTTTGGGAACCGCGTCTTCACCGAACGGCTTGAACTCCACGCCCAGCAGTTCGGCCAGTTTCCTGATGCCCTCCTCGCCACCCGGCGGGCAGCGGTTGATGTCGGCTTCCCCCGCCGCGATGGCCGTGGCATAAGGCTTGCATCCCGGGTAGCTGCATTGCCCGCACTGGGTTTGCGGCAGGACGTCGTCGATCTTGTCCACCAGCGGATTGCCCTCGGTATGGAATTTGATCGCGGCGAAGCCCAGCACCGCGCCAAGCACGGCAGCGATGGCTGACATCACCAGCAGCGCGCTTAACATTCGGGGTTTCCCATTACTTGATCAATCCGGAGAACCCCATGAAGGACAGACTCATCAATCCGGCAGTGACCATCGCGATGGCCGAACCCTTGAAGATCGCCGGGACATCAGCGCCTTCCATGCGCTCGCGCATGCCGGCGAACAACACCATCACCATCGTGAATCCCAGCGCGCTGCCGAAGCCGAAGACCAGTGATTCCATGAAGTTGTGCTTGAGCTGGACGTTGAGCAGCGGCACGCCCAGCACCGCGCAATTGGTGGTAATCAGGGGGAGATAGATTCCCAAAACCTGGTAAAGAGGGGGGCTGGTCTTTTGCACCACCATTTCGGTGAACTGGACGATGCCGGCGATCACCACGATGAACGACAGCGTGGTGAGGTAAGACAGTTCGGGTCCGAGCAGGTAATGGTTGATCAGGTAGCTTGAACCCGAAGCCAGGGTCAGCACGAAAGTCGTGGCCGCGCCCATGCCGATGGCGGCCTCCAGTTTTTTGGAAACCCCCATGAAAGGACACAGGCCGAGGATTTTCACCATCACGACGTTGTTTACAAATACCGCGCCAAACAGGATCAGCAGATATTCAGTCATTAGCGACACCATACAATAAGCGGTCGCGGATTATCCCCCGATTCCCATGCTCCTTCAACCGCATTAGCGGTATAAGAATATAGCGAAAAGTTGGGTAGGCTAGATTTCCACCAGGGTGCCCATTTCGATGACGCGGTTGGCCGGGATCTTGAAGAAGTCTGCCGCGTTCATCGCGTTTTTGGATAAAGAGATGAACAGGCGTTCGCGCCATTTGGTCATGCTCGGATGCGGGCTCGAAACGATCAGGGCGCGGGAAACGAAGAATGAAGTGGTCATCATGTCAAAGGGCAGGCCGCGTGCGGCACAAATTTCCAGCGCAGCCGGAATATCGGGCGCATCCATGAAACCGTAAAAAACCCTCACCCAATAAAAGTTCTTGCCCATGTCCTTGATCAACAGCCTGTTACCCTTGGTGACATAAGGCTTGTCTTCGACCACCACGGTCAGCAGGATATTGCGCTCATGCAGAACGTGATTGTGCTTGAGATTGTGCAGCAGGGCAGACGGAGTGCCATCGCTGGTGGGGGTCAGGAATACCGCTGTACCGCTCACCCTGGGCATGTCGTCCACGCCGTCAAGAATGGTCTGCATCGAGACGGACTGCCGCGCTATATCCTCGAACAGTAAAGCCCTGCCGCGCTTCCACGTCATCAGCACGGTAAAGGAAATCACCGCAATACCGAGGGGGAACCAGCCGCCTTCGATGATTTTGATGGCGTTGGCCGCAAAGTAGGTCATGTCCGCGAGCAGCAGGACGATGATCAGGGGTATGGAGAAAATCAGCGGCCAGCGCCACAACATCAGGATGACAACGGCAATCAGTATCGTGGTTATGGTCATCGTCCCGGTGACGGCAATACCATACGCCGCCGCCAGGTTGGTGGAGCTTTGAAAGGAAAGAACCAGGAAAACCACCGCCAGATACAGCGTCCAGTTGGTAAGCGGCACATAGATCTGCCCCTGTGCCTTGTCGGAGGTCTGGCGAATTTCCATGCGCGGCAGGAAGCCCATGTGCACCGACTGGTTCGCCAGCGAGAATGCGCCGGATATGACGGCCTGCGAGGCGATCACCGTTGCCGCGGTGGCCAGCAGTACCAGCGGAACCAGTATCGAGGCGGGAGCGAGCAGGTAGAACGGGTTTTCGACGGCCTGCGGATTATCCAGCAGCAGTGCACCCTGGCCGAAATAATTCAACACCAGGGCGGGCAGTACAAAAGAGAACCAGGCAAGGCGGATCGGAAATTTTCCAAAATGCCCCATGTCGGCGTACAACGCCTCTCCGCCCGTTATTGCAAGAACGATGGCACCCAGCGACAGGAAGGCAATCCTGAAGTCAGAGATTAGGAAATTAAACGCATAGACAGGGTTGAGCGCATATAAGATTTGCGGGTGGTGCGTGATGGAAATTATGCCGAACACCGCCAGGCAGCCGAACCAGACGATCATGATCGGGCCGAATGCCATGCCCACTATGCCGGTGCCGCGTTTCTGAATGAAAAACAGCCCGGTCAAAATCAGAACAGTCAGGGGCAGTATGTAGATCTTGAACTGGTGCGAGACCAAATCCAGGCCCTCGACAGCTGACAGAACAGAGATGGCCGGAGTGATCATGCTGTCGCCAAAAAACAGGGCGGCCGCGAATACACCGAGTGCCGTGACAGTCCATTTTATTTTCGGGTGCTGGGCGGTCAGTTCACCCACCAGAGCCAGCAGGGCCAGCGATCCGCCTTCGCCGTGGTTGTCGGCGCGCAGTATGATGGCCACATATTTGAACGATACCAGCAGCATGATGGTCCAGAACAGCACGGATAGCACGCCGAGAATATTGGCTTCCACGGCGGGCAGCGGATGCGGGCCGGTAAAGACCGCCTGTATCGCATACAGCGGACTGGTGCCGATGTCGCCAAACACCACCCCAAGCGCACCCAGCACGAGGGGAGGTAACTTCTGTTGCGTTGGCGTACTGCTCATTTTCGATCGTCTCTGGGTTGGGAGTGGGGCGGCACTCTACGCCAGTGCCCTGCTGAAAGCAATCAGTTGCCGAGCACTCTGATTAACCGGAAGACTGGTGCGGATTACCACAAATGTTTTCCCTGAAGAACCGCAAGTGAGTGTTGTCGGGGATAGTGAAACATCGCCGCAACACGAGATCGCCTTAAGTGCGGCAGGCTGAAACGTCAATCACATTGCTTTCCACACGGGGACTTTCCGGACCGCGGCCCGATGGGGGTGATGATTTGATGCGGGCAGGTTTCGGCGCGGGGTGGCGAATCGAGCATGCGCGAGAGTTGTCGGCCCCAACGGGTCGGCAGGCTTCGCGATGTGCGCTGTTGCACGAGCCGACGCGCACCCGATGTGCGCGCCGGTTCTGCAAATCTCCTTCAACGAAGCGGGCCGGTTCATGCCCGCACATTGTGATATTGGCTGCTAAAGCTTCTGATGGGTGCCGTCGCACAATGCTCCATTGGAGCTGTGCTTGCAGCCGCAAAAATAAACGGTGCCGGTTTCTTTCGCCTTGTGTTCCACCGGGGAAAATTCGCTGCCCTTGTGGCTGCCATCGCAGAATGGCTGGGTGGCACTTTTCCCGCATGAGCACCACCAGTAGCTTTTACCCGCTTCCACTGCAACGGCATAAGGGGATTTCTGGGCAATAACCGGCTGCTTGTTTGACATTTTGAAACTCCTTTAGATATACGACATAAAATTTCCTCCGGCCCTTCGGGCATGAGGCCCAGCAAATTTTTACCCGAAACCCCCTGTGTCGACGGGTGGCGTCATGGTTTGGTTAAGACATGTGCCGCGACAAACGCGGTTCTCAAAAGACGCAGGCTGGCCGTTATTCCTTCCAGGTCGCCGGGCGAAAATCCGGCGAACACACGTTCCATGTGCGCCACATGCAACGGAAATATCCGCGCGAACAATTTCTCCCCCTGCGAAGTCAGCCGGATGATCTGGCAACGCCCGTCGTCTGGGGAGGCGACCCGGCGCACAATTTTTTTCACCGCCAGGCGATCGATTACGCCGGTCAGGGTGCCCTTGGTGATCAGTGTTTTTTCTCCCAGTTCCTTGGGTGACATGCCCGGAGTGTTGCCAAGAGTGGCGACAATATCGAACTGGGCCGGGGTAAGGGACAGCGAGCGAACATGCGCCGACGAATAAACCTCGAAAGCCTGGTAGGCGCTGGACAGCTCGCGCAATAACGGCAGAAAAATCGAACGGGGCATGTCTCGGCAATTTAGTTCTAACTAGAACTATAATAATTCCGGCCGCAGCCAAAGTCAATGAGGCATTGCCTGCCGGGGGTTGCCGTGAATTCCGGCAGGTGTTGCGCGCGATCCGGGAAGACTGCCGCGGGCGGCGCCTCAGCCGCTATTACAGGGCCCGGATCGCCGCACAGGCTTCACCGACCAGCGCCGGGCCCCGATAGATCAGGCCGCTGTAGAGCTGTACCAATGAAGCGCCTGCCGTGATCTTTTCTGCGGCATCCGCGCCGCTCAGGATGCCGCCCACACCGATGATGGGCAGCGCGCCCCGCAGTTCAGCCGCAAGCTGGCGTACCACCGCGGTGGATCTGGACCGCACGGGCGCGCCGCTCAATCCCCCGCTTTCCGTGCCATGCGGCAGGTCGCCCACGCCATCCCGCGATACCGTGGTGTTGGTTGCAATCACGCCGTCGATACGGTGATTCATCAGCAAACGCGAGATCTGGATGATTTGCCCGGCTTCCAGGTCGGGGGCAATCTTCAGCACGATGGGAACATATTTGCCATGTGTGTCGGCGAGTTTTTGCTGTTCTGCCTTGAGCAGTCCAAGCAATTTGCTTAACGCGTCGGCATCCTGCAGATGGCGCAGGTTTTTGGTATTGGGCGAAGATATGTTGATGGTGATATAGCCGGCATGCTCATACACCTTGCGCAGGCAGGCCAGATAATCGTCCGCCGCATTTTCGATCGGGGTGGCGGCGTTCTTGCCGATGTTGATGCCCAATACACCGCGATACTGTGCGCGTTTTACGTTTGCAATCAGCGCATCCACTCCGTCATTGTTGAAGCCCATGCGGTTGATGATGGCGTTGGCCCGGGGCAGGCGAAACAGGCGGGGCTTGGTGTTGCCGGGCTGGGGCAGCGGGGTGACTGTGCCGATTTCGAGGCTGCCGAAACCAAGTGCCGCCAGGCCATCGATGCAGTCGCCATTCTTGTCGAGGCCCGCGGCGAGGCCCACAGGATTCCGGAAGGCGAGTCCCATCACGATGCGCGGATCGTCCGGTATGTGCGGTGCAACGAAGCCGCTCAAGCCCGACGAATGCAGAAAACCCAGACCGCGAAGGGCGAGACGGTGGGCAACTTCCGGATCGAGCCGGAACAAGGCGGGACGAAACAATGAAAACATTTTCTGGATGCGCCCTTTAGCTTTCACCGGGTCCGAGAGTGCGCCATATTCCATCAAGTAAACCTTGCGCGGGCTGGTATTCGGTCTTGTAGGCCATCTTGCGGCTGTCCTTTATCCAATAGCCGAGATAGACAAAATCAAGATCAAGTTTGCGGCACAGCTCGATTTGCCAAAGTACGTTGTATACGCCAAGGCTCGCCCGTGGCAAATCCGGATCATAAAAAGTGTAGACCGATGACAGGCCGTCGCTGAGCAGGTCGATCACGCTGACCATGCGCAGCACACCTTGCCCTTTCGATGCCTGTCCCGGGCCGGTCGAAGTGGCATGGTCGAAGGGCTCGCGGAATTCCACCAGCACGGAATCAACGTGGCTTTGCAGCAGGAAATTCTGGTACGACTCGTGGTCGTCATTGTCCATGCCGCCGTCCTTGTGGCGCGCACGCTGGTAGCGCTGGTAAAGTTCGTAATATTCGGGTTTGTCCTGAAGCGGATGCGGTGTCGCTTCGAGATGACAGTGTTGCTTCCAGGCGCGTCGCTGCGAACGGCTTGAAGAGAATTGTTTTGCCAGCACACGAAGTGGCACACATGCGCGGCAATTGTCGCAATGAGGGCGGTAGGTGTAGGTTCCGCTGCGCCGGAAGCCGTGATGCACCAGATCGGAATATACCCGGGTGTCGATCAACAGGGCGGGGCTGGCGACCTGGGAGCGTGCCTGTAGGCCGGCAAGGTAGCTGCACTGATACGGTGCCGTCAGGTAAAAATGCAGCGCGGTGTGCGGCAGGTCGTTAAGTAAACTCATCTAAATAGGCCGGTGTCGAATTGCCAGTCGGATATCGGTGCACAGTGTATCAATTCCTGCAGCTGTGCGATAAATTCTCCACGCGGAATTTGGCGCGCCCCCAACGAGGCAAGATGGGACGTTTTCATCTGGCAATCTATCATGCCCGTTCCGGGCGGGGTCGAAGAACCGAGTCGCCAGCGTTCAAATTGTCTGGCGAGATGGGCCAGCGCGATCTTCGATGCGTTGTCAGCTTTGCTGAACATGGATTCGGCGTAGAACATTTGGCCGATACAGACACCATACAAGCCGCCGGCCAGTTCCAAGTCCTCGGTGGTGCTGCGCTGGTTTTCCGGCTGAGCTGCCGGCGATTCTACCGGGCTTTTGCAAGACGACGGCCGGGCCGCCGGACATCCGGCACTCATGGCCGAGCCTGTTGCTTGTTGCAGCCCTGTTTTGCTTTCGGTTTGAAGCCGGAATGATTTTTTTGGCATCCATACTTCCACCGAATGGGCATAACCCATTCGATGCAATTCGCAATATGCCGCGATCATGTTTTCGTGTATCCATGTGCCGTGTTGTCCGGTTCGATTTTGGGGGCGCGGAGCAGCACAACCGCGCATCACCGGTTCAAAGGCTGTATCAGTGCGTATTTCGTAGGCCCTGCTGCGCAACACCTTTGCCAGTGAGCGCGAGACCCTGAATTCCCCAGGTATCAGCACCGTGCGCGGGTCGGGGCTCCACCATAATACCGGTTCACCGGGACTGAACCACGGGAATATCCCGTGGCGGTAGGCCTCCAGCAAACGGTTCGGGGACAGATTTCCACCCGCAGCCAGCAAACCGTCGGGCGAGAGCAGCGCCTGCTCGACAGGCGGAAATGGATCGCTATCGTTCAACCAGGGAATCAAGTTAGCCCTTCAAGTGCTTTCCATAGGCAGGATTTTGTGGTTACATTGATACGTATGCAAGCGATTGATTCAAGGGGCGGGAATGTTATCTGCAATATTCGGCAAGAAATCTGATCATCCATTGGCGGACATCAAGTCCGTACAGACACTGTTGGATGATTTGGATTTGCCGAGAAATGATGCGTTCAGGTCACTTGCCGAACTGACCGAGTTGATAGAATTATTGTCCGAACAAGCCGAATTCAAGCTGGATCATCAATTTGCCGTGTTGCGCTTGCTTGACGAGGCTGCACAGCCTTACGTGCGGAAATTGGCCAGGGAGTATTTTACCCCATTCGAAATAAATAAATTCCAGGAGAATCGTCTCTGGTCGGCGCTTGGCAAATGGTCGCGACAGGTCGCGGATGCCTACTTCAAGTTGTTCACCGCCTATTGCAACGGTGCAAGGGGCAGCAGTGTCATCAGGGCGCAAGTGCCGTTGCTGACTGCCCGTGCGGTGCACGCCATAATGTGGCAATTGAAATATACCTGCTCCCATTACGACCAGATTGATAACTCGATCTGGAATAATCTTCTGCAGCTCTTCAGGCATGCCGAACGGCTGGGATATCTTGATACCCCGGTCAGCCTTTATCCGGGCATGATAGGCAACACGGCGGTGAAATATGAAGTCGGCAATCTGATGGTGTGGTATGACAGCGGCCTTGTTGCCTTGAGCCCGCTATATATACACCTGACGGAGCGCATCGTGGCCCACTACCGTTCGGCCATAGACATTCATGCGGAGATCAGCCAGCACAGCAGGCTGGGCTTCGACTTGAACCGCCCGGCCGAGCCGTCGCGCATCAACATGGGAGCCACAACGCATCCCGCCATGCGGTTTATCGGCATGCCAGCGATGCAAGCCAGGCTGGAAGAACTGATGAAGGTGCTGAAAAAGAATATCGTCCCCGACGAGATCAGCCTGGGCGGAAACTACGAGGCGGAAGTGGTCAGGAATGCCGTCCAGTACCTGTTGAACTATGTGATTGCGCCGCCTGTCAGGCGCAATATCAGGCGTTTGGTCGATGTGAAATTAAAAGTCGTCGACAGTTTTGACAACGTGGTCGAGCAAACCGGCGCGGGGTTGAATTTCGGCGAAGACAGGGGTAAACCGGCGCAATGGGTGACCGAGGAAATCAGTGCCAGCGGGTTCAGCGCCGTGGTTCCTGCCACAGGGAATGGAATTATCGGCATCGGCAGCTTGCTGGGCATACAGCCGGAGGGTGTGCCGCATTGGGGTATCGCCGTGGTGCGGCGCATGGTGCGCGACGAGGCGAACCAGTTGCGGGTAGCCGCAGAAATTCTGTCCAATCAAATTACCGGAGTGGTGCTGAATCAAAACAGTGTGCCCGGCGGCGCGATTGAAAACGGCCAGCCCGCGCTATGGCTTAATGCAAGGCGGAACGACTCGATCAGCGAGGGTCAATTGTTGATGAGGGCCGATACATTTTCACCGGGGCGCAGCCTGCAGATCGGGATGGACGGGAAAAACTATCTGCTGATGCCCGTCGGGTTGCAGGAAAAAGGACTTGATTATGATTTGGCAAAATTCCGTTTTGTCGTGCAGGAAACAGGCGAGGAATAAAAACCTGGGACAAAACCAAGGACTGCGGTTCGGGGACTGAGGACTAAGTTAAAAACTTGGCGGCGGATTTTTGCTCAGTCCTCAGTCCTCGAACCTTAGCCCTGTATTTTCCGTGCCAGCCAGGTTTCAATATCCCGCAGCTCTTCCTCGCACACCGAGTGTTGCATCGCATACTCGTGCCATTCGACCGCATAGCCCAAGCCCAGCAACGACTCCCGTGAATTTGCGCCCATCGAATAAGGAATGACCTGATCGCCGAGACCATGCGCCATGAAAACGGGAGTGCGCCTGCTCTGCTCCAATATTTCACGCGGTGCGGTTTCCGCCAGCGGCAAATAGGTGGAGAGCGCCAGCACGCCGCCCAGCGGAGCGGCCTGGCGCAATGCGGTGTGCAGCGCAATGGCCCCGCCCTGGGAAAAACCGGCCAGAAAGATATTTTGCGGTGCAATGCCGTGCACCGCTTCCCGTGCGATCAGGGCTGCCACCAGCGTTTGCGAAGCGCGGATGCCTGCGGCATCCTGCTGCGCAGTCATATTCTGGCCTGTGATGTCATACCAGGCACGCATCACGAATCCGCCGTTGATCGTGACCGGGCGCATCGGCGCATGCGGGAAAATATAACGTACCGCGACGGGGAGTTTCAGTTCCTCCGCAATAGGCACGAAGTCCTGTCCGTCGGCACCCAGTCCATGCAGCCAGATGATGCTGTGCCGGGGATTTTTGCCGGTTTGAAGGATTATCGGGGAGTGCGCGTCGGCCATTTTTTATTACGCGGGTTCGGGGATGATCTCTCTCAATACCTGAAAGATCTCCCTGAAATTTTTCGGGGGTTTTCCCGTCTCGATTTCCTTTTGCGCATTGCGTATCAGCGTACGCAGGCGTTGCGCATCGGCACCCGGATGGGCGGCTAGCAACTCGGTGAGTGCCGCATCGCTTTCCATCAGCCGGTCGCGCCAGCGTTCCAGTTGGTGCATGTAGGCGATGTGATGCTGCGACTTGCCTTTCCATGCATCCAGCCTGGCGAGTATCGGTGCGGTATCCACGTCGCGCATAAGCTTGCCGATATATTGCATCTGGCGGCGTTGCGCGCCGAATTTGTTGATGTTTTTCATCTCGCGTATTGCATCGCGCAGGTTTTCCGGGATGTCGAGCTGTGCAATCTGGTCCTTGCCCAGTTCGGTCAACTCCTTGCCGAGGTCGCGCAACTCATGCATCTGTTTCTTGATTTTGGTCTTGCTCGGGGGCAGGTCCTCCCCGTCATCCTCCGGCACAGGCTGGTTGCGCAGGCCGCGTCCCCTGGTAGTCTGGCTATCCGACTTGCGCGGTTGGGTTTCATTGCGCGCATGAGGGCGGATGACTTCTACGCCGTCGTCGTCATGTGCATTGGCGCCGTCATGCTCTTCGGCATCATATTCGTCGCCGTCTTCATCTTCGTCATCACCGAGATGAATGTGCAGGGGTTCATCTTCGTCGTGGTCTTTTTTGTGCTTGTTCATGGCAATGGATGTGTCGTTAACCTAAGGTGCCTGGCTGGATCGAATCCTGATGTGCCCAGCCTTTGAATGAATACCGGCGATGCTGCTATGATACCGCCTTTCGCCAATCGCCCGCTTTGCTTATGAATACCCTGGTAACCTCATCACCCCGTTCCCTCGATTCGACTAGGGACAGATTTTCCCATTCCGGGGACAGCCTGCGCGATATCGCGCAGGCCATGCTGGACTATGCCAAACAGCGCGGCGCTTCTGCCGCCTCCGCCGATGTGTCGGTGGGTTTCGGCCAGTCCGTCACGGTGCGCCACGGCGAAGTCGAGACCATAGAATACAACCGCGACAAAGGCCTGAGCGTCACGGTCTATCTGGGGCAGCAGCGCGGCAACGCCAGCACCTCGGACTTTTCCCCGCAGGCGGTGCGCGACACGGTGGATGCAGCGCTGTCGATAGCGCGCTATACCGCCAGGGACGATTGCTCCGGGCTGCCGGATGAAGACATGCTGGCGCGCGATTGTCCAGACATGGACCTGTATCACCCGTGGGATTTGCCGGTCGATGCCGCGATAGAGCTGGCGCAACGATGCGAGCAGGCCGCGCTGGATGCGGACAAACGCATCAGCAATTCCGAAGGCGCGACCGTCAACCTGCATGAGGCGCAATTCATCACCGCCAATAGCCTGGGTTTCATCGGCGGGTTTCCGACTTCGCGGCACAGCCTCAGCTGCGCGGTGATCGCCGGAGAGGATGACGCGATGGAGCGCGACTACTGGTATGCCGTGGCACGCGATGCCGGGGACATGATGGATGCGCAACAAGTCGGGCGCATTGCCGCCGAGCGTACTGTGCGCCGCCTGAATGCGCGCCAGATAGATACGATGCAGGTTCCGGTGTTGTTCGAAGCGCCGATCGCATCCGGCCTGCTGGGCAGCTTTGTCGGCGCGGTGAGCGGCGGCAGCCTGTATCGCAAATCTTCTTTCCTGCTCGACCGGTTGGATCAGCAGGTGTTTTCGCCGCACATCAACATCAGCGATGTGCCGGACATCCCAAAAGGCCTGGCTTCCAGCCCGTTCGATGACGAGGGCGTGCAAACCAGGCGCCGCAACATCGTCGAGAATGGCGTGCTGCGCGGTTATTTCCTGGGCAGTTATTCCGCGCGCAAGCTTGGTCTGCGCACCACCGGGAACGCCGGCGGCAGCCACAATCTGATTCTGCAGTCCGGCGAGCTGGATTTCGCCGGGCTGCTGAAACAGATGGGGCGCGGCCTGCTCGTCACCGAATTGCTCGGCCAGGGCGTGAACCAGGTGACCGGAGATTATTCACGCGGTGCGGCGGGCTTCTGGGTCGAGCACGGCGTGATCCAGTACCCGGTGCAGGAGATCACGATTGCCGGAAACCTGAAGGACATGTACCGCAACATCGTCGCGGTCGGCAACGACGTGCTGGTGCAGGGCTCGAAGCAGTGCGGGTCGATCCTGGTGGAAGGCATGACGGTGGCCGGGCGGTAAGATTTGGAGTGCGGTGACGTGTCGCCGCGTTCTTGTTCGTGGAGAGGTCGATTCGCAGCAACCCCCTCGCTTGCCCGGCATCGTCTGCCGGGTTATAAGCGACGGCTTATGCCATCGTCTTTTGGTGACGTGGCTTTAGGGAATTATCCGAATGCGAAGATGACAAGGCGGTTGATGGTATAGCCGCCGATGGTCAGAAAAGCAAACAACAAGGTTGCCAGCAACAGGGGTTTGACACCGGCCTGGCGAATCGCGCCGACATGGGTACGCAAACCCAAAGCAGCCATTGCGGTAGTGAGCAGCACATTGTCGACCTGAATCAATGCATTCACCAGTTGGGCGGGAAGGAAATGCAGCGAATTCACTGCGCTCGCGGCGATGAAAAGCACGGCAAACCACGGGATCGTGATGTGCGGCTTGCTCCCCGCTTTTTCATCGCCTTGCGAGAATGACGACAACACCAGCAGAAACGGCGCAAGCATCATCACGCGCAGCATCTTCTCAATAACGGCCGTCGATGCCGCGGCATCACTGACACTTCTGCCGGCAGCGACTACCTGTGCCACCTCGTGGATGGTGGAGCCGACAAAGATGCCATAGTACTTTTCGGACAGGTGCAAATAGGGAAACAGCAGCGGGTAAGTGAACATCGCCAATGTGCCGAATACCACTACGGTGGCCACCGCGACTGAAACCTTGTGCGCTTGGCCGCGCACGACAGGCTCGGTGGCCATGACCGCAGCGGCACCGCAGATGGCGCTGCCCGCCCCGATCAGTATCGAAGACTGGTAATCCAGCTTGAACACGCGTTTGCCCAGCTGTACCGCGAGAAACAGGGTAAGGGTCACCATCAGCAAATCGATCAGGATACCTTCCCATCCAACACCCGCGATCTGCTGAAAAGTGATGCGGAAACCATACAGGATGATCCCGGCGCGCAGCAGCATGTTCTTGGAAAAGTCCACCCCCGTTGCGGTGTGTGGGGCGATCATGCTGAAAATGGTGTTTCCTGCCACGATGCCAAAAACGATGGACAGGGTAAGAGAGCTCAAGCCCAGATGCAGCACCCACGGCAATTGGGCCGCGACCAATGCGGCAGTTGCGATCGCCCCCGCCAGCAGGATGCCAAGCCACCAGGCGCGGTCTTGCAAGCGTCTGGCGATGGGGCTGGTAAGGTTGGCATGGGTCATGGTCGGGTCCCTGGGTTGAATTGCGGCAAATGAAACTTCTATCGAGGGCGCAATATTAGGATTTGCTGTAACATAACTCCAATACATATATTTCATTCAGATATGAGAAATAGTTATGAATCTGCATTTGCTTCGCGTTTTTTTTGAGGTTGCCGACAAGCGCAGCTTTTCCCGCGCCGCGGAAGCTTTGTATATCAGCCAGCCTGCGGTCTCGAAGGCTGTGCGGGAACTGGAGCAACAGCTTAACCTGCCCCTGGTCGAACGCGGTGCTGGGGGCAACAAGGGTGCCAGGGGAATTCGCCTGACCGAAAGCGGCCAGGCAATGTTCGAGCATGCGCGCGGCATTTTTGCATTGGAGCGTGCTGCAATTGAAGATGTCCGGGCACGGATAGACCTGAAGCGCGGGCAATTGATAGTCGGCACCAGCACCACCATTGCAGGTTATTGGTTGCCGGCCTATGTGGCCAGGTTCCTTCAGCAATTTCCGTCAATTCAACTGAAAGTCCATGTAGGCAACACCATGGAAATCAGCGAGGCGCTGATAGACTGCAATATCGATGTGGCCCTTGTGGAAGGCATGGTTGACGATAAGCGCATCATTTCCACCCACTGGCGCGACGATGAGTTGCGTATCATCGCCCATCCGGACTCCAGGATTGCCCGAAAACGCAAGCCGGACGTGGCAAACCTGAATGAAGAGGTCTGGCTGATACGCGAGCCCGGTTCCGGAACACGCGAAGTCAGTGAGCGGGTGATGCGTGCGCACGACATCCAGCCCGGTCGCATCATCGAGCTTGGCAGCAACGAAGGTATCGCGCGCGCGGTTGCTGCGGGGCTGGGAGTGGCCATGGTGCCAACGCTGGTTGCGCGGGAGTTGCTGATGCTGGGCGAGGTCAAGGCTTTGCACTATCCCCCCAATGCACCCCTGCTCCGGCCCCTGTTTTTTCTGAAATTGGGGGAGCGCCCCTTGTCGCCCCTGGCACGGGCTTTCTACGAAATGCTTCAGTTGCAGAATCAGGGCAAATGATCACGTATGCATAGCGGCGGAAATCGTGGCGAGCGGTTTGGCGGCGGGGACGCGCAACAGGGTTGTGTTCCTTGCTTGGTTCATTGATGTTCCGGCCGGCCTGTTCCGGGTGAAGCCCAGGGGCCCGGACTGAACGGCCCGGGCAAGGCAATATCCGCGCCGGGATTCCTGCCGGCCCCGCCTGCATGGTAGAATTCGCGCCTTTCCAGTTCTCACAATTCAGGAATCAAGCCATGTTCTCCAGCCAAAAAACCATCGCCCTCACCGATCCGGAATTATGGGCCGCCATACAGAATGAAAATCGCCGCCAGGAAGACCACATCGAGCTGATCGCTTCGGAAAATTACACCAGCCCCGCCGTGATGGAGGCGCAGGGCAGCAAACTGACCAACAAGTATGCCGAAGGCTACCCGGGCAAGCGCTATTACGGCGGTTGCGAGTATGTGGACGTCGCTGAGCAATTGGCCATAGACAGGGCGAAGGCTCTGTTCGGCGCGGAATACGTCAATGTGCAGCCGCATTCCGGTTCGCAGGCGAACCAGGCGGTGTATGTGTCGGTGCTCAAACCCGGCGACACGATACTGGGCATGTCGCTGGCGCATGGCGGCCATCTGACCCATGGCGCATCGGTGAACATCAGCGGCAAGCTGTACAACGCGATCCAGTACGGACTGAACGCGAATGAGGAAATCGACTACGACCAGGTGCAGGCGCTGGCAACGCAGCACAAGCCGAAGATGATCGTCGCGGGTGCATCCGCTTACTCTCTGGTGATCGACTGGAAACGTTTCCGCGCGATTGCCGACAGCGTGGGCGCATACCTGTTCGTGGACATGGCGCACTACGCCGGCCTGATCGCTGCGGGTATATACCCCAGTCCGGTCGGCATCGCGGATTTCGTCACCACCACGACACACAAGACCTTGCGCGGTCCGCGCGGCGGGCTGATCCTCGCCAGGGCCGAGCACGAGAAGGCGCTGAATTCGGCGATCTTCCCCGCGCTGCAGGGTGGACCGCTGATGCACGTGATTGCGGCCAAGGCGGTGGCGCTGAAGGAAGCGGCAAGCCATGAATTCAAGGTTTACCAGCGCCAGGTGGTGGATAACGCGCGCGTGATGAGCAAAGTGTTGCAGGAGCGCGGCCTGCGCATCGTGTCCGGCCGCACCGACAGCCATGTGTTCCTGGTCGACCTGCAAGCCAAGCACATCACCGGCAAGGAAGCCGAAGCCGCGCTGGGGCGCGCGCACATTACCGTGAACAAGAACGCGATCCCCAACGATCCGCAGAAGCCATTTGTCACCAGCGGCATCCGCATCGGCAGCCCGGCGATGACCACACGCGGCTTCAGGGAACTGGAAGCCGAAAAACTCGCGCACCTGATAGCAGACGTGCTGGACGCGCCGAATGACGATAAGGTGATTGCGCACGTGGTCGGTGAGGTGAAGAGGCTCACCACGCAGTTTCCGGTTTATGGAGCCTGAACAGGACTGAGGACTAAGGGGCGAGGACTGGGTTAGATGGAACATCGTTTTACTCAGTCCTCAGCACTCGCATCCCAGGCCTGAATTAAATATGAAATGTCCTTTTTGCAAAGGCGAAAAAACCCAGGTGGTCGACACACGCGAAAGCGAGGACGGCGACAGCATACGCCGCCGCCGCCGCTGCCTGACCTGCGACAAGCGCTTCACCACCTACGAGATGGTGGAGTTGCGCATGCCCCAGGTGGTCAAGCAGAACGGGATGCGCAGCGAGTTTGACGAGGAAAAGCTGCGCACCAGCTTCAAGCGCGCGCTGCACAAGCGCCCTGTTTCGGCGGAGCTGGTTGAAGCCGCGATAGACAATGTCACACAGAAACTCCATGCGCTGGGGGAACGCGAGATCGGCTCGCGCCAGGTTGGCGAGATGGTTATGAAGGAATTGCTCAAGCTCGACAAGGTCGCCTACATCCGTTTCGCGTCGGTGTACAAGAGTTTCCAGGATGTCGGCGATTTTACCGAGGCCGTGGAGGCGGTGCGCAAGTCGCCCGCGCGCAGAATCACGGCCGGCAGCGGCAAGCGAAAGAAGACCTGATATGCCCGCTGCGCAAGACAGCCGGTGGATGGCGCAGGCGCTGCGCCTGGCCGAGCTGGGTTTATACAGCACCAGTCCCAACCCGCGCGTCGGCTGTGTGCTGGTGGCGGATGAAAAATGCGTGGGCAGCGGCTGGCACAGGCGTGCCGGGGAACCGCATGCCGAGGTGCTTGCCTTGCGCGAGGCCGGAGACAAGGCGCGCGGCGCGACGGCATATGTGACCCTGGAGCCGTGCAGCCATCATGGCAGAACGCCGCCCTGTGCCGGGGCGCTGATTGCAGCCGGTGTCGCGCGGGTGGTGGTGGCGGTGCAGGATCCGAATCCCAAAGTGGCGGGAGCGGGCATCGCGAGATTGCGCGCCGCCGGCATTGCGGTCGAGTGTGGCCTGATGGAAGCGTCGGCACGCGAACTGAACGCCGGGTTTTTCGCGCGCATGTCGCGCGGCACGCCGTTGCTGCGCAGCAAGATCGCGATGAGCCTGGACGGGCGCACAGCCCTGGCGAACGGGGTCAGCAAGTGGATCACCGGGGCTGCGGCGCGTCTGGATGTGCAACACTGGCGCGCGCGTTCCTGCGCGGTGCTGACCGGCATAGCCACCGTGCTGGCGGACGATGCGCGGCTGAATGTGCGCGACATCACGACCGGGCGGCAACCGTTGCGTGTGGTGCTGGACAGTCGCTTGCGCATGCCGCTGACCGCACGCATGCTGCAGGGTGAAAGTGTGCTGATTTACACCGCCGTGCGTGATGCAGAAAAAATCGCGGCGCTGGAACAGGCGGGCGCGGCGGTGAATGTGCTGCCGGGCAGCGACGGGAAGGTGGATTTGAACGCGGTGTTGCGCGATCTGGCGCAGCGCGAATGCAACGAAGTGTTGCTGGAAGCCGGCAGCACATTGAATGGCGCAATGTTGCGCGCGGGGCTGGTGGATGAGTTGCTGCTGTATGTCGCGCCGCAGTTGCTGGGTGACAGTGCCCGCGGCATCGCACAGTTGGGGGGGCTGGTGAGTCTGGACCAGCGCGTTGATTTGAAATGGCAGGATGTGCGGCAGGTCGGGAACGATTTGCGCATCACGGCAAGGGTGGAAGGATGCCTTTAGAAATTCACTTTTACGGGATGAGGCACAAGAAGCCGCGCAGCGAATGACGAGGCATATCAGGTTAGATAGACAAGGAATGAGCGAGTACGCGACGCAGTGATTCGCCCGTAAAATGGATTTACAGAGGTATCCGAATGTTTAGTGGAATCATCGCCGATATCGGCAGCATCAAACAGGCGAGCGACCGCGACGGCGGGCTGCGCCTGGAGATTGCGACCAGCACGCTGGACCTTGACGATGTGCAGCCCGGCGACAGCATCGCGGTGAATGGCGTGTGCCTGACCGTGGTTAAAATCGACGGCAGGCATTTTTCCATTGATGTGTCGCGCGAGACACTGAATTGCACCGGGGGTCTTGATGCGCCGGGAGCCCCGGTGAATCTGGAAAAAGCGCTGCGTCTGGCCGACAGGCTGGGCGGGCACATGGTCAGCGGCCATGTGGATGGGGTGGGGGAAGTAGTGGCATTTACCGACCTCGGCGAAAGCTGGAAACTGTCGGTGCGCGCCCCGCAGGCATTGGCGAAATACATCGCGGTAAAAGGCTCGATCACGATCAATGGCGTCAGCCTGACTGTCAACCGGGTGGCTGATATTGAATCGGGGGCCAGCGAGTTCAGCGTCAACCTGATCCCGCACACGCTGCTGATGACCAACCTGAAAAATCTGCGCGCGGGCAGCCGCGTCAACCTCGAGGTGGACATGATCGCGCGCTATGTGGAGCGAATGATGCAAGCCAGGATAGAACAAACAGGGAAAGAGCAAGCCAAATGACCGGAATATCACCCGTGCAGGAAATCATCGAGGAAATACGCTCCGGGCGCATGGTCATACTGATCGATGAAGAAGACCGCGAGAACGAGGGCGACCTGGTGTTCGCCGCCGAATTCGTCACCGCGGAAAAAATCAACTTCATGGCCACGCATGGCCGCGGGCTGATCTGCCTGACGCTGACCGAGGCGCATTGCAAGCAGATCGATCTGCCGCTGATGGTGCGCGAAAACGGTTTGCCGCTGGCGACCAACTTCACGCTTTCGATCGAGGCCGCGAGCGGTGTGACCACGGGCATCTCGGCGACAGACCGTGCGCGCACCATCCAGGTCGCGGCCGGCAGGAATGCCAAGCCGTCCGACATTGTGCAGCCTGGCCATATCTTTCCGCTGCGCGCGCAGAACGGCGGCGTGCTGGTGCGCGCCGGACACACCGAGGCGGGTTGCGATCTGGCCCAGCTGGCCGGGCTGTCGCCCGCCGCGGTGATCTGCGAAATACTCAAGGACGACGGGGAGATGGCGCGCCTGCCGGACCTGATCGTGTATGCCAAACAGCACGGGCTGAAGATAGGCACGATTGCCGACCTGATCGAGCACCGCAGCCAGAACGAGAAGCTGGTCGAGCGCGTGGCGCGGCGCAAAGTGCAGACCGCGTACGGCGAGTTCGACCTGGTGACCTACGTGGACAAGACCACGCAATTTACCCATCTTGCCCTGGTGAAGGGCGACATCAGCCGGGATGCCGAAACCGTGGTGCGCGTGCACGAGCCGCTTTCGGTGATGGATTTCCTCGAGCAAACCGACCATGCGCATTCGATCAGCGTGAATCAGGCCATGGACAAGATCGGACAGTCGGCGGCCGGCGTGCTGGTGCTGCTGCATCGCGGCGAGAGTCCGCAGGATTTGCGCGCCCGCACCGTTCCGGCAATTGGCGGCCAGCACACCGCACACTGGGACCCGCGCAGTTACGGTATCGGCGCGCAGATATTGCGCGACCTGAATGTCGGCAAGATGCGTTTGCTGGCCACGCCGCAAAAGATGCCGAGCATGACCGGTTTCGGTCTGGAAGTGGTTGGATATGCCGGCCACAAAAACCAAGGAGTGAATCAATGAAGGAAATGGGGCAGGATCTTGCGGGCCGCGACCTGCGCGTCGGCATCGTGCAAAGCCGTTTCAATACCGAAGTGTGCGAAGGTCTGCTGGGCGCATGCCGGGCGCAACTGGTGCAACAAGGCGTGCGCGAAGACAATATCACGCTTGCGACAGTGCCCGGCGCGCTGGAAATTCCACTGGTGTTGCAGCGCATGGCAATGAGCGGCAGGTTCGACGCACTCATCGCGCTGGGCGCGGTGATACGCGGTGATACTTATCATTTTGAGATAGTGGCAAACGAATCCGCGCGCTGTGTGGGTGAAGTGCAACTGCATACCGGGGTGCCCATCGCCAACGCGATACTGACCACCGACACTGACGAACAGGCAATCGAACGCATGCACGTCAAGGGTGGCGAAGCCGCGCTGGTGGCGATCGAGATGGCCAACCTGCTGCGTGGACTGGCATGAGCGCCAAAGACATGAACGCCCGGGAAACCAGTGCGGGAGAAGGCAAAAAATCCCCGAACAAGAGCCCGCGCCACCGGGCGCGCGAACTTGCCCTGCAGGGTATCTACCAATGGCGCGTCACTGCGGGTGACGAGGCGAAAATCGAAAAACAGATCCATGCCGAAAAAAATCTGGGCCGTTACGACAAGGAGCTGTTTTCCAGATTGTTGCGCGGCTCATTAAGCCTGCACGACGAATTGGAGGGGCTGCTTGCCCAGCACATCGACCGGCCGCTGGAGGAACTGAGTCCGGTGGAATTCGCGGTATTGTTGCTGGGCGCGTTTGAATTATCCCGGCAGGTTGAAGTGCCCTACAAGGTGGTCATCAATGAAGCTGTCGAATTGGCCAAGACTTTTGGCGGGACCGACGGCCATAAATTCGTCAACGGCGTGCTCGACAAGCTCGCTCCGCAATTGCGCGCCCTGGAATTTGCTGTTCATGGCAAAGCATGAGAGGTTCCTGAATTTTTTTGGTGCGCAGACAGATCTGCGCTTTGGATAAAGCGGCGACAAGCCAGCGCACCCCAAAACACCGATATTTCCGCATGACTGAATTCGATCTGATCCGGCGCTACTTCACCCGTGCCACACCGGGGGCATTGCTCGGCGTGGGCGACGATGCGGCTCTGCTTCGGGTAAGCGCGGGCAGTGTACTGGCGGTATCCAGCGACATGCTGGTCAGCGGAACGCATTTTTTTCCGGATGCCGAGCCGTTTTCGCTGGGACACAAGACACTGGCGGTGAATCTTTCGGACATGGCGGCGATGGGCGCGCAACCGCGCTGGGCGACACTGGCGATCGCACTGC
>VFSW01003226.1_pt1 | contig 24476 bp, 21 predicted proteins | sample 5358111 | NCBI WGS metagenome assembly VFSW01 (sample SAMN11554181, study PRJNA540505) | mine drainage metagenome | isolation source: sediment from site ElyBrook_90M | place: USA: Ely Copper Mine, Vershire, VT | collected 2017
CGTGCACGCTCGAACGGCGGCCGGAGCCACCAGAAATGCGAAGAGAGCAAGGAGCTGTATGCGTCGAATCATCCCCCGCTATCCTACATTTTTTCCGGCGCCATGCGAAACCCGGAGAACGCATTCTGGCGCGTGTGAGCTTCACCCACGTCGTGCTATACTCCTCCCCAGTCAAGTGACTGGCTGCGTCCCGCACGCACGACCCACGGGAGTGGCATTCGCCCAGGTTTCAGCCTTCGTAACACTCGCATGAGGGAATGGTTCGCATTCCCTACTTAAGGATATTTGAAGGTACTTATGGTTACCTCATCTGTTCTTTTCGCCGCATGTGCGATTCCGGCCATCTACTACCTGCTGGTGCTTTACAGCGCGGGGCAATTTTCCTGTGGGGCGAAGCGGCGAGAGGGTCCGAACACCAACTTCACACCGCCTGTCAGTTGCCTGAAACCGATCAAGGGATTGGACGTGGACGCGTACGAAAACTACGCGAGCTTCTGCCGGCAGGATTATCCGGAGTACGAGATCGTATTCTGCGTGGATCCCGGCGACCCCGCGCTCCCGGTGCTGGAAAAGCTGGTCCGCGATTTTCCCGAGCGAAAGATCCGGCTGTTGTTCGGCTCGGGCCGCAACGCCATCAACGACAAGGTCGGAAGGCTTGTCCGGTTGACCACTGAGGCGCAGTACGACATCTTCGTGATCACCGACGGCGACGTCCGCGTGCAACCCGATTATCTGCGCAGGGTGGTTGCGCCGCTCCGCAACCCCAAGGTTGGGGGCGTGACCTGCCTGTACTCGTCGATACAAGAGACGACGTTCCTGCAGGAGCTGCAGTCGGTGGGGATGATTTCGGATTTTTTCGCCGGGATTATGGTCGCGTGGAAATTGGATGGCGTGAAATTCGCTTTTGGCCAGACGATTGTACTCCGCCGCAAAAGCGTGGAGCGCTTTGGCGGCTTTCAGGCGATTGAAAACCTGCCGGCGGACGATCTCCTCACGGGCCGGCTGACGGAGGAACAAGGGTATGAAGTCCGGTTGCTCCCCTGCATCGTGCAGACGTCCCCCGATTTCGAGTCGTTTGGAGGATTCTTTCACAAGCGCCTTCGGTGGATGACGGAGATGCGGCTCATGCGTCCTTGGGGCCACTTCGGCCTAGTCTTTACGTGGGGATTGCCGTGGGCCCTGGCGGCGGTGATGATGCGCCCCAGGACCGCAGTGGCGCTCGCCTATCTCGGCACATACCTGGCACTTAGGGTCGCCATGACGTGGATGATCGGTGCCATGGTGATGAAGCAGATCGGAATGTGGAGAAAGATGCCGCTCATTCCTGTTTGGGACGCGCTGGCATTTCTCATTTGGCTGGCCAGTTTTGCGCGGAAGTCGATCCGCTGGCGCGGCGTCGATTACCTGATCCGCGATGGGAGACTGGCAGCTTCGGCTCCGGCTCCGGCTGTAGTGCAGAACGCTTCACGATAAGCACCGCGCCTGGCGACCTTCAACGTGCCCGCAAATTTCATGCTACACTTTTCGGTGGCGTGGCGGCGACCGCAACGCGGGCTCCCGTCCAGCATGCGCTGATTCGTATGTTTCCAATCCCGCCGGGCACTTGGGCGCCACCAGCCGGGTGCCGTCATCGGTGTCTGGAGACAATCGTTTGGAACCCCTATTCATGAGGTACGAAGCTCTTTGTGACCGGTGAACACATCCTCCTCGGCATTGCGGCGATTCCGTCCGTCTATTACCTGTTGGCCCTTTACAGCGCGGCTCGGTTCTTCCGGGTCTCCCGGCGCGAGAATGTGCGCAACACCGACTTCCTCCCCCCGGTGAGCTGCCTGAAGCCCATTAAGGGCCTGGATGAGGGCGCCTACGAGAACTACGCCAGCTTTTGCCGCCAGGATTACCCCGAGTACGAAATCGTATTCTGCCTCGATTCGAATGATCCCGCGGTTCCGGTGATCGAAAAGCTGATCCGCGATTTTCCCGAGCGCCGGATTCGGATGCTTTTCGGCTCCGGCCGCGTTGCCATCAACGACAAGGTCGCCCGGATGACGCGCCTTACCAACGAGGCCCAGTACGATATTTTCTCGATCACCGATGGCGATGTGCGCGTGGGGCCCGATTACCTGCGCGCGGTGGCGGCTGCTTTCCGCGACCCGAACGTTGGCGCCGCGACCTGCCTCTACATTTCCACCACGGAAGAGAATTTCGTGGAAAGCCTGCAATCCATCTCCATGACCTCGGATTTTTTCGCGGGCATCCTGGTGGCGTGGCAACTGGACGGAGTCAAATTCACGCTGGGGCAATCCATCCTCGCAACGAGAAAAGCCATCGAGTCGTTCGGCGGATATCCCGTGCTTGAAAATCGCCCCGGGGATGACCTCTACACCGGCCGCCTGATCGCCGAGCATGGTTTCGACACCAAATTGCTGCCCTATGTGGTGCAGGTCGTGCCGGATTACGGATCGTTGCGCGATCTGATCCACAAGAGGCTGCGCTGGATCACGGGGATGCGGCTGATGCGGCCTTGGGGCCACTTCGGACTTCTTTTCACTTGGGGATTGCCGTGGGCGCTGTTCGCCGTGGCCGTGCATCCCGCGGTGGGCATCGCCGCCGCGTATGTGGGCACGTATCTCGCCATGCGAGTGGCCATGACGTGGCTGATCGGTGTGCCCATCATGAAGCAGGCCGGAATCTGGAAGCGCATGGCGCTCGTCCCGGTGTGGGACGCGCTGGCGTTTGCTCTGTGGCTCGCCAGCTTTGGGCGCAAGACGCTCCGCTGGCGGGGAATCGACTACTATGTGCGCGACGGAAGATTCGTGAACGCCAAGCCTGTCGAGCCCTCGCTGTCGAATGAGTAACCGAATATCGTGCCGAAAGGTTCCCGCCCCCGGCGTTTTCCTATAATCCGGCCTTGGCGGTTTGCCGTGCGAAGATTTCCTTGGCGCGCCGGTAGTTTTCCACGTCGGCGCCGCGGTGTTTATTCACCAGCCGTCGCGTCTCGTCGTCAATCTCGTATGCGGCCCCTTGATGATCCGGATTGACGTTGAGATAGCTTTCGCCGCTCAGATGGCAGCCGAAGGTCTTATTGAACAGCGCCACGCTCTTATAGAATTCCTCCGAAAGCCCGACCAGGGTCAGATCGTCAATCGAAAGGCTGCCGAGATACTGCGCCTGGTGGTCGTGGAACGCGTCCCAGCTCAAATAGTCGTACAGCGTCATCTTTGCCTCATGGAGCATCTTCTCTTCCAGGTGTTCTCGCTGCGGATTGCGCACCAGAAACCAGTAATGCGACACCGATTGTTGATAGGGATCCCGGAAAAAAGCCACGAATTCCTGCTTCGGAAACAGTCCCAGATATTTGTCCGTTACGAAGTGGCCGTGAATGATGTCGTATTTCTCCAGAAGCTCGGCGCGGCGGGCCCGCATCGCGAGCGCGCGAACCCGGCAGCGTTCGAGCGCTTCGGGGACCCGGAAGCCCGCCCAATCGCCGTAGTCCAGCATGACGCGGTCGCCGAACTCGCTCTGCAACATGTGGCGAAACGAATTGCCTCCCGCCTTGGGAACGTGCATGGAAAGAATCATTCGGTGTGCCTTTCAGGTGGTTTGGTTGCTTTGCCGGCCGGCCTGTCGCATTCCGTGGCGCAGTCACGAGGTGCTGCGCTTCCACTGGCGGCGGGTGTGGCTGCGCAGTCCAGAGCCTTCATGCGTGCAGTAATTGTCCAAGCCCCCGGAGGAAATTCCGAAGTCCTATCGAATTCTCAGGGATATAGCCCAAGCAAGGTTTTCACTGGGGTTCCACGAGCTCTTTTGCCACCCAAGCCCGAATCGCCGCCATGATCTTGCCGAAGCTTTCGTCCACCGTTTCCATGTCGGTGCGGCACTCGACTTCCGGGGAAAGAGGCGGCTCGTAGATGTCGTCCATGCCCGTGAGTCCCTGTATTTCCTTTTTCCGGAATCGTCCGTAGAGGCCTTTGACGTCCCGCTTTTCGCAGACGGCGACCGGTGCATTGACGTAAACTTCGAGCAGCGGGCGCAGTTGTGTGCGGAATTCGGCCCGCAGCGCGCGATAGGGCGAAATCGCCGCGATCACCACATGGATCCCGTTGCGTGCCAGCAAGTCCGCGACGAAGGCAATGCGCCGCAGATTTTCCTCGCGATCCTGCCGCGAAAATCCCAGGTTCCGGCCGATCTGCGACCGGATCAGGTCGCCATCGAGCAACTCGACGGCGTCGCCGTCATCGCGCATTTGCTGTGCCACACGCCGGCCCAGTGTGGTCTTGCCCGCTGACGGCAAGCCCGTCATCCAGATCGTCAAACCGCGGACCGAATCATTCTTTCCTCGCTGCAAATGATGTCACCTTTCCTTTTGTATGTTGCGAGGCGGGTACCTTCTGCGTGCGGCAATCCTCATGATTTCTCCGCCCCGCAGGTCAGTTTTTGGCCGAACCGCCAAAAACGCCCCAGCTGCCGTAAAAATTAGTTTTTACGCTCCCCGGCGGCGCAAGGCAAGCGGCTTTTTGCTTCGCGAATCCAGGATGGCACATTCCCGAACGCGGGCAGTCCGCCTACCGTGCCGAAGCGGCGGCCTCGCGCTGGACCGTTGCCACGCCGCTCCAGCTGTAGCCCCGGTGCGACCGCACCGCCGCATCGCGAAAACCCTCCGCCACCCAGGCGCGCACCTCATCCCCCCGCAGGTAGTACGCCACTGGAGTCACCAGTTGATCGAACACGTTGGCGTGGATTTCGTCGAACGGATACGCGTACATGGACGCGAAATAATCTCCGTACGGAAGCCTGGCCGGGCCTTTGCCGTTGGCTCGCGGGCGGTAGAACAGCTTGATCACGCCCCAAAGGAACAACGAAGGCACCAGGCACGCCGTGCGGAGAAGGCCTGCCGGAAGCCGGGACGTCAGTCTCGTGCGGACCGGATCCACGTACTTCGTAATCCACTCATTGCCCTCCTGCCCGTATACCCAGAAGGCCACCCGGCCTCCGTCCCGCACGCGCGAGGCCAGGCTCGCAAAGCCCGCTGCCGGATCGGGCAAATGGTGCAGCACGCCCACCGAAAACGCCAAGTCGAACACCGGGCGCACCGGCGGTCGCATCAGGTCGCCGATCACGACGTGCGCGTTGGGAAGGTGGCGCGTATGCGCGAATGCGACGAAAGCGCTCTGCCCCAGATCAATTGAGACCACCGCCTTGGCGCCATGCGATGCCGCCAGCGCCGTGTGCCGGCCCTTGCCGCAGCCTCCCTCGAACACGAGTTGCCCGGTGAAGTCCGCTGCGGTCAGCGGCGCGAGCCACGCGAAAAATTCTTGTTCGTAATAGTCGCGCAGGTCGCTCCAGTGGAGCCATTCCTCGGCAAACCGCGCCGCGGTCTCTGTCTTCACCTTGTCCACGTTGCCGGGAAGCAGCACCGGCACGCCTGCATGGATCGGAAACCGCGCCTGGCAGCCGGCGCAGGTCAGCTCGCCGGCCATGATGTGTCCGCCCTCCTCGGCCGTCGGTCGGGCGGAGAGGGAACCTCCGCAGTTCGGACAAGCCAGCAGACTTAGCGCTTCACTTCGCATGCGAACAGCACTCCGTGATATTCATTCCATCCTATGATTGTGCAGCGGGAACGCGGATGCGCCGGCTAGCGGCCGGTTGCTCCGGCCGCGCGCGGAGGGTCTTTGCGCGACGCATTCGCTCCGTTGCGGCCGATGTATTGCCGCACCGTGTAAACGGGCTTGTTCTGCGATTCGTAATACGTGCGGGCCAGCAGTTCGCCGATCAGGCCGATGGCGATGAACTGGATTCCGCCCATCACCAGCGCCATCCCCAGGATGATCAGCGGTCCGTGATTGGCGAGCAGTCCTTCGTCGAACAGCGCCTTGCGCGCGAAAATCCACAGCCCGATGCCGCCCCCGCCCGCCAGGCACGTCAGTCCGGCCAGCCCGAACAACTGCAGTGGCTTGGTCGAATAATCGAGCAGGAACTTGACGCTGACCAGATCCAGCAGCACTCGGATCGTGCGCGAGATGCCGTAATTCGATTTGCCGCTCTTGCGCGGCACATTGGTGATGGGTACCTCGGCCACCGAAGCGCCCGCCCAGCTTGCCAGCGCGGGAATGAAGCGGTGCAGCTCGCCGTAGAGATGAATCTCCGAAAGAATCTCGCGCCGGTAGGCTTTGAAGGTCGTGCCGAAATCGTGCAGCTCCACGCGCGACAGCTTCGCCATGATCCAGTTGGCCACCATGCTGGGAAAACGGCGCATCAGCCAGTGGTCGGTGCGCTCCACCCGCCAGCCGCTGACGATGTCGTAGCCTTCCTGCATCTTCTCGATGAACAGGGGAATCTCCGCGGGGTCGTGCTGCAGGTCGCCGTCCATCGAGATGATGATCTCGCCGCGCGAGTGATCGAATCCCGCTTTGAGCGCGGCCGTCTGCCCGAAATTCCGCCGCAACCGCACCACTGCGACGCGTTCGTCGTCCCGCGCGATCTCCGAAAGCTGCCGGAACGTGCCGTCCTTGCTCCCGTCGTCGATGAAAACGATTTCGTAGGGCTCGCCCACGGCGTCCATCACGTCAATGATCTTGACGTAGAGCTGCGGGACGTTTTCCTGCTCGTTGTATAGGGGCACAACGACGGAATAGGACAGCGGGGTCTCTTCATCCATGGCTTCTATTGTATTACATCAGTCCGATAGGGCGGTAGCGGCTCGCGTGGGCGCGTCCCTGGGCGCAACGGGCTGGTTCGTCAGCAGGAGTTTGCCCCCGCTTTCCGCCACGACGTGCAGTTGCGCCGCGCCCACCAAATTCTCATAGTGGGATCCATTCGACTTGGGTCCCAACAGATAGCACCGGCCGGGCCCCAACCACAGATTTCTGAATTCCGTATCGTCGAGAAAGACGTTCGGCGCCCCCGGAGCGTAGGAGCCATATTCCAGATTTACCCGGCGGTCCGTCAAAAGCAGCCCGGTGCGATTCGTGTAAAAGAAGACGGACGAGAAATTGTAGTAATGGCCCTGGGTGATCAGCGTTCCCTCCGGGCCTTGCATCAGCGCCAGCGCCAGCGGCCGCGAAGACAGAAACGGGTCGAACGCCACCATCGCCAGGCGCGCGGCATGGAAAAACAGAACCATCATCAGAGCTGTGGCTAGGAACGCGCGCTCGCGCGCGGCTCGCATCGTCCCCAGAGCGCCCGCCAGACATGCCACTCCGGCCAGAGCCAGCGGCAGTCGGAGGTAAGCGAATGATTCCACCGTCAAATCCAGCATGTGGCCCAGCGAGAGCGTGTAAGCTTTGGGATGATGGCTCAGCGCCCCGGAAATATCTCCCGGTGTGGGCACATGGCGCACCACAAACAGCAGCGCGAAGGCTGCGGCGGCGGCGCATCCTGTGATCACCGTGAGCGCGCGCGTCCCCCGGCGAACCCAATCGCCTCCCGTTGCGATCGCCGATCCCAGCAGCAAGGCCAGGGCGGGGTAGCAGGGCATCGAGTAGTATTCCTGCGTCGTCGAAAAAGTGAAGAAGACCAGCAGGAAGCCGGTCCAGCAAAGCGCCAGCAGGCGGGTTCGCCCGGCGCGATCGACGGGCCTGAAGGAAAGCTTCGCCACCGCCGGCAAATAGACGCTCCAGGGAAACAGCCAGGCCAGATGCAGCAGCCAGAACCACAGCCGCGGCACCGTGTTGTAATCGCGCGGGTAACGCAGATTCAGAAAACGCAGCAGCTGCTCGTTGATGAAAAAAAACCAGAGAAATCCGTGATACTGCCCGGGGCCGCTGTGCAGCGTGAATGCGAAATAGGGAGGGTTCCGAAGCGTGGCTAGGATGTGCCACGGCGCCGCGATCAGGATCACCACTAATGTCCCGCTGACGAGATGCAGTCTCTGCCGGGTTCGGGCGGCAAACAATTGCCGCGTCAGCAATAGATAGAGCACTGCCGCACCGGCCGGAAACACGATGGCGATCAAGCTCTTCAGTAACAGCCCGGTTCCCATGCTGGCCGCGAAAACAAACGCCCAGAGGCGCGGGTGCCGTTCCTCCTCATCGAGTGCGCGCAGAAACGCCCACATCGCCAGGGCAATCGTGAACGTCTGCATCGCGTCCGGTAGGATGATGCGCGTGAAGAGAAACAGCCCGATGCACGTGGACATGCATAAACCGGCGTAGAAGCCGGCACGCTTGCCAAACGCCCACATCCCGAACGCCGCCGTCAGCCAGGCCAGCGCGATTACCGACAGGGCCGTGGGCAGCCGCGCGGCCCAGTCGTGAACGCCGAAAACCTTGTACGACGCCGCCATCGCCCAGTAGACCAGCGGCGGCTTTTCCATGTAGGGAATGCCGTCGATGTGCGCGGTCACCCAGTCGCCCGACGTCAGCATATTGCGCGCGATCTGCGCCTGCACGGCGTCCACGTCGTCCATCAGCGACGGCGGGGATACGATGCAGCCCAGATAGATGGCCGCGGTGATGAGCAGCAGGATTAGGTAGAGGTGAGAACGCTTCCCGTCACGGCCCGACCCGCCGAGGGAACCGCTCCCGTCTGAATTCGCCATTTCTTCATCCACAAAAACAAGATCATCAAACCCCAAAGATGGTAGCCGAGATTGGCCCGCCGCTCGAGGTGGTCGCGCACCAACTGTTCCATCGCCTCGGCCCGGAACAGCCCGGCGTGTTCCGACGCCCCGCTTTTCAGCGCCTCGACCAGCAGCGACCGAAGCGGCCCGCGCAGCCATTCATGCGCCGGAATATCCAGCCCGGTCTTCTTCCGCTGCAGGACCGAAGCCGGCAGTTTTTCCCGCATCAACTCCTTGAGGAGCACCTTCTGGCGCGATCCCCGGATTTTGAGCGAAGGGGGCAGCGACGCCGCGAATTCCACGATGCGGTGATCGAGAAACGGAGGCCGCGCCTCCAGCGAATGCGCCATGCTCATGCGGTCGACTTTCGTCAAGATGTCGTCCGGCAGGAAATATTTCTGGTCGAACCACATATACGGCGACAGCCCGTCTCCCCCAGGCAACTTCTCGCGCAGTTCGCCCAGGACGCCATCGAGCGCGCCCGGCACCGCTGCTTGCAGCAGCGCGCCTTTCTGCGCCTCGGAAAACGTGCCATTCCAGTGGACATGCGCGCGCTCGGGCGGCAGCAGGCAGCCTTCCAGAAAACGCTTCGCCATGTACTCCAGACTGACCTGGTCGTCAGAAACCGGCCAGAGGCGCAGCGCCGAGATCGCCAGGCGTGTCGCTCCTTGCGGCAGGCCCCGTACCAGGCGCGCGAGCAGGTTCGCGCGGTACGTCAGGTAACCGCCGAACAGTTCGTCTCCTCCCTCGCCGCTGAGCGAAACCGTCACCTGCGTCCGGCTCAGCTTGGTCAAAAACCACACCGGAAGAGCGCCCGCATCGGCGACCGGATCGTCCATGTAATAGGCAAACTCCTCGATCGCCCCTTGCAGATTTTCCCCGGGATTGAGGTCCAGCTCGTAATGATCGGTGCCGTAGCGCGACGCCATTTCCCGGATGTACTCGGTTTCATCGAAGCTGCGCCCGCGAAACGAAATCGAAAATGTTTTCAGTCGCGAGCTCGACGCTTTCGTCGCGTAATGCAGAATCGTCGAGGAGTCGATCCCTCCGCTCAGCCATACGCCCAGGGGGACATCCGAAAGCAGATGCTCCCGCACCGACTGCTGCAGTAGGGCGTCCAGTTCTTCCCGGGCGCCGTCCGCGGTCATGTCGCCGCGCGTGCCGTACGGCAGCCGCCAGTACGCCTCGGACCGAATCTGGCCGTCGCGCCATTCCAGCCAGTGCCCGGGCGTGAGCTTCTCGATGCCCTCGACCAGCGTCCACGGGCACGGCACGTAGTTCAGCGCGAGATAGCAGTCCAGGCCCTCGAGGCTTAGGCGGCGCTCGATTTCCGGATGGATGAAAAGAGCCTTCAGCTCGGAGCCGAAAAAAAGATCCTCGCCCTGGCGCGAGATGTACAGAGGCTTGATGCCCACCCGGTCGCGCGCCAGAACCAGGCGCCGCGTGGATTGTGTCCACAGCCCGATGGCAAACATCCCGCGCAACCGGGAAAATGCTTCCGTATCCCACTCCAGAAACGCGTGCAGGACCGCTTCCGTATCCGAATGCGTGTGAAATTTATGGCCCAGCCGCTCCAATTCCGCGCGCAGTTCGAGATGATTGTAAATCTCGCCGTTGAAGACGATCGTCGTGTCGCCGTGGTCCGCGGTAATCGGCTGGTCGCCGGACCCGAGGTCGATGATTTTCAGGCGGGCGGCGCCGATCGAGCACACCGGGGAACGGAAAACGCCCTGCTGGTCCGGCCCGCGGTGGATCAGCGTGGCGACGGCGCTCGCGATGCGATCTGGATCAGGATGCCAGTTCTTGTGAGTAAAGCCGGCGATTCCGCACACGTAACCTTGCTCCTCGATGCTGGCCGCCGCCAAGGGCTACGCGGCGGATTTCCAGCGCGCTCTTCCCATCGTCTCACAACCGGCGAGCGGCCTTCTATTCATTCATAGCGCAGAGATTCGACGGGCTGAAGCCGGGCGGCGGTCTTGGCGGGCAGGTACCCGAACAGCACGCCCGTGGCGGCCGACACGACGAAAGCCAGCACCACCGACAGCCACGAAATCGGAATGGTCACTCCGCCGGGCACGGGCAGGAATCGCACCAGAGTCTCAATGAAGAAGGGAATCGCGATCGCCAGCGTGATTCCGGCAATGGCCCCGGTTCCGCTGATCAACACCGCTTCGAGCAGAAATTGGTACAGGATCTCTTTTTGCCGCGCGCCGATCGCCTTGCGAATCCCGATTTCGCGCGTCCGTTCCGTCACGCTCACCAGCATGATGTTCATGATTCCCACGCCGCTGATGAACAGCGCCAGCAGCGCCACCAGCAGCAGCACGATCGTCATCGCCAGCGAGATGCGGCGCGACGTCTCCAGAATCGAAGAGAGGTTCTCGACCACGTACTCCGCTTCGGGCCGGTGGCGGGCCTTGAGAATCTCGCTGACTTCCCGCGTGGCCAGCGGTACGTTCTCGGGCCGGTTCGCCTGCGCGTACAGCGTCACAACGAACGCGTCCCCCGTGTAGTACTTGATCAGCCCGTACGGCACCAGCACCGAATCCGTGCGGATTTCCGACTGGCCGAACGTTCCGATGCGCTCGCGGAACACCCCGATCACCGTCAGGCTCAGTTCACCCACGTGGAGGCTTTGTCCGATCCGGTTGCCCGGCTGCAGCCCCGTTTCGGCCAGGTGCTCCGAAATCACGCACACCTTGCTCAAGGACGAGAAGTCACTGTCGTCAAAATACCGCCCGCGGACGATGACCAGTTTGCGGATCTTCTGAAAACCCGGCGTCACGCCGATCAAGCCCACCGGCCACGCCTTCCCGTTGGCCACCACGGTCATGGATAGATCGTTCGTGCCGGCCACCTCCACCACGTGGCGCGCGCCTTGCTGGATCGCCTCCACGTCGCTCAGCGAGATCTGGTCGGCCAGGCTGACCGCTTGCGAGGAACTTGATTGCGCCAGCGATGCGTAGACGATGTTCGACCCCACGGCCTCGATCTGCGCGCCCACATACTTCTTGCCGGTCAGCGCCACCGTCACCACCAGCACGATGCAGGCGCTGCCGATCACCACGCCCAGCATCGTCAGCGCGGCACGCACTCTATTTGCGCGCAGCGCTTCCACCGCCAGGCTCCACGTCTCCCGCCAGCTGATCGCCGCTTCCGCCAGAAATCCTCCTCCGGATTTCTCCGCATGCCTCCCCAGTTATGTTGCCGCCTCTTATCCCGAGATGCTCACCCGATGATCTACCCGGCCGCCGCTTCCGCCGTCGCCAGTTCGGGAATCTCGATGCGAATCTGCGTCCCTGTGCCTTCCTGGCTGTGGATGTTCATTACAAACTGGTCCCCGTACAGAAGCCGCAACCGCTCGTGCACGTTGCTGATCCCGATTCCGCCTCCGTACACCTCCGCCAGCCGCTCGGGCGGCATGCCCATCCCGTTGTCGTCAATTTCAATGAACAGGCGGCCGTCGCGGCGCTCGGTTCGAAGGCGGATTTGCCCGCCCTCCAGGCGCGGCGCCAGCCCGTGCTTGATCGCATTCTCGACAATCGGCTGCAACAGCATGCTGGGCACAAACCAATCCAGCGACGCTTCGTCGATCTCCTTGAAGAATTGCAGCTTGTCCCGTCCGAAGCGGATCACTTCGATATCCAGGTAGTCGTCGATGAACTCCAGCTCTTCCCGCAACGGGACAAACGTCTCGTGCTTCCGCAACAGCCGCCGCAGGATGTTCGAGAGCTTGAGCACCACGCCGCGGGCCATGTCCGGATCGAAACGTATCAGCGAGGACACGGTGTTGAGCGTGTTGAACAGGAAGTGGGGATTGATCTGGCTTGTCAGCGCGTGCATGCGCGCTTTCAGCAGCAGTTGCTGGTTCTGCTCCAGGTTCATCTCGATGCGCGTGTTGTTCCAGATTTTGACGGCGATGGCCACGCACATCACCGAGGAGAGAACCACCAGTGCCGCATAGCCCCAGTTGCTCGGCCGAATCAGGAAAACCCACTTCGACGGAAGAGCGTTCGCCAGCTCGATCAAAGCCACTTCAAACGCCACGCAGGCAAACAGCGGCAGCATGGCCCAATTACCCTTGCGATCGCGTACCAGCCTCCACAGCCACTGCGGGATGCCCAAGAAAAGAAATGGCCCGAAGTGCCAGATATCCTCTTTCTCCGGCATCCCGTCGCGAATCACCCCCGCCAGCAAACCCACCAGTGCCGCCATCGGGGCCGACAACCATTCATGGAATCCAAACGGGAGCAGGCTGATGAGCGAACCTCCCAGCAAGCCGACAATCCGGCCGCCGATCAGTCCCATCAGAAACGAGCCTTCCAGCGTTAGATCGAAGAACGGGTAACCCCCGATCAGGCGCAGCATCACGCCGATGGCCAGCGGCGGCACCAGGAACAGCAACAGCATCACCTTCTGGTCGGAGTCGCGTTCCTCGGTAAACAGCAGCTTGCGAAAGGATCTGAACCGGACGAGCAGCGCCGCCAGTGCAGCCGCCCAACCTACCTTCAGGACCAGCGTGAAGACCAGATCCCGTCCTTCCAGAAATGTATCCATCTCACCCGTATTCCACTGCGAGGATGATCCTGGGTTTAACTTAGCGAATGCCGCCGGGGATGTAAAGAGAGCCCGCGGAACGCGGGACCACAAAGAAGCCCCTTCCTGGATAGGGAATCCAATGCAAGGCGGAGGTGCCCGTGGCGAGAATTCCACACCGGCCATCTACTGCCGCTGGGCGTGTTGCTGTGGGCTCTCCGAAATCCAGGGTGGTACCAGCCAGCGGTGGTGCGGGCACCGCTGGCAGGGTGGGACTCCAGCAGCGCCGACTCCAGGGCTCGCACTCAAAAAATCGATCGAATAGTCAGCAATTCCGCGTCCGGCATTTCCGGGCGAGCAATGCGAGATGTGATTGCGAACCCTGCTATAATGACCGACTCCTATGAAGCGTCGAAAGCCAACCAGCAAAGCGCGCGTCGTGGCCCGGGCCAAATTGCCCACGCGCTTCGGGCGATTCACCATCGCCGGCATCCGGGGCCGCGGCCCGGCCGATGAGGCCGTGGCCATTCAACATGGACGAATCTCGCCCAAGAAGGCCCCGCTCGTGCGCGTTCACTCCCAGTGTTTGACGGGCGATGTCTTCACTTCCCAGCGATGCGATTGCCGCGCCCAGCTCGAATTCTCGCTCCGCAGGATTGCCCGCGAACCCTCCGGCATCGTTCTCTACTTGCCGCAGGAGGGCCGGGGCATCGGCCTGATCAACAAGGTGAAGGCGTACGAACTCCAGGACGGGGGACTCGACACCGTGGAGGCAAACCGCCGGTTGGGATTCGCGGCGGATTCGCGGGATTATGATTTCGCGGCCGCTGCTCTGAAGGCCCTGGGTGTCCGCTCCGTGCGATTGCTTTCCAACAATCCCGATAAGGTCCAGCAACTCGAGCAGGGCGGTATTCGCGTGGTCCAACTCATCCCGTGCCGCCCGCCCACCAGCCATCATTCCCGCGCCTACTTGCGCACCAAAAAAGACAAGCTCGGCCACCTGCTCGCCGGCATCTAGCGTCGCGACCCGCAAATAACTGGCAATCGTTCGCGATTCGTAATCCATTGCAGGGGGTGCTGCTTGCCGCGCCCGCCTTATGCTGGAGATTTTGTAGCGGCCGCCTTTACGCGGGCGCGACGTGCTTATCCCCCGCCGACGAAGTGAACGATCTCAAAGCTGTCGTTCGATGCTACCGGTGTGTCTTGCCAGCTTGCCCGCGGAAGAATGTCTCGATTGCGTTCAATCGCCAGCCGGTCGCCTGCCAGCCCCAGGTGCTCGACCAGTGTGACCACGGTCAGGCCTTCGGGCACCTCGCGGCGCTCTCCGTTGATGGTGATGTTCATGACGGCGCGCTGGGGGCCGCGCCAGCCGGCGGAGCCTTGCCGCGCGACCGCATAGCGAAGCGAATCTCGTCGCGCCCGGCATCCGTCTTCGCCGTAATCAGCAGCGCCAGATCGCCCGACCCCAGCGGCGGCAGCGAAAACTGAATTTTCACGCGCCCCGCTTCGTCGGTCGTGCCGGTGTGCAGGGCATCCGCCAGCGCGCCTTCGATCACCGCTTCCACGTGCGCGCCCGGCTGTGGCCTCTGGTCCGCGCGCCCCAGAATTTCCACCTCCAGCAAGACGCGCCCCGCCGAAAGCCACGACGCGGGGTTGAGCAGTTGCACTTGAATCCCACCCGCCGGGGAGGCCATCTCGGCCGCCAGCGCGCCGGAGCGCAGGCCATCAATCACGCTGCTGTGTTGCCGTTCCACGCGCTCGCGCAACGCCTCCGCCGTGAAGGCCGGCGAAGCCGCGAATTGTTCGTAGTTCGACGACCGCCGCAGCAGCACGCGGCCGCTCTGGTATACGGCGGTATCGATCACCGGGCGGCTCGGGCCCCGGTCTTCGGTCTGCACGTGGAAGACTTGGTCGCCCACCCGGACATCGGTGTTGAATCCGGAACTCATTGCCCGCTGCATCCCTCCTGCGCCGCCCGGCGAGCTCCCGCATGGCAAAAAATATTTTCGGAGTTCATTGACCGCCGCGCACCTGGAAGCTATTATAGCAGCGCCTTGAATATGAACAGCGCCTACCTCGACATTTATGCGCCGCTTTTGCTGATGTTTATACTAGCGGCCGGACTGGCCGGAGCCCTGATCGCGGCCTCCGCCCTGGTGGGGCGGCACAAGCACACCCGCGAAAAGGACCAGTCCTATGAGTGCGGCATCACCCCCACCGGGGACGCCCGTGCTCCCTTCTCCGTGCATTTCTATCTCGTCGCGCTGATTTTCATCCTGTTTGATATTGAGGCCATCTTTCTGTACCCATGGGCACTGGTCTACCACCAGCTGAAAGTGTTTGGCTTTGTGGAGATGATGCTCTACATTATGATTCTGCTGGTCGGTTATATTTTCCTCTGGAAAAAGGGAGCGCTTGACTGGAGTTAGCGGGCCGTTGCCCTCCAGAAGCGGACGTATAGTGGAACCCCAGGAAAACGACAAACTTCCGGTAGTGCGCACGCTCCGCGAGTGGGATGCGCAGGCGATCGCCGAGGTAACCCAGTTCCGAGGCGAGGTCACCATCGTTGTGCCTCGCGAGCATCTCCGCCGCGTCGCCCAGTTCCTGGCGTCCGAGCCCGCGCTGCTGTTTTCCTTCTTATCGGACATTACCACCGTCGACCGCTTTCCCATCGAGCCTCGCTTCGAAGTCAATTACCACCTGCTTTCGATCGATCGCCGCGAGCGCCTGCGCCTCAAGGTCTGCCTTGCGGGGGCCGACCCCGTGGTCCCGACCCTGACTTCCGTCTGGCCCACTGCCAACTGGCACGAACGCGAGAATTTCGATCTGTTCGGCATTCGTTTCGACGGCCATCCCGATCTCTGCCGCATTCTCCTCCCCGATGAATGGGAAGGGCACCCCCTGCGCAAGGATTATCCCGTCGAGGGGTATCGGTAAGGCCATGGACGCCACCCGCCCCATGACGACAACCATCGAAACCGCGGCAGGCCCTGCCACCGCGATGGTCCTCAACATGGGTCCGCAGCACCCGTCCACCCATGGCGTGCTTCGCGTCATCCTTGAACTGGACGGCGAAATCGTCCTCAAGGCCCGCCCGGTGATCGGTTACCTGCACACCGGCATCGAGAAATCCTGCGAGTCGAAGACTTATTCCCAGGCCATCACGCTCACCGACCGCATTGATTATCTCGCGCCTCTGTCCAACAACCTGTGCTACTGCCTGGCCGTCGAAAAGCTCCTCGAATTGGAGGTGCCCAAGCGCGCGCAGTACATCCGCGTGCTGCTCACCGAGCTCACCCGCATCGCCTCGCACCTGGTATGGCTCGGCACTCACGCCATCGACCTGGGCGCGATGTCCGTCTTCCTCTACACCTTCCGCGAACGCGAAGAGATCGTCAAAATTTTCGAGTATGTCGGCGGCCAGCGGATGATGACCAGCTACTTCCACATCGGCGGCCTCGCCCTCGAGCCTCCTCCGGACTGGCTCGACCGCGTCCGGCGCGTGATCGAGTCGCTGCCCGCCCACATTGACGATTACGAAGGCCTGCTCACGCAGAATCGCATCTGGCTCGCCCGCACCCAGGGCGTCGGCATCCTGAGCGCCGCCGATGCCATCGCCATGGGCGTCTCCGGACCGCTGCTGCGCGCCAGCGGCGTGGCCTACGACATCCGCAAGGCCTTTCCGTATTCCAGTTACGACGAGTTTGATTTCAACGTGCAGACCCAAACCGCGGGCGATTGTTTCGCCCGCTACCAGGTGCGCATCGCCGAGATGCGCGAGAGCCTCAAAATCATCCGCCAGGCCATGGACAAAATCCCGGCCGAGGGGCCTTTCGTGGCCGCAGCCAAGGGAATCGTTCCGCCGTCGCGCGAGGAGATGAAGTCCTCCATCGAGGGCCTCATCTACCACTTCAAAATCTTCACCGAAGGCTTCGCTCCCCCGCCCGGAGAGGTCTATCAGGCCATCGAATCGCCTCGCGGAGAGCTGGGAGTGTTTTTGGCGAGCGACGGTTCCGCCAAGCCGTACCGCGTGAAGTTCCGCGCGCCGTCTTTTGTGAATCTGCAATCGCTGCCCATGTTGTGCGAAGGCCGCCTGATTGCCGATGTCGTCGCTTGTATCGGCACCACCGATATTGTGCTCGGAGAAGTGGACCGCTAGATGGGGATGGGCGAAAACCGGACCATGCAACTGCCGCCGCTGCTGGAAGCAAAATTTGCCGAGATCATCGCGCGCTATCCCGTCAAGCGCTCGGCCCTGATCCCCATGATGCTCTACGCCCAGGATCAGTTCGGATTTTTGAGCGATGAGCTGCTGCAGGACATCGCCGGCCGCCTCGGCCTCAACATCACCCAGGTCACCGAAACCCTCGAGTATTACTCCATGCTGCGGCGCAAGCCCGCCGGGCGCTATCACGTCCAGGTCTGCACCAATATCTCCTGCATGCTCCGCGGCGGCAAACAGCTCTACGACCATGTCGAAAAGCGCCTCGGTATCGGACACAAGCAAGTCTCGCCCAACGGCACCTTCTCGCTCGAGGAAGTCGAATGCATCGGCGCCTGCACCGGCGCACCCGCTATGCAGGTGAATTACGACTTCTACGAAAATCTCGATCCGGCCAAAGTGGATGCCATTCTCGAACAACTCCAGCAGGGCAGCCGCCCCAAGCCCGTCCCGGTCATCTCCGGCGCGCTGCACGACCGACATCCCGCTGAAGTTCCCGTCATCAGCAAGCGCTTCGGCATTCCCGACTCGCGCACCATCGGCGTCTACCTCCAGCACGAAGGCTATCAGGCCCTGGAAAAAGCCCTGAAGCAGATGACCCCCGAGCAGATCATCGACGAAATGAAGAAGTCGAATCTGCGAGGCCGCGGCGGCGCGGGTTTCCCGACCGGCATGAAGTGGAGCTTCGTCCCCAAGGACATCAACAAGCCCAAATACGTCCTCGCCAACGGAGATGAGAGCGAGCCGGGCACCTCCAAGGACCGCCCGCTCATGGAAATGGACCCGCACCAGCTCATCGAAGGCATGGTGATCGCGGGCCGAGCCATCGGCTCGCATCAGGGCTACGTTTACATCCGCGGCGAATATCGTTACGTGATCGATCTCGTCGAGGCCGCCATTGCCGAAGCCTACGCCAAGGGCTACCTCGGCAAAAACATTCTCGGCAGTGGATTCGATTTTGATCTCGCCGCGCATACCGGCGCCGGTGCCTACGAGTGCGGCGAAGAGTCCGCGCTGATGGAATCCCTCGAGGGTAAGCGCGGCTATCCGCGCATCAAGCCGCCGTTCCCGGCCGTCGTGGGACTCTACGGCGGCCCCACGATCATCAATAACATCGAAACCCTGAGCACCGTTCCGGCCATCATTCGCCAGGGTGGCGAATGGTACGCCGGTCTGGGCACTCCGAGAAACGGCGGGACGCGCCTCTACTCGATTTCCGGCCACGTCAATCGCCCGGGAATTTACGAGCTGCCTCTTGGCTTTCCGCTCCGCCGCCTGATTGAAGAAGTGGCGGGGGGAGTGCGAGGCGGCAAGAAACTCAAGGCTGTCATTCCCGGCGGAAGTTCCTGCCCGCTGCTTTCCGCCGACGAAATTGACGTGGCGCTCGATTACGACTCCGTCGCCAAGATCGGCTCGATGCTGGGTTCCGGCGGCACCGTGGTGATCGACGAAGATACCTGCATGGTGGACGTCGCGCGCCGCATCATGCATTTCTACGCCCACGAATCCTGCGGCTGGTGCATTCCTTGCCGCGAGGGCACCACCTGGCTGCGCAAACTGCTCGACCGCTTTCACTCCGGCGGCGGCACGGCGGAAGACATCCCGATGGTCGACGAGCTGGCGAAGAACATGCTCGGGCGGACGTTCTGCCCGCTGGGCGACGCCGCCGCCATGCCCACCATCAGCATCGTCAACAAGTGGCGGCATGAATTTGAAGAGCACCTCCAGGGCAAGTGCGCCTATAACCCGGCCGAGGTGATTTCCGGAGCGCGCTGACGCGAAGCCCTCCAACTGCGTAACTTTATGGCGGAACAGAAACAAGTCGTGTTCACGATCGATGGCCAGCAGGTGGCCACCGCTCCGGGGACCCTCGTCATCGAGGCGGCCAAGAAGCAGGGCATTGAGGTGCCGTCGTTCTGCTATCACCCCGGGCTCTCGCTGCAGGCGGCCTGCCGGATGTGCCTGGTCGAAGTCGAAAAAATGCCCAAGTTGCAGACGGCCTGCACCCTGGTCGCCACTGACGGCATGGTGGTCAAGACCGGCACGCCCACGGTCCACAAGGCGCGCAAGGACATGCTCGAGTTCGTGCTCACGAACCATCCGCTTGATTGTCCCGTGTGCGACAAGGGCGGCGAATGCGAACTCCAGGACATGACGTTCCGCTACGGCCTCGATAAGAGCCGCTTCGCCGAGGAAAAGCTGCACAACCCCGAGGAGAAATGGTCCCCGCTGGTCTATTACGACGCGCCCCGCTGCATCCTCTGTTTCCGCTGCGTGCGCGTTTGCGATGAGGGCATGGACGTCAAGGCCCTCGGCGTGGGCTCCCGCGGCGTCAATTCCGTAATACTTCCCAACCGCCCCGGCGAACTGGCTTGCGAGGAGTGCGGGATGTGCATCGATATTTGCCCGGTCGGCGCGCTCACCAGCGGCACCTACCGCTACCAAACGCGCCCCTGGGAGATGACCTACGTTGCCAACCCCTGCGCGCACTGCTCCAACGGCTGCAAGACCACGCTCGGCGTTCGCAACAACGAAATCCTGCGCGCCAATAACCGCGACCGCTCCGGCGTCAACGGCGAGTTCCTCTGCGCCAAGGGCCGCTTCGGATTCGACTTCACGGCCCACGCCGAACGCATTCGTCAGCCGCTGGTCCGCCGCAACGGCACGCTCCAGCCCGCCACCTGGGAAGAAGCGCTCGAGGAAATCGCGCGCAGGCTCAAGCAGGTGCGCGACGCGCACGGCCCCGCCGCCCTCGGCGTGATCGGCTCGAACCACACCACCAACGAAGAAAATTATCTGCTGAACCGCTTTGCCCGCGTCACCCTGGGCACAAACAACCTCGACCACCATCGCACCGCCGACTATGCCGGTCTGGCCGCCATGCTCGGGCCCCAGGCCCAAGGCTCGCTGGCGACCATGGCGGACGTTTACAACGCGGATGCGACTCTGCTGATCGCCAACGACCTCACCCAGCAGAATCCCCTGGCCGCCTGGCAGATTCGCACCGCCGTGCGCCATCGCAATGCGCGCCTCTACGTTCTCAACGGCCGCCCCAGCAAGATTCACCGCCAGGCCAAACTCCTCGCCGAAGTCCCCAAGGACGCCGAGCGCGACGCGCTTCACTGGCTCGCCACCGAGCAGGGACAACTGGACGCGAAAACCATCGAAGCCCTCACGCGGCTCAAGGCGGCCCTGGAAGCTGAAAAGGACGTTGTCGTGCTCTTCGGCGCCGAAATTCACGGCGCGGCCCTGCGCGACCTGATCTCTTTGAGTGCGCGCTTCGGCGGCAAAACCAAGTTCATGGCCCTGGGCGACTACGCCAATTCCCGCGGCGCCGCCGATATGGGGCTTTTGCCCGACCGCCTGCCCGGCTATGCGCCTCTGTCCGACGCCGCCGAGCGCGCGCGCTTCGGAAAGCTGTGGGGCGGGGAAGTTCCCGCGGCGCCGGGCCTCACGGCGCGCGCCATGATGGAAGCCGCCGTCGCCGGAAAGTTGAAGGCCCTCTACGTTGTCGGCGCCAATCACGTAAAAACCTTCGGCCTGGCCGCGCCCGGCCGCCTCGCAGGCCTCGACCTGCTCGTCGTGCACGATCTGTTCCTCACCGAGACCGCCGAACGCGCCGACGTCGTCCTGCCCGCCGCCTCCAGTTATGAAAAGGACGGCACGCTCACCAACACGGCCGGCGAGGTGCAGTTGACCCATCGCTCCATTGACCCGCAGGGCCCGCGCAGCGATTTCGATTTGATTCGCATTCTTTCGCACCAGTTGGGCATACTCGGACTCGGCTCGCCGATCCGCCATCGCACGCCCGAGGCGGCCTTCGACGAGATTCGCCAGCACGTCGCCGGGTACGCTGTCTCGCACGCCAATTTGCTCGGCGGCAGCGCGGAGTTTTCCTCCGTGGCCTGCAAGTCCGTGGATTCGTCGCACGACGTGCCCCCGGGCACGGTTTTTTCTTCTCACGATTCTTTGTTTACCAGCGGCACGCTGGGGCGTTACTGTTCCAGACTTAATTCGACCAACGAGGCTAAAGATACGCCGTGGGGTTCATCTACCAGCACCCAGTCCTGGTGGTATCGCTAGGAAAGATTATCGTCTTGCTGTTTGTGGTCATGACGGTCCTGGCGTACCTGTCCTGGTTTGAACGCAAGGTCATCGCGCATATCCAATCGCGATGGGGGCCGTACTACGTCGGCGCGCACGGATTGCTCCAGCCGCTCGCCGACGGCATCAAGTTCCTGTTCAAAGAGGACCTCACGCCGCCGGTCGCCGACCGCCTTGTCTACACGCTCGCGCCGTTCCTCGCCTTGGCCCTGGCCTTGACGGCCATTGCCCTGATCCCCTTTGGCCCGCCGATGCAGATTCTCGGCCAGCAGGTCTTTGTCGTCTCCAATTCCCAGATCGGCTTGCTCTTCCTGTTCGCCATCACTTCCATCGGCGTCTACGGCATCGCCCTGGCCGGCTGGTCGTCCAACAGCAAATATGCCCTGCTCGGCGGCCTGCGCAGTTCGGCCCAGATGATCAGCTACGAAGTCTCGCTCACGCTGTCGGTCGTCGGCGTGCTCCTCCTGGCCGGTCGCCTCAATTTCCACGGCATCATCGCGGGACAGCAGGGCTACTGGTGGCACGCGATTCCCAAATGGCACGTCTTCCCGCAGATCCTCGGCTTCCTCTGCTACCTTACCGCTGCCATCGCGGAGACCAACCGCGTTCCCTTCGATCTGCCCGAGGCCGAAACCGAGCTCGTCGCCGGATTCCATACCGAGTACTCCAGCTTCAAGTTCGCCATGTTCTTCATGGCCGAGTACGCCAACATGATCACCGTCTCCTGCCTGGCCACGATTCTGTTTTTCGGCGGATGGCTCTCCCCCTTCCCGGATCGCTGGACCTGGCAGCTGTTTCTTCCCGGAGCGGCCTTGCTGGCCACCGGCGTCTACACCGCCTTTGACACCGTCGCGCAGATGCGCGGCTTCAAACGCCTCCAGATGACCATCGTGACCCTCCTGGCCCTGGGCATCGGATCGCTCTGCCTGATTCCCGTCGTCGCCCACGTCATCCAGGGACCGTTCTGGTTTTCGGCCAAGGTTTTCCTGTTCATGTTCTTCTACGTTTGGATTCGCGCCACGCTGCCGCGCTTCCGCTACGACCAGTTGATGTCGTTCGGCTGGAAGCTGCTGCTGCCCGTTTCGCTCGCCAATCTGGTGGGAACGGCCGCATGGTTCGTGTGGGGCTGGATGAGGCACGGATGAGCGTCCCTCTGATCGTATTCTTCGTGTGCGCCCTGCTGGCCGTGGCCGGCGCGGTCGCCCTGATTCTGGCGCGCGAGCCGATTCACAGCGCGCTGGCGCTCATCCTCGTCATGCTCTCGCTTGCCATCCTGTACTTGCTGCTGGGCTCGGACTTCATCGCCGCGGTGCAGATCCTGGTCTATGGCGGCGCCATCATGGTGCTGTTTGTGTACGTCATCATGCTGCTCAACGCCGGCGCCGAGGAGCGCACCGATTTCAGCAAGCTGGCCAAGTTCGCCGGCGTGCCCCTGGGATTCTTCCTGCTGCTCTGGACCGCGCACTGGCTGTGGCGTTCCCCCGCCGGACGCGCGGCCGGGACCGGCGGCGCGGCCAGCCAGGGAGTCTCCACAACGGATCTGTCGCTGCTGATTTTCCGGCAGTATCTGTTCCCGTTTGAAGCGACCTCGATTCTGATTCTGGTCGCCATTCTGGGCGCGCTGGTTCTGGCGAGGAAAAGCGAATGAGCATGATTCCCGTTTCCTGGTATCTGGTGCTGAGCGCCATCCTGTTCGGGCTGGGCGTGGTGGCCTTCGTCTTCAAGCGCAATATCATAACGATTTTCATGTCCATCGAGCTGATGCTCAATGCCGTCAATCTCGCGTTCGTGGCTTTCGCCCGGGCGCACAATCAACTCGACGGCTTGGTGTTCGTCTTTTTCGTAATCGTCGTGGCGGCGGCCGAAGCGGCCGTGGGCCTGGCCATCATCATCATGCTCGCGCAGAATCGCGAGTCGCTTAATATTGAACGCGTGAACCTGCTCAAATTCTAATGCTGCTACTCGAACATCTCTGGATCATTCTCGCCCTTCCGCTCGCGGGCGCGGCCATCAATGGCCTGTGCGGCAAGCGCTGGCCCAAGTCCGCGGTGAACTCCGTGGCCATCGGCTCGGTCTCGCTCGCCTTTCTCGCCGCCGCGGAGACCGTCCGCGAGTACTTGGTCTTCGTCGCCCCGCTTCCGTACGTGAAGAGCTATTTCACCTGGATCGTCGCGGGGCCGTTCAAGGTCGATTTCGCACTCCAGGTGGACCAGCTCACCGTCGTCATGCTGCTGACCGTTTCCTTCGTCGGCATGCTCATCCACATCTATTCCACAGGCTACATGGCCCACGAGGGCGGCTATTACCGCTTCTTTTCCTATCTCAATCTCTTCATGTTCTTCATGCTGACGCTGGTGCTCGCCGCCAACCTCATCGTGATGTTCGTCGGATGGGAAGGCGTCGGCCTGTGCAGCTACCTGCTGATCGGATTCTGGTTCCTGAAGAAATCGGCGGCCGACGCCGGTAAGAAAGCGTTCATCACCACGCGTATCGGCGACTTCGGCTTCACCGTCGGCGTGCTGCTGGTCTTCTGGACATTCGGCTCGGTGAATTTCAGCGATATTTTCAGCAAGGTTTCAGGCATGCCCGCCGAAGGCATGGCGCAGATGGGCATTCTCACGGTGATCTGCCTGCTGTTGTTCACCGGTGCGGTCGGCAAATCGGCGCAACTGCCTCTCTACGTCTGGCTGCCAGACGCCATGGAAGGCCCCACGCCCGTCAGCGCGCTGATTCACGCCGCCACGATGGTCACCGCCGGCGTCTACATGGTCGCGCGCATGCACCCGCTGTTCTCCCGCGCCCCCATCGCCATGCTCGTCGTCGCCATCGTCGGCGCTGTGACCGCCTTCTACTCCGCGACCATCGGCCTCGTCCAGACCGACATCAAGAAAGTGCTCGCCTATTCCACCGTCTCGCAACTCGGTTACATGTTCCTGGCCTGCGGCGTGGGCGCCTATAGCGCAGGCATCTTCCATCTGATGACCCACGCATTTTTCAAGGGACTCCTCTTCCTGGCGGCCGGCAGCGTCATACACGCCATGGGCGGCGAGCAGGACA